>Ga0180438_10010751_pt1 | contig 11186 bp, 10 predicted proteins | sample SS_ome_12_FD_132455 | JGI IMG/M metagenome (GOLD analysis project Ga0180438, IMG submission 132455) | Hypersaline lake sediment archaeal communities from the Salton Sea, California, USA - SS_3_D_2 metaG | ecosystem: Environmental > Aquatic > Non-marine Saline and Alkaline > Hypersaline >...
ATTTTGAGTATGACGACAACGGCGATTGGCCCGGTCGGGCCGACGGAGAAGGGGCCTCCCTGGAATTGGTCGATCCGTCAGCCGTCCCGTCGGACGGTCTGGTGCGATCCGAGTACCTCAGTGACGGCCGGCACTGGCGCTCCAGCGCCGAATACGGGGGCTCGCCCGGCTGGGCTGGCATGGGCCCCGCCCCCGACGTCGTGATCAACGAGGTCCTCTCAAACCCGAATCCGCCGTGGACCGATACGATCGAACTGTACAACACCACGGTTCAGCCGATCGACCTTGGCGGCTGGTTCCTCAGCGACTCCAGCGCCAACTACTAGAAGTTCCGCATTCCCAACGGCATCCTGATTCCAGCCGGCGGATACGTCGCATTTGACGAAGACGACTTCAATCCCACGCCAGGGCATCCCCGGCCGAACCATTTTTCGCTCGACGCCGCGCGCGGCGACGGACTCTGGCTGATGGAGGCCGATCCGGCCGGTAACCTGGAGCGATTCGTCGATCACGTCGAGTTCGGCGCCGCGCCAAACGGCGAATCGTTCGGCCGCTGGCCCAACGGCACCGGAAGAATATATCCCATGCTCTGGCCCACGCTGGATCCGGCCCAGGGAGAGAACAGCGGCCCGCGCGTGGGGCCCGTCGTCATCAGCGAGATCATGTACAACCCGGGCAATGTTATTCCCAACGCCAGGGACCTGGAGTACCTCGAAATCTACAATCCCGGCCCCTGGACGGCCGACCTGACGGACTGGCGGATTCGCGGGGACGTCAGTTTGGATTTCCCTGCGGGCACGACGCTGGGCCCGCGCTCCGTGCTGGTCGTCGCATCGTTTCCTCCGGACGACCTCGACCGGATGACGATCTTCCGCACCTCCTACGGCATCGACCCGTCGGTGCAGATCGTCGGTGGGTTTTCCGGTCGGCTGAGCAACGAGGGAGGCACCGTCCGCTTGGAGCGCCCGGACGAGCCGCCGCCGGACGCACCGATGTTTGTTCCGCACGTCCTGGAAGACGCGGTCGACTTCCACGACGAGGCGCCTTGGCCGACGGAGCCCGATGGGGCCGGTCTCTCGCTGCACCGCCTGGAAGGCGACGGCTGGGGCCACGACGCCGCCGCTTGGATGGCCGCTTGGCCCAGCCCCGGCGAGGCCCCGCTGTTGAACGTCGCGGAGGTCGTCGGCCGCTACGTCTTCTACCACCACTCGGTGTTCGACGACGGCTCCACGCACGACGGTGCCATGGCCGTCGACAAAGAGTCCCTCTTGCCGGGCGGCACGGCGACGTTTGCCAACTACACAAGCTACAGCCGGGGTATCAACGGCGTGATGATCGACGTCGAGGGTCTGCCGGAATCCGCCGTCCTAAACGCCGGCGATTTCATCTTCCGCGTGGGCAACGACGACACCACGTATGATTGGGACCCCGCCCCCACGCCGACGGCCATTACGGTGCGGCCGGGCCAAGGCGTCGACGGATCGAGCCGCGTGACGATCACCTGGGCCGACGACGCCATTCTGAATCAGTGGCTCCAAGTAACGTTGTTGGCCGGGGAGGAGACGAACCTTGCCGAAGACGACGTCTTCTACTTCGGCAATGCGGTGGGGGAATCGGGCGACTCGACCGCCGATGCAAGAGTCACTGCCGAGGACGTACTCCTGGCTCGCAACAACCCCCGCGACTTCCTCAATCCAGCGCCCATCGATCTGGACTGCGACTATAACCGCGACGCCAGGGTCAACGCCACCGACGTGCTGATTGCCCGAAGCAACCAGACGCACTTGCTCAACGCGCTGAAGCTGATTACTCCGGAAACCGGCGAGCCGCCGCTTACCGGCTCGCTGGTGATCAGTGAATTCATGGCCTACAACGTCAGCGTCCTGGCCGACGAGGACGGTTTGTACTCGGACTGGATCGAGATTCACAATGGTACGGACGAGGCGTTGTCGCTTGGCGGCTGGTATCTCACGGACGAGGCCGGCAACTTGACAAAATGGCGGTTCCCGAACGTCACAATAGAATCAGACTTCTATCTGGTCGTCTTTGCCTCGGGGAAAGACAGCACGGTACCGGGTTCGGAATTGCACACGAATTTCACGCTCAAGGCCAGCACCCCCGAGTACCTGGCGCTGGTGCAGCCGGACGGAATCACGATCGAGTTCGACTATGGCCCAACCTATCTGCCCCAATTTGCGGACATCTCCTACGGCTGGTCATACGACCTCAGCAGCGAGGGTTACTTCACTCACCCCACGCCTTGGTTCCCCCCCTTGTTCGGCCCGCCGGTTCCCGACCCGATGCCTGCAGCCGCCGATGCAACCGCATCGGTCGAATCTTCGCAGAATCCAGAAACGGCGTTGTCGCATGACGTCGTGTTCGCGGAACTGTCTTCAGGATCATCGGCCACCGCAAAAGGCTCATGGGACCCAAGCGACTGGCTCTTCACGCTCGAACAGCCGGACCAAAACGCCCGCTCGTCCACCAATGACGCCGGCATGGACGAGACGGCGGAAGAGTTGCTGAAGATCCACCTCTCTTGAGGCCGTTTCTCCGGTTGCCCGTCAACGCCCGACCGATCGAGTTCGGGCCTGGAGGCGGTGATGCGAAATCGGTAAAATGGCCCGGGTCGACAGTGCCGACCCGGGCCGCCGTGGTGGAATTGGCAGACACGCAAGATTTAGGATCTTGTGCCTGAAAAGGCGTGAGCGTTCGAGTCGCTCCGGCGGCACTCCCAGCAGGATAAGGGTTTACGTCGATTTCGCGGCGATTGACTCATCAGCAGAACTCCCAGAAGACTCCCGCGACACTCACCCGACACTCAATGCCGCGCAGGTTTTCGCAGGCTACTCCATCACCTCCTGGATTGCAGGCGACACCTCAATCTTGCCGATCGCATTGACCATCAGCGATTGGGCATCCAGGTAGTACCGCTCTGTGGTGCTGAACGACTTGTGCCGCATCAAGGCGGTGAGCGATTTCTGGTCAATGCCGTCCATAGCGGCCCGCGTGCCGAAGGTCTTGCGGAGGCAGTGGAACTTGTCTGCCCGCCTGCCGTTGTGCGGGAACCGCACCCCGGCCGCCTTGGCGATTCGTTCCAGCTCCGGATAGAGCTGCCGCCTGTTCCCCCCCCACGGGAACACCGCCGGATCAAACGACCGGATCCGGCGGAGGTGCTGAACGATCACCGGCATCAGCGGCACTTGTTCCGTCCGGCCGCCCTTGTTGGTGCTGGCTCGCGTCGTTGCCCAGTAGTCGCCGTTTTCGTCCGGGTCGAGAGGGACGTCATCCCAACGCAAGGACAGGATTTCGCCAATCCGCCAGCCGGTGTAACGGGCGAAGATCAGCAGGGCCCTCCACCACTCGGCGGTCGCGATGTGCTCGTTAACCGGCTGCTTGGCGGCATCGCAGTGCTTGTACATGGCCGCGAAATCTGCATCCGGCATCACACGCGGCTGGGGGCGGTCTTCTTTGAGCATCTCGAAATCGGGGGCCTTAGCGATGAATTCCCACTTGGCCGCCTTTCGCAAGGCTGCCCGTATGTTCCTCAGCTCCAGGTTGACTGTGGCAGGGGAAACCGGCAGCCCCCTGTGGGTCTTTTCCTGCGATCGTGCGGCAACATAGGATTCGATGGTCAGCGTGTTAATCTTGGATAGCTTACCGGGTTTGACGAGTCGCTCGAAATGCCTGAATGACTGCCGCACACCCTCGATGGTCGACGACCGCTTCCGGCGCGATATTAGCCAGTCTTCGTACTGCTTGCGAAAACTCGCCCAGGTGGCACGGGTGTCGGGCTGGTGTAGGCCGGCCGCCATTTTGCCTTCCAGCTTTCGCCGGAACTGCTGGGCCTCGGTTTTGGTGCCGATCTTCTTGGATCGCCGTTGGCCGTTGGCCTCCAGCCAAGCGACTGACCAGGGGCAGCGGTCGCCTAGCTTCTTGTGCTGGCGATGGTCTCTGAATAGCCACGCTTTGCTCATGGTTTGACGTTCCTTTCTGGTAGTCACCCCACCAACGCGCCCGGCTACCAGCCCGAGCGCAAGAGGTGGGGCAAAGGGTTTCAATGTGATTCTGTAAGGTTCATCTCCGAACGCCTCGTGGCATGTTTGCTCGGATTCTCCTCTGGCTGACCGCGGAGGTTGCGAGCGGCAATCCCGGCCCACCTTCCTGAGAATCCTAGCAAGCGGCCGCGCCAAGTGTAGTAGGCCCGAAAGAGTGGTTCACGACAAACCATCCGGACCTGTGGGATGAGGCGTACAATTGATCGTTGACGAACTCGGCACATCTGCTGAGACTCAAGGCCGTCCAACCAATTCGCGGCTGCACGATAACCGGCACCTGTTCATCACGAACCTGGAGCGGGCCGGCATCCGGCCCAAGATGGCCCAGACGCCGGCCCGCCACAGCGATGTCCGGCTCACGCTGGACGTCTACACGCACGTCGATCGGGAGGAGCAGATCGACGCGATCCGGAAGCTGCGGGCGCCGGAGGATGAGGCGGCTTGAGGGGGCTCATGATCGAACAGACTAGGCAAAGTGTGAGGTAAGTCTAGTTGAGAAACTGAACAGGCCCACGACGGGGAGATCGTTACAGGCTTTCATCAAAGCAGCTGCTGGTCTTGAGGCATATTCGCATCAGCATCACAGGCACTTCGATCCAGACGCCAACCACGACCGCACGGCTTCGTCCAACTGTTCACGCTGCGAGCGCCAATCGACACCCGATTCCCGACATAAAACGGCGGGACTGCGTCGCTCTGCAACCCCACCAACACGATTTCAGCGCGCTTTGCGTCAATTACCCTCGGCCCTCGATCATAAGCGTTCATTTCGCATAACGCGTATTATGGGACATATACGCACATACGGCTGGTCTTGGCGAGTTCTCAGCACCGGCTTGGTCTGGGCGTCATTCTGCCGCTTTCTTAATCGCCGCCACCCACATCCGATCGCAGCAGTGTGTATCGAAAGCTTCGCGTGACCGTTTTCGGCCCGTGTTCTTGGGCGCGCCCTCCGGAGCCGGTCAGCCGATCCCAACCTGGGGCTCACTGGCAGGAATGCTCCAGTAGCGCCGTTGGAAATATAGGGCGACGTTGACCAGGCCGATCAGCACGGGCACCTCGACCAGCGGGCCGATTACGGCCGCGAAGGCGGCACCGGAATTGATGCCGAATACTGCAATGGCGACCGCAATTGCCAGCTCAAAGTTGTTGCTGGCGGCAGTGAACGAAAGCGTGGCGGTTTTCGGGTAATCAGCACCAGCCTTGCGCCCCATGTAGAAACTGACTAGGAACATCACTACGAAATAAATCAGCAGCGGGATCGCAATACGCACCACGTCGAGCGGGATCTGAACGATTAGATTGCCTTTTAGGCTGAACATCACGAGGATAGTGAACAGAAGGGCAATAAGCGTTATGGGGCTGATCTTGGGGATGAACTGAGTTTCGTACCACGTCCTACCCTTGGCCTTCACCAAGACAAACCGGGAGATCATTCCGGCGAAAAAGGGAATGCCGAGATAGATGAATACGCTCTCGGCGATTTGTCCCATACTAACTTCAACGATGCTGCCGCTGAGGCCGAACAGGGGCGGCAGCACGGTGATGAAAACGTAGGCATACAGGCTGTAGAACAGCACCTGAAAGATGCTATTGAACGCCACAAGGCCGGCGGCGTATTCCGTATCTCCTTTGGCTAGGTCGTTCCAAACGATGACCATGGCGATGCAGCGGGCGAGTCCGATCATGATCAGTCCGACCATATACTCGGGGTAATCGCGCAGAAGCAGAATCGCCAAAGAGAACATCAAAACCGGGCCGACAATCCAATTCTGCAAGAGCGACAGTCCAAGAATCTTCCAATTGCGGAACACGTCACCGAGTTCTTCGTACTTCACCTTGGCCAGCGGCGGGTACATCATCAGTATCAGCCCGACGGCAATGGGGATATTCGTCGTGCCGGCCTGGAACTGGTTGATGAATGACTCCACTCCAGGAGCCAGGTATCCGGCCCCAACGCCAACCGCCATGGCAAGAAAGATCCAAAGCGTCAAGTATCGATCCAGGAATGATAGTTGTTTTGTAATGCCGTCGGTCATGAGCGTTCACTCCGTTTTGGTGTCGAAACCCGTCGATTAATTTTAGGATCTGGGACGTGTCTTGTCAGGGCAACGCTTCCGGCAAGCTTTGGACGAACACCTTGATCTCATCCCGGACTTGCCGGTAGTAGTCTTGGGCCTCCTCCTCTGTCTTCGCCGCCGCGGCCAACTTCGGTGGATCATCGAATGCCACGTGAATGATCCTGGCCTTTCCGGGAAACACGGGGCAATTCTCGTTGGCATGACCGCAGACGGTTATCACGTAGTCGAACTCGATACCTTCAAGTTCACGAACGTGCTTCGAACGGTGCATCGAAATGTCTACACCTGCCTCCTCCATAACGCGAACCGCGTTGGGATTGAGGCCATGTGTCTCGATCCCCGCAGAATAAGGCTCGATGGTGGCGGCTCTCAAATGCCTTGCCCAGCCTTCCGCCATCTGGCTACGGCATGAGTTGCCCGTACATAGAAACAGAACACGTATCAAGATTGGCTCTCCCGTTCGGTCGTTTCACTTTCGGTTTCTCCGCGCCTTCTGGCTTCAACCGATCTCCGGATGCGATCCATCAACGCTTGAGCCTTCTTAAGCTTCTCACGCTGTTCTTCCGTTTTCGGCTGCTTCTGAGGGTCGGTGATTCGAAGGGTAATCTTGCCGCTCAGAGGAGGCTCGGAATAGGCGCCGGAATCGCACAGCATGTAGTGTCCGAACGGAGTCGGATTCTCTTGATAGCAGGACCACACCGCCTGCTGCAAGACCTCCGGCGAGCCCTCATCGACGAGGTCGATCACGGTGATTTGGGCCCGAAAACGGTCGATGTACTCTCCGGGAAGATTGAAGAGATAAGGAGTCGGGGCCTTGGCACCAACAATGCGTTTGTCGGCATCTAGGCCGTTCTTTTCCAGGGCCAGGATCGCGTCGCCCACCAAGTGTCCCGGAGTTTCCGGACCGCAAACCACTAGAAAGCGGATGTTCGGGTTAGAGACGACGTTACAGATGACCTTTTCTAAGCCGACGTTTTCCGTCTGGAGCGTACCAGCCAGCGCGGCACCGCTTTCAACGGCGACCCGAACCAACTGCTCAATTGACGGTGGTGTCTTTTCCCGTTCCCACCTGAGTATCACCACCACCGCAACCGGTGAGTAGTCATTTCCGCGCAGGTAGCATCCTTCTTCGGGCGGATACCCGTCCGCAGGTTTCGCCTTCTTGATTTCTGCTTCAGCCATCGATTGGGCCAACACCTGTGTTGTCGATTCTACGCACGGGCAATCCTGTCAGGTCTTCGCCTGCCGTCTGCAAAGCACTTCCGGTTCGAACTTCAGAATCTGCTTAAGCCGTGCGTCGTCCTTGCGTGTTCTTGGGTCACTGGAAAGTGCCTTCATGACCCAGGCCGTCGCTTCGCTGGCCGCGACAGGTACGTCGTCATCGGCAAGCCGGTAATAGATCCAACGGCCATTCTTCCGGCTGTCCACGAGTCGAGCCTGCTTGAGGATCGACATGTGCTTGGAAACTGTGGACGGCGCCAGTCCCAGCAGCTCGATGATCTGGCATACGCAGAGTTCACGTTGGCAGAGCGCCAAGAGCGCCCGGACACGGCTCTCGTCCCCAAGCGCCTTCGCTACCGTGATGAAATCTCGCATGAGTCCGCCTCGCACAGTTCGCCAAATAACGAATTGTACGAGATTGGCAAGGTTGCGTCAAGACCGATTCTGACCGTGCAATGCCCAGGGTTTACCCGGGAGAGCGGCAGCTCGGCCAAGGCCGCTATTACCTGTAGGGCGATGGGTGGACCGTGCAGTTCGGCAATGCCTGCTGGAGCTTCCTGACGCCTTCGTCGGTAACCTGCGTGTCGGACACGATGAGCAATTGAAGGTTACCGAGCCCTTCAAGTTGACCCAATCCCACGTCCGTGATCGGGGTGATCTGAAGGTCCAAAGCTTGGAGGCTGGTGATACGACCCAGGTGCTTGAGCCCGTCGTCGGTCAGTGGCGTTCGGTGCAGTTCCAAGGCTTCGAGCCGAGCCATTTCCGTCAAGTGCTCGAGACCGGAGCCCACGATTTGGGTGTCGTTAAGATATAGACGCTTGATGCTGGTTAGCCCCTTCAAGTGCTCCAATCCTGCATCAGTAATCGGAGTGCCTGAGAGACTCAGCGATTCAAGCGTCGTCAGCGATTCAAGGTGTCGCAGACCTTCGTCGCTAATATGGGTGCCTGCGAGGCTCAGCGAGTAAAGTCTCGGCCAGTTCTCAAGGTGCCGCAGGCCAACATCGGTGATCCGAGTACCCGAAAGCTTCAACACCCCAAGACGGGCTAGTCCCGCCAAGTGTTCCAGCCCACCGTCACTGATTCGAGTACCTTGAAGATCCAGTTCTTGAAGGTTGCCGCAATCCTTCAAGTGCTTCAGGCCCGAACCATTGATGTGCGTGCCGTGTAGCCACAGTTGCCGGATACTGGCCAGACCTTCCAGGTGTACCAGCCCAGCGTCGGTGACTCGCGTGCCGTTAAGCCCCAGCAATTCGAGCTTTGTCAGCCTCCCCACGTACGCCATCTCGGCATCCCCGAGCTGGCTGTCATGTGAACGCAGAATCACTAGATCGTTGCCATGATAAGAGACACGCGGGCCGAAAGGCTCAAGGGCAGCGACAATGTCCTCTTGCGGTCTTCTCCAATCCTGTCCCTGCCTAATTCGTTCCTGTTCCTCCTTTTTCCGGTTCTCTTCCCACCTAGCCTCCTCCCTTGCCCGGCGAATCTTGACACCAAGCCAAGCAAATCCTATGGATGCGATAAGTACAATCAGCAACAGCGTCCGCAGGCTAAACTGATACCGCCGACGTTCGGATTTCGGCGGCTCGGAATCGTTCATGGTTGTGCCCTCAAGAGTTGGAAGGCGATATGCCTGTCAGCATAGCAACTCCGGCATGTCATGCAAGCAAGCTACGCGATCCTTGTGTGGTATCCGGATTGTCAGCAGGGCCGGCCCGCGATGGGTTAGGCGGGTACTTTGACCTTTCGTGCGGTCGGTTTCCGCCCGGCGGATATTTGCCTCTACTTCTGTGTGACAAGTGCATCGACCGACAACTCGACCGTTGCGTCGTCCAAATCAGTTGTAATCCGAATCGTCTTTGCGACCTTCCCAGGTTTCTCGCCAGCAGTGAATGTAACGGGCACCAAGTGCAACGGCTTGGCTACACCCTCAGCCGGTGTATCGAACTCGAAACAGCCACAGTCGGCCGTGACTGAAGTGATTCGGAAGGGCTTCTTGCCGCGTATCACAAGTCGCTTTGTGACACGTTGGCCAGGCTGCGCGACTCCGAAGAATAATGAATCTGGGCTGACCGTGACGGCGGAAAGCACTCGGCCTTCAACCCTGACCGGGATCTGCTTGGACGGCTGGTCGTTGGTGACCAGCAGTACGTGATCCCTGATGTAACCGGTTGGCGCGTCCTCGTCCAAGCGGACACGTAACTCGTATGAAACTCGAGTGCTGCGACGATTCGTTTCAACAACTTCGCCGGATAGATGTGGATTTGCACTCTTGACTTCCACGATCTTCCAGTCAATCCTGCGCGTGCAAGCAACGTTGACCTTGCTTTCAGCGCCAGCTCCTTTGTCGATCTCGCCCAACTGCACGACCGGTGGGTCGACAACGACGTCCGGCTGGATGTAGACCTTCACGTGCAACTGGACCCTGGCATACGTCGGCTTGTCAATCGTAACTGTGATCGTGGAGCTTTGGCGGCCAGTAAAGTTGCTACTATTGATGCTGGCCACAATCGCACCCTTCTCGTACGTTTTCAGCAGCGGTTTCTTGATACTGGGCGTCGTGCAACCGCAGCTGACACGAACATTGGCGATATGGATGTCCTTTACATAGATGTTCTTGAGCACAAACTCATACTCGGCTTTAGCTCCTCGGGCGATTGTCCCGAAGTCGTGACTTTTTGTCTCGAACATCTTCTCGGCCCATTTCTGGGCCGAGGCCGGTGAGGCGACCAGTATCATCACGGACAGGGGCAGGAACATTCTCTGAAACATGGCCCGCATCCTCCGAGGGAGTTTCTTCAGCACATCAAGCGTGTGCCCCGACGAGAAACACGTATTTCAGCGAGAACCAGACACCTATGAGCACGAATATCCACCCGGTCGTCATGCGCGCCCACCATTCCACTTTGGACAAGATGTTGTAGGTCTTGCCCACGGATTTGGCGCTGTAGGCCAACAAGAACGCGACGAGCAACACCGGAACGGCAGTGCCAATGCCGTAGGTGAGCGGCAAGATAACAGCACCGCCGGGCAGCGACGCTTTGGGCAACGCGATGCCCACTTTGGCCAGCACGCCTGTGATCGCATTCGCTTCAGACCCCATGATCAGCGCCAACAGCCCGAAAAACCAAGCCGCTGACGTCGGGCAAAACGATACCGCGAACAGGATGCCCAAGAGAAGCGCGCCCCATATTCCCATGGCATCAACCCGCTTCTGCATCTCCTCACTCATCATCGTTCCACCACTGGTCATGGTGATCAACCCAACTAGAAACATGCCGAGCAATAGGAAGATCGGCCCGAGAGCCAGATGCATGTACTTTTGCAGGAATACCGACACAGCCGGGATGGACATCGCAGTGGTTGCGAGCAATGTGGCCAAGACGAGATAGAGCAGGCAGCGTCCCAACGTATAGAGCAAGCCTGCACGAATTACCAGCCGAGAATCCTCGACCTTGCGGCCAATGTAAGAGATGGCCGCGATATTGGTTGCTAGCGGGCAGGGGCTGATCGAGGTCAGCAAGCCCAGGTAGAGCGCTGCCGCGGCATAGAGCGAATAAGCAAGCATTGAATATCTCCCGTCATTTTATCTGTCGACAAACGCTCACAGGGTCGAGCGGGCACACCGCATCCGCTCAGCGCACGAAGCGCTTCAGAACATCCTCTGCCAAGCTGACGGCGCGGCGGATGGTGTAGCTTCAAGCATGGCCTGAATCTCGGCATGAATGAACTGCCTGAACGCCGGTTTGTCACCCACAAGTGCCCAAACCTCGTCCAAACCTTTCCAGTCGCCGATTTGGCCATTCTCCATCTTCACCAACACCACGAC
>Ga0180438_10010752_pt1 | contig 11183 bp, 7 predicted proteins | sample SS_ome_12_FD_132455 | JGI IMG/M metagenome (GOLD analysis project Ga0180438, IMG submission 132455) | Hypersaline lake sediment archaeal communities from the Salton Sea, California, USA - SS_3_D_2 metaG | ecosystem: Environmental > Aquatic > Non-marine Saline and Alkaline > Hypersaline >...
GATGCCAATGGGAATATCGGGTACTACGCCGAGGTCCTCTATGGCATGCCCATCAGAACTGAGCCAGCGTCCAACTGTGAGATGGACACTTGAGCCGTCCTCCAGCGGGAACACAGCTTGCACTGAACCCTTGCCAAAGGTGGTTTGGCCATAGAGCAGACCTCGCCCATTGTCACGCACAGCCGCGGCCACGATCTCGGCCGAGCTAGCCGTGCCTGCGTCAACCAGCACAGCGAGGGGCCATGACAGGACCTCGGTCCTGAAGGGGACCGGGTAACGTGTCTCCGCTTCGCCCTTGGCCACTTCGCGATATGCGATTCCTTTTCCCAGTAACTCACCGAGCACGCCCACCGCTGCCTCCACAACGCCACCGCCATTGCCACGCAGGTCCAGTATCAAGGCAGAGGCGCCCTCAGTAGACAGACTCCGCAGTGCTTGGGCAAACTCCTTAGGCGTTCGGTCGCTGAAAAACCGCAGCTGCACATAGCCGACCTTCGGCTGCAGCAATTCCCACTCCAGGCTGGGAATCTCGATTTCTTGCCGTTGAATGGGAACCGTCACCGGCCGACCGCCGTGCCGCTCCAACGTGAGCTCGACCACACTCCCCACAGGTCCCCGAAGCAAGAGCCGCACGTCATCAACAGCCAGGCCAGCCGTTGCCTCTCTGCCGACAGCCACCAGGATGTCCCCAACGAGAAGGCCCGCGGCCTCGGCCGGCGAATCGGGAAACACCGAGGCCACGAAAACACCAGTCCGGTCGCCACCCAGCTGCACGCCGATGCCTCCGAATTCGCCCCGCAGTCGATCCGCGTTCAGTTGGTGCTCAGCGGGCTCAAAGAACGATGTGTAGGGATCCCCAAGCGCCTGAAGCATGCCCTGGGTCGCACCGTAGGTCATCCTCTCAGCATGCAGCTCAGCTGGAGACCAGAACACGCGTTCTAAGCGATCCCAGGCCTCCCAGAAGAGGCCAAAATCCTCTGGACCCCGGGAGAAACGGCCCAAGCGACGACGATCAGCCTCCCAACCCAAGGCCAGGCCGCCACAGAACATCGCCACAACAAGGACCAGTGCTACCATCGGATGCGCTATTCGATGCTTTGCAAGCACAGAACGGCACCTTCCACGGGCCAGGTATTCGACATAACGGCTGCGCCAACGCCAGCAACTCAGCTCGAAAGAATTCTAGCATACCCGATGGCGTCGGGGCAAACCAGAGGCATGCCAAGGCCGCACAGGCACTTTCGACGGTGCGGTACTGGTACTGCGCTCGCACGCAGGACTGGCCTCGCAGTGTGGTAGCGCAACCCAAGCAGCTCAAACAGCGAGCTAAAGCGACCTAGAACTCTGAGCCATAATCACAGAGCGTCCGCACCCCAGGCCCAGTGAAGACCAGCAACTGGTAGAAAACTGCGGACATCCACATCGAGTAGGTGAATACATAAGAATCATAGTGCGAAGTTCATTGGCTGGCCTAGCCCTGCCGTTGTCTTCTAGAGCTAGGCCGCTGAATCTTGGCAGAAACGACTCTGGACGCACGCCAGTGCCATACTGCCCTACGGCCTTCTTCCGCTGCGCCACGGCACAGTGACAGGCCGGCTGCCCAGCGATAGTCTCGCCCTGACGGCAGACAACTCCAGCTGACTTCGCAAGGAGCGTGGTGGACCCCTGGCCGATGCGCCGACAGCCTTGTCGCCAGCCCCCTCCTGCTGTCCTGTTATGTCACCTGCAGGTTGCAGTTATGTCGCAAGTCTGGGCGCTCCAGGGGGCCTACACAGCCATCTTACGTAGAGCACACCGCAGGCAGTCTACACTCTGCGTCGGTCTTCGAAGCCAACGCCTCAGTTCATCCCCAGCCCAACCAACCGAGCCAGGTTCCAACAAGACCCAGAACGAACACCAGCACAATCACCGTCAACGGCGATCGCTTCCGGGCCAGAAGCCACCAGATCAGCAATGTGAGACCCAGAGGCAGTGCCCCCTTTAGGATCTTGTCCAGAACGTCTGTCTGAATACTAACCGTCTGGGGACCAACTGTCAGGCTGAGCTTTGTCTTGAGTTGCACCACTGTAGCCGTCAAGGCTCCCACAACGGTAAGGCCCAAGACAGTGGCACCCTCGGTCAGGGGTCGTAGCAGGCCCGCCCTGAGGATGCGCTCCACTGCAACCTTGCCCCAACGATACCCTTGCATCCACGTGAAATAAGAGATTCCTATGATTGCTGCCGACTCCAGAGCAACATACAGAACAGGTCCCGCGGGATTGCCCTGTTGCGCCAATCCAATGCCCAACGCCAGCAGCGTAGGCGTGATCAAGCCCTGCGTCAGCGAATCACCAATCCCAGCAATCGGCCCCATCAGACCACTTTTCACACTGTTGATCGCCTCTCCTGTGATTTCCTGAGTGCCACTCGCACGCTGCTCCTCCATGGCAACAGCCACGCCATGCACAACTGCCCCAACATTGGGCTCAGTATTGAAGAATACCAAGTGCCTCTTCAGAGCCAATGCAACGTCGTCTCGGGTTGAATAGAGTCGTTCGATGATTGGCGTCATGCCATGCGCAAAGCCCAGGCCCTGCAGCCGCTCGTAGTTGTAGCAGGAGTGCGAGAAAGTGAGCCACCGAAACCAGGAGCCGATCAAGTCAGAACGAGACAGAAGGCTCGTTCGGCCAGTCGAGTCCGGCGACCCAGACTCTGGAACCACCGACTCATCTGTCTGCACCATGCCCGAGTACTGTACATGCAGCGACGCCACAGCCACGCCGATGAGAGCGATGACCAACGTGGGCAGTTCGAGGTACGTCGCCAGGAGAAACCCAAGCAGGTAAAAGCCCATCAAACGCCGCTCGGCCATGTAGTTCAGCAGCATTCCTAGGCCAAGAGCGGGCAGCATGCCACCCACCATGGCCAGCCCTTCCACCAGCTTGGGAGGGACCACGGCAATCACGGACTGCACAGCCGGTGACCCGAAGTACACGATCACGAATGTGGGAATACCGTAAAGTAGCAGCAGCAGGATCTGCCCGGGCCAGAGATTCATGGCTGCTACACCGCGGACGCTCCCCCGCTCAGCAAACGCATCGGCCCAGTGCACAAAAAGCGAGTCGACCGCCAAGCGAAAGAACCATATGCCACTTCCGAGCAACCCCAAGGGCACGACGAGCGACAGGGCCGTCGGCGCATCCAGGCCAGCGGCCAGGCCCAGCGCAGTCCCAATATACCCTGCGAAGATCAGGTCCCCAGGCAGCGATCCACCCGTGGAGATAAAACCAAGGTAGATGGCGTTGATCGCCGCACCAAGCTGCATCCCAGCGATCGGCTCCCCAAGGATGAGGCCGACAATAGTGCCGCCCACCAGCGGTCGGTACACGGTAAAGTAGCCCACGCCGGCAAACCAGGTGCTGGAGCCGAGATATGCTGCGATTGAAATCAGTACTGCCTGAATCCAGTTGATCTGCATCAGCACTCCCTCCGTATGCGCGATAAGCTAGTCATGATCTGGTGTAGAGCAGACACAACTGCCTATTGAACAGCCTCCGGAATAGGGACAACTTCCGCAAGTTCAAGCGCGCGTTCCTCGGGCACGGTCTGGAAGTAGACCCGAATGCCCCGCGAGCTGATCTCCCGAAGGATCTCCATCTGATCGGGTGTCACAGAGATGCTTCTATACACACGCCGCGCGCCCTCCACTCCGGCCAGACCTCCCACGTTCAGCTCCCCAATCGACAATCCGCGCTCAATCAGAGCAAGAGCCGTGCTAGGAGTCTTCACCAGAATGAGAACCCGTCGCCTGCAGTTCTGGCTCTTTGATGCGAACGGCAGGCTGTCTTCGACGCTCACGGCGCTAGAACTGCCAGCCGCGCACGACCCGCAAGGCTGCCAGTCCTCAACGAGCTCGCCGACCTGGTCGATCGAGGCAACACGCAGCTTCACACCTCTCGGAGCTGCCAGGCGCAGCACAGTCTGAAGATCGACATCTTCAGACAACTCCTCATCCACAATGGTGACCTCGTTGCAGCCCAGATAGCGCAGCCACTTGATGACCACCTGACCGTGTATCAGCCGATCGTCTATTCTCACCAGCGCCAATTCATTCATATTATGTCATTCCTGACGTGTCTTCACACCGCACAACAAAGCCCCGAGGAGGACGCGCCCTCGGGGCTAGAGATACACAACGCACCCAAACCCAACACGGGTACCGTGCTACCTTCTCCCATCCGGACTGTACCGTCGGCACCGGACTCGCACCGGATCAGCCGCGCAGATGCGCCGCACGGCTCGTGGGCTTGCGCGGATGTCTGCCACCACCCTAATGACACCCACGACTCACCACCGGTCGGGAATCGGCTTGCCCTGTCTTGGGACGACAGGACCAAGGCGCCTCACCCTGCCCCGAAGGTATGCGTCAGTTCACAACTGACGGCCAGCATAATACCCGGAGAAGGTGATGCTGTCAAGTGACGAGTGTCGGCGCTGTTCAGGAGCCACTAGACGAGGCAGTCCTCAAACCTCCCCACGTATCTATGCGGGACCCGTCCTGATATCCTAACACCCTCCGCCTCGTGCCTCTCGTACTCTATCACCCCATGCTCGTGAAACAGCGCTACGAGCTCTGTCTCCGCATACGGTACGCACACCTCTATGCGCTGCATCTGATCAGCCAGCAGCGATTGGAGAGCGTCGATCAGCTCCTCGAGCCCTCGCTCTTCGAGAGCCGAGACAGCGACCGCATTCGCAAAGTGTCTGGCGATCTCTTGAGCCTGCTCTGGATCACCCAGCAGATCTACCTTGTTCAGCGCCACGAGGACAGGCTTCCGGTTGGCTCCTATTTCTGTCAGGACGGCCTGCACGGTCTGCACTTGCTCGCGCACATTTGGGTGCGTCACGTCCACAACATGAAGCAGAAGCTCGCTCTCATTGATCTCCTCAAGCGTTGCTCTAAAGGCAGCCACCAGCTCCGTGGGCAGCTTTTGGATGAACCCGACCGTGTCTGTCAAGAGCACCGCTTTCCCGTCCGGGAGTTCCAGCCGACGGGTTACTGGATCCAGCGTAGCGAACAGCCTGTCCGTGGCGAGCACTTGCGCATCGGTGAGGGCGTTGAGCAGCGTAGACTTTCCTGCGTTAGTGTAGCCGACGAGGGATACGACGGGCAGGCCACGACGCGCCCGGCGTCGCCGATACTGCTTGCGATGTCGGCGCACCTGCTCCAGTTCCCTCCTGATCTGCGCGATACGCTGCCCAATGACCCGACGATCCGTCTCCAACTGGGTTTCGCCTGGCCCGCGGAGCCCAACGCCTCCCGCCCCACCCCGTCCGGCCGAGCCACCGCTCTGTCGAGCCAGATGTGTCCACGCTTTGGTAAGTCGCGGAAGGCGGTACTCGTACTGCGCCAACTCCACCTGCAATGCCCCCTCGCGCGTGCGAGCATGCCTGGCGAAGATGTCGAGGATGAGAGCAGTCCGGTCGATGACCTTCACACGAAGCGCGGTTTCTAGGTTTCGCTGCTGGTTTGGCGACAGCACATCGTCAAAGACAACGGTATCCAGCCCCAACTCCTCGACGAGGGCGGCAAGCTCCCGCACCTTGCCAGCTCCAATGTAGGTGGCCGGGTTGATTGAACTCAGCTGTTGCTGCAACTGGCCTATAACCTGCATCTCTGCAGTTCGGGCCAGTTGCGCCAGTTCAGCCAGCGAATCCTGCAATCGCCAAGCCGTGCCCGTCGCCCGTGCCCGCGCACCAACGAGAAGGGCCCTTTCGGGCTTGGCTTCGACCGAGACTGTCTCCCGAGCTATGCTGCTCCCTCCCGTGGATTCATTTCTTCTGGGCAAACCTCTCCCAGCGGTCCAGGGCTTCTCTAAGGCGGTGCTCAGGCGTGGTCAGCGAGATCCTCACATAGCCCTCTCCACCGGCACCGAATGCCGAGCCCGGTGTGACCCACACGCCGGTGCTGTCAAGCACGCGCATGGCATAGTTCCACGAGCCTTCTCCCTCCGGTAGGCGTGCCCAGATATACAAGGTCGCCTTGGGACTGGCTGCCGACAGGCCACACTTGGCGAGGGACTGCATCACGACGTCCCGACGTCTCTGGTAGACCGCGTTGCGCTCTTCAATCCAAGCCCGGTCACAGGTAATCGCCGCAATGGCCGCCTCTTGGATGGGCCTGAAGAGGCCTGAGTCCACATTTGTCTTAACCCTCTTGAGCACCTTGACCGCATCGCCATTGCCAACTGCCATGCCAACCCGCCAACCAGCCATGTTGTACGTCTTGGACAGTGAGTTGAACTCCACACTCACCTGTTTGGCTCCCGGAACCTGCAGTACACTGGGCGCGCGGTAGCCGTCGAAGGTCACCTCGCAGTAGGGATTGTCAAAGCACAAGAGCACATTGTGTTTCTGGGCGTACGCTACCGCCCCCTCCAAGAACTCTAGGTCGCTCGTGGCGCCCGTTGGGTTGTTGGGATAGTTCAGCCACAGGATCTTGGCCGAGCGAGAGATGTCTGCCGGAATCGACGCAAGGTCCGGACGATAGCCCTGCTCTTCACGAAGGGGCAGCGCGTGGCGCACGCCCCCCGCGAGGTAGGTTCCCGCATTGTAGGTCGGATAGCCAGGGTCAGGAATCAGAGAAACATCCCCCTGGTCAAGGTAGGCCAGTGACACATTGACCAGACCTTCCTTCGATCCGATCAGGACCACGACTTCAGTGTCGGGATCCAAACGCACCTCAAAACGCTGGTGGTAGTAGTCCGCAATGGCCCTGCGCAGCGCGGGAAGGCCGTAGTATCCACAGTAGCCGTGGCTGTCATGCCGCATTGCTGCCTGACAGAGAGTCTCGACAACGGCTGCCGGCGGGGGCAGATCGGGGCTCCCAACACCTAGGTTGATCACATCGACGCCCTGGGAGACAAGCTGCCGTAGTTTGTCTCCCGCCCGGGCAAAGACGTACGGTGGAAGCTCCTTGGCTCGTGTGGAGAGTCTCATCGCTGCCTCAGCTTTCCCGGCGCCGCACTCAATGGCTCGCTCAGTTGCCCTGCTCAAGCCACTCCTCAAGCACCCGCCCAACTCGCTCCAGGCTGGATGCGCTTACCTTATCAGGCGTATCTTCCAAGGTGTGCCAATAGGGATAGTCAAAGTCAATGATGTCAACGGCAGCCCACCCCTTGCGCCGGAAAGGCACATGATCGTCCATGATCGTGTACCCAGGCTGCGAGATGAAAGCTTCCTCATAGCCCAGACTGTGTGCTATGCCCCACAGGCGCTGGGTCAGCACCGGATCCGAGTTGCCCTCCCAATAGAAAGCTTGATCCGCATCACCAACCATATCCACGACAACCACAGCCTCCGGCGAATCCGTCAGGTTCTCCGCCATGTAGGCAGCACCTACGGAGAACGGCCAACCGTTTATACCACCTTGGTCTTCGGCATCGAAAAAGGCCAGCCAAACCTCACCGCCCACCGCATTCACATCGAGGGTGCGTGACAACTCAAGCAGTATCGCAACACCGCTGGCCCCATCGTTGGCGCCCAGGACCGGTTGAGTACGATCTACCGGGTCACGATCAGCCACGGCTCGCGAATCATAGTGTGCGCCGAGGATAGTCAAGGGGCCCCTACCCTTCTTCCCCACGACATTGCGCACGAACACACCGCGATACTCGAACTCCTGGAGGATCACAGCCCACCCATTGGTAGTCAGTTCAGAGGTGATATGGTCCGCAGCCTGGCGACTCGCTTCCGAGCCGACCAGTCGTGGCCCGAAAGCACACTGCTCCTCAACCTGTCCGTAGGCCCGCGCAGCGTCAAAGTCTACATCTGGACGCGCGCAGGCCGACGGTCCCAGACACAACACGGCGCTGACAACCAGACAGGCGATTACCCTTCGCATAGTGTACCACCAATTCCAGCTTTGTCTTCTTCTTCAGTGGATTGCCATTGACAGTTATCACTACACGAAGGCATGATGTGCAAGCACACTCAAGTAGCGGGCACGAGCGCGTGGTCAATGGCAAAGCGTCTCAAGTCAGACAGCGCACGCCTCGCCAGAACCTGATGGCGCTGCCGTTTTCCCATTCGCCTGCCCCCAATCGGTGGCAGCAGGCCAAAGTTCGGTTTCATCGGCTGGAAGCCTTCGGAGGGGGCACTCGCTACATAGTGGCAGAGCGCACCGATCATGGTGGTATCCGGGAAGACCAGCAACCCTCGCCCAAGCATTGTCCTTGCTGCGTTGAGCCCAGCAACGTACCCGCTGCAAGTCGAGGCTATGTAGCCTTCGGTGCCCGTGATCTGGCCACCGAAGAAAAGGCCGCTTCGTTGTCTACATTCCATGGTTGCGTTTATCAGCGCCGGCGCATTGACGAAGGTGTTTCGATGCATCTGCCCGTAGCGCACGAACTCAGCATCCTCAAGACCTGGGATGAGTCGGAATACGCGCCTCTGCTCGCTCCACATGAGGTTGGTCTGAAAACCAACCAGATTGTACAGCGTGCCGGCAAGATTGTCCTGGCGCAACTGCACCACAGCATATGGCCTCTCACCGGAACGGGGATCGACCAGCCCAACGGGCTTCAGCGGCCCGAAAGCTAGCGCCTCGCGTCCTCTGGCGGCCAAAACCTCCACCGGCAGACAGGCTTCGAAAAAGCGCTTGTCTTCCCTCTCAAAATCGCGCAATGCAATGGTCTCTGCAGCCACCAGCTCGTCCACAAACCGATTGTACTCGGCCTCGGTCATCGGACAGTTAATGTAGTCATCGCCGCCACGGCCATAGCGTGAGGCGCGAAAGGCTCGCGTCATGTCCACCGTCTCAACCCTCACAATGGGCGCCATCGCATCGTAAAAGTACAGGTGCTCCTCTCCCGCCAGCTTGCCGATGTCCTCGGCAAGCCTATCCGACGTCAATGGGCCCGTGGCAAGCACCACTGCACCATCCCTTGGAATGAGCTGCACCTCCTCGCGCCGCAAAGACACCAGAGGATGCGACGCCACTGCGTCAGTAACGGCCGCAGCAAAGGCCTCACGGCCCACAGCCAGGGCGCCGCCAGCTGGCACCGCACTCCTATCAGCGCAAGCCATGATCACCGAGCCCAGGGAGCGTAGCTCATTCTTCAGCAAGCCCGATGCCCTGTCCGGTAGGTTTGAGCCCAGAGAATTGCTGCACACCAGTTCCGCCAACCAGGCAGTCCTATGTGCCGGCGTCATAATGTGTGGGCGCATCTCAAACAGCGTGACCGGCACGCCCAGCTGAGCTGCCTGCCACGCTGCTTCGCTGCCTGCAAGACCACCACCAACGATCTGAATGCTTCTCATTGCTCGCACCCATCGACCACCGCTCAAGTCCTCGGAGAGCGCCTCAGATGTGGAGAGCGCGGCCCTGCGCTGCCAGGGCGGCCTCAGCAAGAGCCTCAGTCAGAGTTGGATGCGGATGGATGGTTGCCTCAAACTCGTCAAGAGTTGCTTCCAGCGTGAGCGCCATGGTCGCCTCCTGTATCAGGTCACTGGCGTGTGGGCCCACGATGTGCACACCCAGCACCTGTCCATACTCCGCATCGGCGACGACCTTGACTAGACCGTCATAGTCACCATGGGCGAGCGCCTTGCCGTTTGCCCGAAATGGGAACCGCCCGACGCGCAGATCGTAGCCCTGTTTGGCTGCCTGCTCCTCGCTCAGCCCCACCGTGGCCACCTCTGGCCAAGAGAAGACACAGCTGGGCACAGCGTCGTACCGCATGACCCGCTCCAGTCCGAGCGCCGTCTCTGCAGCGACGACACCCTCCTGCAATGCCACATGAGCCAGGAGTGGTCCCCCTGTCACGTCGCCCACCGCAAAGATATGTTGAGCACTTGTGCGCATGTGCTCGTCGACTTGGATGCCCTCCTTCTCTGCCCTCACCCCAGCTGCTTCGAGCCCGATATCCTCGACGTTGGGCCGCCGACCCACCGCCAGTAGCACTCTCTCGACTTGTATGGAAGTTTGGCCCGAAGGTGTCTCGACCGACACGGTCTGCAGATCACCCTGCTCTTCGAGAGCGATCACTCTGCTTGCGGTATGCAGGTCGATCTTCATCTTCTTCAACCCGCGCTCGACCTGGGATCCGAGATCATCGTCGAGCATGGGCAGCACCCGCGGCAGGATCTCGACCAGCGTCACCTGCACCCCACAGGCCTGGAAGAGAGTGGCAAACTCGACCCCAATTGGACCAGCCCCAATGATCACCACGCTGCCGGGCAGATGGTCCAGTTCCACAACGTCATCGCTGCTGAGGACGCCCTCTCCCGATAGCCCCGGAATCGGCAAGGAAGCGGGCCTAGATCCGGTAGCGATCACGAATTGCCCCGCTTGCACTTGCAGCATGCCAGTATCTGTGGCGACCTCTAGCATCGAGGGCGAGACGAATCGAGCTGTGCCAGCCAGTACTTCAACCTCTGCCCTCTCAAGAAGGGTCTTGACCCCTCCCGTCAGGCGACGGACCACCTGCTCCTTGCGTTTCTGCGCCTTTTCCCAGTCCAGAGCAACGTCGCCAACAACCACACCATACGTAGCAGCGCCTCGGGCCAGCTGCAGCACCTCCGCCGAGCGCAGAAGCGTCTTCGTAGGGATACAACCCCAGTTCAGGCAGACTCCGCCAATCCTGTCCCTTTCAATCAACACGACCCTTGCCCCAAGCTGGCGCGCCCGCAGTGCCGCTACATAGCCTCCAATGCCGCCGCCAATTATCGCGATGTCGGACCCACTCGTCATGAAACCTCCCTTACGCAAGCAGTAGATACGGCTCTTCTATCAGTTGTGCAATGCGCTGTAGGAACCGGGCGGCAGGGGCTCCATCCACCAGGCGATGGTCGAAAGTCAGGCTCAACACCATCATTGGCCGTGCACACACGCACCCCTCGTGCACCACTGCCGTCTCCCGGAGGCGTCCCACACCCAGGATCGCGCACTCCGGCGGGTTGATTATGGGCGTGAACGCGTCGATGCCATACATGCCCAGGTTGGTGATCGTGAACGTGCCCCCACTCAGATCATCAGGCAAGAGCTTGCCTGAACGCGCGCGCTCGGCCAATTCGCGCATTGCAGAGGCGATTTCTGCAATGGTCATGTGGTTGGCGTCACGCACGACCGGCACTAGCAGCCCACGATCGGTATCCACGGCCAACCCGACGTTGACCGAGGCCAGTTGCTCGATCTGCTCGCC
>Ga0180438_10010753_pt1 | contig 11183 bp, 11 predicted proteins | sample SS_ome_12_FD_132455 | JGI IMG/M metagenome (GOLD analysis project Ga0180438, IMG submission 132455) | Hypersaline lake sediment archaeal communities from the Salton Sea, California, USA - SS_3_D_2 metaG | ecosystem: Environmental > Aquatic > Non-marine Saline and Alkaline > Hypersaline >...
ACTGCTCGAGATAGCTGGGTCGGCTCCAGCGATGGATTAGGCTGCGCCCACCGCGAACAAAAGAAGCACCTCTACCTGTGTTCCAATCGCTCCCCTGTCTGTAAATAGTGGTTGATAGATTCTTCCCAGTCCTTCAGATTTCGACGATACATCGTCTCCAAAGCCCTCTCGTTGAGCGTGTTGCCATTCTCCGTCAACCCTGTGTATGTGTAGGTAATCTCCGCCTCCGTTGTTTCGCCCCCAATGCTTTCACGGCACCGAATCGTTATCCACCACAGCCTTCCGGGCTCGAAAACTGTATACTCGATGAATGCCTGGTCAGGATGGTACTTCGATACCGTCCACGTGGAGTCAGGTTCATGCCCATGATGAGACTGGGTTTTGAAGACCATATGCTCTTCCACGGAACCTGTGATCGAATAAAGCACCTGAGGCTTCCATCCGGCGGCCCATTCCTTCTCTCTGATAGGACCAAATAAGGGAAACACTCTCTTCAGCGGAGCATTCAAAGTGATGGTACTCGTCCTTGATATTCTTTGCGATTTGAAAACCGATGCTTCCATTTCCTCCTCCAAGCTTTCTCTGAAACCCCAATCAGCCTGAGCTGCCTGACGCAGAGTTGAGCTGCCGTGCCGAGCCAGGCTGCCCCATCCTGTGAGGCAACGAGTACGACGCTATCTAAGCAACCCCTACGCGATCAACTCCCGCGCCATGATATGTAGGCCGTTCCTTGTTTCACTTCGCGCCTTTCCGCACATCCCGAAATTACTTCGCGCCCAATTCTGCTTCCACACGAAGTAGCTCTTTATCCCGAAAGAAGAACGTGGCCGACGAAAGCTCTTCGATCGAAACCGCGCGTTCGGTCACGTGTGGCAGTGACTCATCTCCGAACCAGCAGGCGTAGAGTTCCATCACTTCGTTGTCCCGAACATACTCCACCAAGGCCACTACCGATTCGCGTGCTGCGCGTAAGTGGTCCTTGTCGTCCTGGTTGTCTGGATATTGTCTTCCGTAGTTAAAGCCGCAACTACAGCCTTCGTAGCTGCCCGCGAATATAACGTTGGGCAAGGAGAAATGCTTCCTGACAACCTGTTGCTCTTCCGCTAGTTCTGATGTGCTAAACCGCTGTGCCATTTCCGGCCATGCAGTCGACAAAAATACAGACCGAGGATAATCGGGACAGGGAATCACTGGAAGGGTCCGTGTGGAGCCTATGTACAGTGCGAGACACATCGTTTATATACTCTACTGCACTCCGAGTAATCTGGCCACGGCCGTCCCTCTGTCTTGGATTCAACCATCACTATCCATCGACACACTGGGGAGTCTCCGAACTGGCATTCTCCTGTTCGTTGTGCCGGGCATCTCCTCAATAATTTGCAGCCGCTTCCGAAATGCGAGAATCTTGGACATCAGCCCCCGCACTGCTTTTCCGGCAATTGCCAAACTACGCCGAGAATCGGCTCGATCCTCATAGAGCTGCATAACGTTGAGCTGAGTAGCCACGTTTCAACTTCTACCAGCACTTGTCAAAGTACTTACCAGTATCCGTTTTCAGGCAAATGTCGTGGTCTACTCAAACGATAGGTTAAGAAGCTGAAGATACAGAGACTCCTTTCAATCAGAATGAAGCGCGGGAGCTCTCGGTATTTTTTCTAGCTCCTCTTCCAGCCGACAAGCTTCTTGTCTCAGATCGTACTCGTCTTGAATTCCTAACCAGAAATCCGGTGAGTTTCCGAAGTATCGAGACAACCGTAGCGCCGTATCGGCTGTAATCCGCCTTTTTCCTTTTAGGATTTGAGATATTCGTGTAGCAGGCATGCCGGTATCCTTCGCTAAACGATAAGACGAAATCTCCAGCGGTTTGAGAAATTCTTCGTTCAGTATCTCTCCTGGAGTTACAAGCGGAATCCTATCCATGTCAGTCCTCCTAATGATAGTCGGTGATCTCCACTTCGGTAGCAATACCATTGTTCCATTTGAAACATATGCGCCACTGATCGTTGATACGAATGCTATACTGCCCTTTCCGAACTCCTGACAAACGCTCAAGACGATTGCCGGGCGAAATCCGTAAGTCATTTAGATTCCTGGACCGATGCAAGATGATAAGTTTTCGCAGCCCAACGGTCTGTACTTCGCGTGGATGCCTTTTTGAGAATTCACCTGTCCAAATTTTTTTTGTTTCTTTATCTGCAAACGATCCGATCACCTTAAAGAAATAATAACGCAATTAGTTATTGACGTCAAGCGTTAGCATAACACTATGGATTTGTACGTTCAAGAGTAGCATTGATGACAGCTATAAAAGCGCTCTCGTATATCTGAGTCAGTACTTTTGGCAGTCGGTTGGCTTCTTAATGTAGAGTTGACCCGCCGAGCCAAATCACTATGCTCCCTATTGTTCAATGTTATTGCGGCACTTGTTTTCGTTGGATAGTCCGCGGTCGGGTCCAACGAAATGATACTCATTAAGGCCTCCCCCCGGGAGGTGCGGCATAATTACCGCGACAAGAATCCCTACCCAAGGAGGAAGCCTTATGAGATTCTACACAACTCAACACCAATTCTACTGTGGCATCGACCTGCATGCAAGATCGATGTATGTCTGCATCATGGATCAGTCCGGCAAGATTCTCTTGCACCGGAACTTCCGCTCGAATCCTGAAGTTCTGATCCGAGCCCCATCGACCCATACCGCGAAGATCTCGTGGTGGCGGTGGAGTGCATTTTCACCTGGTACTGGATTGCTGATCTATGCAGCCGGGAAGGCATTGCCTTCGTGCTTGGGCACGCTCTGTACATGAAAGCCATCCACGGCGGGAAGTCCAAGAACGACAAGATCGACTCTCAAAAAATCGCAGCGCTACTGCGAAGCGGGATGCTTCCCATGGCCTATGTCTATCCTCAAGGCATGCGCTCGACCCGGGACTTGCTTCGTCGTCGGCTGTACCTTGCTCGCCAACATGCAGAGCTTCAGGTGCACATCCAGAATATCAACACGCAGTACAACCTCCCGTACTTTGAAAAACGGATCGACCGCAGATCCAATCGTGCCGGCATAGGTACGCGCTTCACTGACCCAGTGGTCCGCACCAGCGTTGAGGTGGATGCCGCACTGATGGATACCATCCATGAACAGATCCTTACTATCGAACGACAGATCAATGCCCAGGTTCCTGAACACGATCCGGTAGCCGTTCATTTGCTTCGCAGCATCCCTGGTGTAGGAAAAACTCTGGCTCTGGTGATCCTCTATGAGATCCATGACATAAGCCGCTTCCCCGCGGTGGGCAACTTCATCTCCTACGCACGCTGGTGAAATGCGCTCATGAATCGGGGGGCAAGCGCAAGACGGGTCCGAACAACAAGATCGGCAATGTCCATCTGAAATGGGCCTTCAGTGAAGCTGCCTGCCTGTTTCTCAGGCGTAATGAACGGGCTAAGCTCTATCACCAGAAATTGGTGAGCAGATACGGCAAAGCCAAGGCACAGTCGATCATCGCCCAGAAACTCGGGCGCACTGTATATACCACATGCTGAAAAGGAGGACGCCGTATGATGCTAGGCGGTTCTTTGAAACACTGAAATGAGACGGGACAGGATGCATGAGACCCTTAGCCTAACTGGAACACCCCAGGGTGATGCTCACCTTTCGGTAATCACTCACTTGCAGCGATTCCGACTGCCATCACGGTACCGTAGCACAGAAGCTCTTTGAGTCCCTCCGTAATGATTGGTCCTGCATCCTGGTCCCTTTCTCTTCGATGAGTACAATCGTGCATCCATTTTTCCGCGGTCTGCCCCGCGTCGATCCGCCGGAATAACTGAGCCTGTAAGATTCTCGAACAGAGCTCCTCTTTTGATTCGGACGGCAGTCGGGTACTGAATATGTTCTAGGGCACCTGGAGCGACCCTCAATACGTGTTTGGTGCAGACGGCGTTGTCGCACCAGTATCTTTGAATCCAAGTCAGATTGGGGAGATGGAAAAACGATTGTTCATCCTGTCTACCGGCAATGAAACAGTTTGTCAGGGATAATTTTGTCTATTGACTCGGGGAGGCCTTATACGTGTTGGGCCGGACCGTATATTAATGCCACATATTGGATTTGTAGAGTCCTGACTTCCATTCTAATTCATATAGCGCTGGAGAAATATCGGTAAAAATGGCAAACATGCCGTTCTGGATATACTGACAGAAGCATGTCTGGCGTCTTGGATGAGGCAACACGGGTGGGTATTCTAATTGTCGCTGATCACACGCAGTTGCCTTGTTTGTGTCGCTCTTCCGTCCGGTCACGGTGAGCAGTTTTACTTCCGGTGGATACACACCAGAAGATCGGTCATAGTGCCATGCCAGGCACACGCGAAAGGGAGGCTCTAGGTGGCGGTAGCAATTTAGCAAGAAAGACCGACTGATTCCCCTTTTTTCTCTCCGAGGCTTATTCTGTTACTGTTACCTGTCCAACGCGTATCCTAGACTGCTGATTTCGATTCGAGCCGTGGACCTTGTGACTTATCCAACGCCTATTCCTGACGAGAGGCTATTCGTAGCGGGAACCTAAAAAGCAGGCGGATTATGCCACGAAGGGGTAAGCGCGAACCTTTACTGAGTCAACGTTGAAGGCTCGGAAACTGATTGTCAGACCTCATCGAGAATCTTAACTCTTACCTATGAGATGTCAGACAACAGTGCAGTGGTAAAGCCGGTTTGTTATTCACTTGATCCAGATAACCAGTGTTCTCCAGTTGACTTATCCTTTCACCGCAGAGCTTGCTATTGAGGCTATGAAGTAACGCTGAAACACGAGATAAAGAAGCAACAGCGGAATCATCATCACGACCGAAGCGGCAAAAAGACGATCCCAGTATATGTCACTAATACTGAAGAAACTAGCAATAGCCACAGTCAGTGGTCTCACCCGTTCTGTTCGTGTGATTAGAAGAGGCCATAGATACTGATTCCATGATTCCATTCCCTGCAGAATGGCTACCGTGACAACAGCGGGTACATTCAAAGGTAAGTATATACTTCTATAGATCCGCCAAAAATCGGCTCCCTCTATTTGAGCAGATTCCCCAATAGAAATGGGTACTGCTTTGAAGAATTGATAGAATAAGAAAATGTAAATAGGGCTGGCTATAAAAGGAACAATTTGAATGACATAGGTATCCGCGAGTTTGAGTTTGATCGATAGAAAAAGCATGGGAAGCATAATGGCTTCTGCAGGTATGATGTAGAGCGCGATGATCCCCATCAAAAGGGCACCCCTGAACCGAAACTTACCACGAAGTATAGCGTAAGCAGCCATGGTAGAAACAAAGATAGTCCCTATCACGGTCCCCATCAAAATGATCACCGAATTGAGAAAGAACCGAGCCACAGGCGTGATGGTTTCAGGTCCCAAGATTTCTACGAAGTTGTTTAAAGTTGGCTGAGTGACGAAGAAGGCCCGAATGGAACCTAATTCGGCTGTTATTTGAAAACGGTCGTCTTTCAGGCTTGAGGCAAAGAGTAATGCCAAAGGGGCTATAACAACAATTGCAACAATGAGCAAAATTACGGCCTTCACCAAATCCAATCTTTTTTGCTGCTTGTTCATATGAGCCTCTCTAATCCTCTGAACGTCTTAGGAAAAATCGTTGGAGAAGAACCACGCCCAACACCAACAAAAACATCAATATCGATGACGCAGAAGCGTAACCTATCTTTTGGGCAATAAAACCAGCTTCGTAAGTATAGTGAACCAAAGTATTTGTAGCACCAAGAGGTCCTCCGTGTGTAAGGATATTCACTTGAGTGAATAGTTTTAAAGCTTGGATTGTTGTAACGGTAATCACGAGGATATTGGTATTTGTCAGTCCCGGCCATGTCACATTCCAGAATTTCCTCCAACCGGATGCTCCATCCACGCTCGCAGCTTCGTAAAGCTCTTCAGGTATATCTTGGAGTCCAGCAAGGTACACGACCATTTGAAATCCGTAGGCCTGCCACGCGGACAAAAACACAATAGCGGTCAGTGCGGTTCGAGTTTCTCCCAGCCAGTTAATCGGCGTAAAGGATCTAAAAACAGCGGTGAAAAGGGCATTAAGTATACCGGTCGGATACTGATAGATGCTGGCCCATATCACCGTGACTATAACCATAGGGGTTACAAATGGCAGAAAGTAAATTGCCCTTAACGGGCTCTTTAGTATTTTTTGCCGGTTGAGGAAGAATGCTATGAGCAAGGCAAAGCCGCACTGGACCGGCAAGACCATTATTGTAAACAAGAACACGTTTCGAAGCGCCTTCCAAAACTCCTTATCAGTCAGAATCTGCAAATAGTTTCTGAGACCGATCGTTTTCGCAGGAACGGGCGATGGAAGCAGCTTCTCATTGGTAAAAGACAGCGGAATAGACATAACGAAGGGAGTTATTATGAAAAGAGCAAGAAGCAAGATCGCTGGCAACAACATCAATATCTCTTGAACTGTCTCTCGCATATCGTAAGACTTGATTCTCACCTCCATGTCAGATCCAACGATTGTTCGTATCATTTATTCACTCCTCGTAACAGTCAGCACCGCTCCAGCATGGAGCGGTGCTGAACTTCTAACCCCAATTTACCCGCCAAATGGCGGATATCCGTCATGGTCATCAATGTCTTGGTCAATCTCCTCGACAGCTGCATCAAGTGTAGCCTTTACGTCGGCTCCATCCAGGATATTGGCATAGGCTTTCATGAAGGCACTGGTAATCGTCGGATACGCAGGGTGTGGCGGACGCGGAATCGCGGTATCTGCTTGCTGTGCGGCAATTAGCATTTTTTCGGGATTCCCGTACAGAGGATCCGTTGATACCCATGACTTGAGGCCAGGATAGTCGCCTGTAGATTTCCATACATCCAGGAAGGCCTTGTCGGTCAACATAAATGAGATGAACTTACCAGCCAGCTCCTTGTTGGCATCTTTGCTTATTGCGAAAATCCAAGACGCGTTTGGAGACTTTACTCCTTTACCCCAATCCGGCAATGGCACAGCTACTAAGTCATCCCCAAGGGTTGGATAAGCTTGTGCCCAAAACCAGTTACCACACCAGGCCATCGCTGCAGCACGATCTTCGTTGAAAAGAAGGTTGGCCCCAGCGCTAGCGGGTACGATCCAACCGTTCTTGGCCCATGTCTGGAATTTTTCCGCCACTTCAACGCTTTCGGGAGAATTGAGCATTCCATTCGCCCTCCATGTCTTGCGATCAATAATGCCTCCGCCGTTGGATAGAAAGGCTGTATAGAAGCCGTATGTTCCCCACTCGCTCTTGACACCATAGGCTCTCATTATGTCCAACGGATATTGTACTTCAGGGAGCTCTGCCAGCTTAGCCAGATACCCTTCGAACTCCTCAATTGTCCAAGCTTCCTCAACAGATTTTGGGATTCGAGCGCCGATTTTTTTCAGGTACGATTTGTTTGCATACAAAAGCACAGTACTGTCAATATGCCCAATGGCATACATTTCCCCGTCAATGGGATATGTACATTGGGCTTTGTTGGATGCTGTCATATCAGCTATGATCGCTGGATCGATGTACTCCTCCAAGGGGACAATGACACCACTCCATGCAAGATTGGAAAGAAAGGGTCCATCGAGCTGGATTATATCGGCAACATCATTGCCTGCAATTGCACCGGCAAGTTGTTCGTGGTACACATCATGTGGTGCGTAGCGAAGTTCTACTTCGATACCGGTTTCAGCGGTGAATTTTTCTGCTACATCTTTGTATGCAGCTTGATGAATATCAATACCCTGATACATGAACGAAATTGCTTCTTCTTTCAACTCGCCCTTACCAGCGGTAAATGCAGTAGTGCAAGATAGAAGCAGTACCAGAAACATCACTGAGATTCTTTTTTTCATTTCATTTCTCCTTAGATTATCTTATGATTCTCGTTTCTTGGAGTTACAGACCTGCCTGTGAACACTCCGGTTCTGGTTACTCCGTCACCCGAACTTCGTGGAGCGGAGAGCTCAAGCACTTTTTCATCGTTTTTTCATTTCGATCCTCCTCTATTGCTTAATAATCCATTGTTTTACGGAGCTGATACACGGATACTCGTGTTGGCTCTATTTTTTTCGTATTGGTGATACGGATTTTCCGTAACGGAGACGGTGAAAACACCAAATCAGTGCAACTCACCACACCGTTTTGCACAAAGACCTCAAGAATACAGCGGTCCCACAAAACTCGAATTGGAATTAAACTCTGTTTGGATAGTGATTCGGGCATCATTACTCTTTTACGCAATTGAAATCTGTTACTGAATCGATCCATTCCGGTACGACTGCGGTCAATAATTATCTGGTTGGCTTTGGTATCAACCACTAAAACAACGCTCTGCGTCCCGTGAAATGAGAGTTTAATCTGGACACAGCTGTCCGCAGGTAGCTCTGCTACAATTTCGTATGCTCGGCTTCCCTCGACAGAATAGCTCAGTTCAGTTTTGCTATTTCCGGATGTCGACTTGGCGGACACTAACGTTTCACGAAGGGCGATCAGCTCTTCTACCGGTTCCTGCGCTATCAGATGCCGCCCATCCAATTTTCTCAATGAGATCTCTCTCGGTACCGTAAGAACGCCCCGCCATGTTTTAGTTGGGATGTCGTGGGAATAGGCAGAGTGGCTCGCCCAGGCAATCCATATCGTTCGATTACTTTTAACAGGAATATTCGCCCAGCTTTTGGCTGCGTAAAAGTCATGACCTAAGTCCACCCACTGACCCTTCAAGCTTGTCCCTTCTTCAGGGATAAACCGGATACCATCAAAATCACCTACAAAATACTGGGCTCCGGCGTGTTCGGTTGATAATCCTTGCCCGACGTGAATCAGGAGCAACCATCGACTTGCTGTAGTGTGGTTCTTAACTGGCAGTTCAATCAGATCAGGGCATTCCCACACACCCTCGTGGTTTCCTTGCTCAGCACCGAAGGAGCTCAGGTATTGCCAAACCTTTAGATTTTTTGAACAGTAAAATCGAACCTCAGTTCCAACCGCCAGTACCATGATCCATTGAGCTGAACTCGCGTGGTACACTACTTTTGGATCACGAAAATCTGGGCTTCCGTTATTGGCGAGAACCGGTGCACTCTCAAACATGTGCCAATGATATGCATCGATACTGTAGGCAAGACATTGATGTTGAATCGGATAGGCAGGATCGCTGGTAGGAACTGCCCCGGTATACAACGCAACAAGCCCATCGCCGCCTTCTGACAACTCAAATAGTCCCGAAGTATTATTCGCGTCATAAACCGTAGATCCCGTATAAATCATTCCATTTTTGGTATCTGGTACTAACGCGATTGGGTGATGCTTCCATGTAAAGAGATCATCACTTGCCGCATGACCCCAATGCATGGGACCCCATTCGTTACTAAAAGGATTATGCTGATAAAACAGGTGATACTCGCCCTTCCAGCAAACGAGACCACAAGGGTCACTCATCCAGTATCTTTGCGGTGTAAAGTGTATGGCCGGTCGCCAAAGGTGATCAAAATCTTCGGTCATCACACTTATCCAAATGAGGTTGAGATGCCGTTATTCTTGTGAAAAATTGTGCAATTTTTGTATACGTTTTCATAATGCATAAAACATTCGTCAAACTAACCTGCGATTGTGGAGCCTCGTGTCACTAATAGTGGCTCTAGCCTTACATGCCTCGGTTCTCCTTCAATCCCACGGATTAATCGGTCGATTAAAAGCTCTATCGCGACTCGGCCGATCTCTTCGACTGGCTGCGCTATCGAGGTGAGAGTCGGGTTGGTGCCTTGCGCCAGGAATGTATCGTCGAATCCAACTAAAGCAACCTGCTGTGGAATTGTAATTTTAAGTTCCTTAAGGGCATGCATTACTCCAAAAGCTGCCAAGTCATTTACGGCAAATACGGCACTCACATGGTCATTTCCATGGTGTTGAAAATAGGCTAGCGCTGCAGTGTAGGTTCTCTGCGTCACATTATGCTCCCAGGTGCCGATATTCAAAAAGTGTTCTGCTGGAAGCTCTATTCCCTTCTCGATAAATAATTCTCGAAATCCTTTGAATTTTTCATTTTCCTCTTCATTATCTCCAACAAGGAGTACCCGTGTATGCCCTAGACTAAGCAGATGCTGCGCTACCAGGCGACCACCGGCCTCATGGGATATATATACTGAATCAAAGGCGTCATGGGTTTGGGTTATGATCACCGAGGGAATATCCGAATGACGTAGGGTTGTTAGTATAGTGCTTTCTGATGATGCTGGTACGACCAGCATTCCGTCTACTTGTCGGGCCCTTAAAATTTGTAACTGGGTTCGTTCCTTTATCTGATCTCCGTCTGAATTAGAGAGAATTAGACTATAACCATTCCTGCTCGCCTCACGATCAACTTGCCGTACAATCTCACCCAAAAATGGGTTTGCTATATCCGGCAGAATAAGACCGATGAGAAAAGATTGCTTTTTAACTAAAACTTGGGCAGAATAGCTCGGTCGGTAATCTAGTTTCTGCACCACTTCCATAACTTTTTGACGCGTCATAGGCGATACCGACGAGCTACCACTGAGGACTCGCGAAACTGTTGCTTGGGAAACCCCAACCAATTTTGAAATCTCTTTCATAGTAGCCATAAGTAGCTCTGAATACTATGTATACGCTTTCATGTTTTGCAACTAGACTATCACAGTGTATCTATCTTGTCAAGAAAAAAAACAAAAAAATGCAATTTTAATATCTGAACGCACTGCGTCTAGTCTATCGATAATGGCCTCCTTTTCGCTGGTTCTCACTCGAAGTACACCTCAACACGGTTTCGCCAGCCTTCAACGTTGACTCAGTAAAGGTTCGCGCTTACCCCTTCGTGGTCTAATCCGCCTGCTTTTTAGGTTCCCGCTACGAATAGCTTCTCGTCAGGAATAGGCGTTGGATAAGTCATAAGGTCTACGGCTCGAATCGAAATCAGTAGTATAGGATACGCGTTGGACAGGTAACAGTAACAGAATAAGCCTCGGAGAGAAAAAAGGGGAATCAGTCGGTCTTTCTTGCTAAATTGCTACCGCCACCTAGAGCCTCCCTTTCGCCACCTCGTGGTTGCATTGAAGAATAGGGTCCTTGGGGGGAACCGACTATGCGTACACCGGATGATTTTACAGCTGGTGTCCGTCGCC
>Ga0180438_10010756_pt1 | contig 11180 bp, 15 predicted proteins | sample SS_ome_12_FD_132455 | JGI IMG/M metagenome (GOLD analysis project Ga0180438, IMG submission 132455) | Hypersaline lake sediment archaeal communities from the Salton Sea, California, USA - SS_3_D_2 metaG | ecosystem: Environmental > Aquatic > Non-marine Saline and Alkaline > Hypersaline >...
CACGCACTTCTTGTTTCTTTTGCTTTAGCTTATCCTTGGGACCAACAAGAATAAGTTCATCTTCCTGCATATCTTCGCGAGACAGCCTTATTTCCATACAAAGCAAATTCAAACAAAAAAAAGAAAGCAACAGAACAGTTACTATATTTTTTATATAATTTTTTTGCATATTGCCTCTGCTGTTCCGTTTTTACTAATCAGCTGCTCCAAAAGATCTACTGTCATTTTGTTCTCTACTTTTTCGTTTATCAACTTGTGCAGCCTATCTGCCCCAAAAACACCAAGAAAAGCCCCCGGAACAGCACATACCACAGAGAAGATTCCAGCAAAACAGGGAGTACAATAATGTGATTTTCCTAAACAACCAAAGAAACAGATTGCAAGTTTTCTAGAATTTGGCTCTTGTATTTTCGGCACGGTTTGAAATGGATATACTTTAGTCGTTTTTTTTGTTGGACAACAGCTCCATTTTTTTATTGCACGTCTTTCTGAACAAAAAAGCGGCAAAGAAACAAACATAAAACACAAAATAAGTTGTACAAATTTCACCCTATTTTTTTTTCGCCTGACTTGCACCCTTTCTCGTAAGAATATTGCGCTCTAAGCAATGGATAGATAAAAGAAGGACGAGACATCATTGCTGGTTCATACTTTACCTCTTTAGTCATTAGCATTAAAAATCTATCAAGCTCCTTTCCAATATTCTTTTTCCACTTGGCTAGTGGCAAACAAATAAGACCTTTTGAAGGCGCCTTTTTTTTGAAAGAGTTCTTTTTTGCACCACAAAAAATGGAAGTTGAAAAAACAAGAAAAAAAACAAAAATAATTTTTTGCATCTTCGCGCCCTTAAAGATTTTGAACTGCCCTTACTATTGCATCTGCATCAATACCCGCCCAAGCTAACAGCTCTTGCGTTGTTCCTGAACGTGGCAGTTTTGTTACTGCAAGATTTTTAATTTTTATTCCCGTGTTTACCAATGCTGCCGCAACCGCTTGTCCAAGTCCCCCTTGAATGTAATGATCCTCCACTGTTATTACTGTGTTGCCAGATTTTTTACCAACTTCTAGCAATGTTTTTACGTCAAGCGGTTTGATGCTGTACAAATCAATGACGGCAACCTCAATTCCTTTTTGCAATAATCGCTGGTACGCCTTAAATGCTTCATGTAATGTCACACCCGCAGCAACAATGCATGCTTTATCGTTTTCACCTTGTTCTATAACGTTGCAGCCACCAATTTCAAAGGTTTGCGTGTTTTCGTATAAAACCGGCGTTTCCATACGCGTTGTACGCAAGTAACTAATACCTTTTGTGTAGTTGCCCATTTGTTCGACTAACTTCCATGTAGAAACTGCATCACTTGGATACAAAACAATCGAATCTGGCAATGCACGCATCATCGCAATATCTTCGAGGCCCATTTGCGACGGCCCGTCTTTGCCAATCGAAACGCCAGCATGTGAGCCAACCAAACGCAACCGCGCCTGCCCGATTGCTGCCATTCTAATCTGATCATGCGCACGAGTCATGAAAGCGCCGAATGTAGAAGCAAACGGAATCTTTCCGCGTCTGTCTAGTCCAGTTGCCATGCCGATCATATTTTGTTCTGCGATAAATGATTGAACAAAACGCTTTGGATATTTTTCTGCAAAGATTTCTGCGAATGTAGAATTTTTCACATCACCATCAAGTACTACAACCTCTTTGCTTGCACCACCCGCTTGCCGCAATGCAAGACCATACACTTTGCGCGTTGGAATCATCTGCCCAAATTCAAACGTTGGATCGCCAAGGCCCAGGCCATTACCTGGAGCGCCAGATTTTAGTTCCGGTATTTTCGGAGCCCATTCAAAACTTTTTGGTTCAAACGCTGCAGCCTCTGGAAAACTTTTTTCTAACTCTGCAACAAGCTCATTCACCTCTTTTTTAAATGCCTTACCATGGAATCCAAGCTTATCTTCTGCTTTTTTTACTCCATGCCCCTTGAATGTTTTTGCAATAATCATGACGGGAATGTTTTCAATTTTGCGCGCTTTGTCCAAGGTATCGGTTATTTGTTGCATGTTATGCCCGTCAATGACAAATGTTTTCCAGCCAAAGGCCGCAAACTTTTCTTCGTACCGATGCGTGTGATGCCCATGCACCGTTTCATCTGATTGCCCCAGGCGATTGCAGTCTAAAATGCCAATTAAATTGTTTAACTTATAAAAATGGGCAAGCTCTGCTGCTTCCCAAATACAACCGGCAGCACACTCACCATCACCAAGCAGCACGTATGTTTTAAAATCAAAATCATCAAGCCTGCCTGCTAACGCCATACCAGCACCAATAGAAAGGCCAATGCCAAGCGCACCGGTAGCAGCTTCAGCAAACGGAAAGCGCAACGTTGGATGCCCTTCTAAATTTGAATCGATCTTGCGATAGGTAAACAACTCTTTTTCTGACACAAGACCAAGCTCATGCCACACCGTATACAAAAGCGGCGCTGCATGCCCTTTGGATAAAATAAAGCGGTCATTATTTGGATTGTTGAGGTTTTTTGGGTCAAAACGCATCGCATGAAAAAAAAGAGCAGCAACTAAATCTGCTGCAGAAAGACAAGAGGTTGGGTGGCCAGAACTGGCCGCGGACGTCATTAATAAACTATTTGCCCGCATTTTGTACGCTTTGTGCTCTAAAAACAATCTTTCTTTATTCATTTTTTCTCCTATTTAATTTCGAATCATAGAAAAAATCCGGAATCAGAATAGAACAGAACGAACAAAGAAAAAAATGTTATACAAAAAAATGTTTGCGCAGGTGCTGCAACTCTGCAATAGATTCTAAAATATCTTCCAGCGCTCGATGTGTATCTTTTTTTTCAAATTCTGCATTCGGATCATTTGGATACCAGCGCAACACAACTTCTTTAATTGCCGTTACGTCAAGCACTCGGTAGAAACAAAAATCAACAATGCTACGCATGTAAGCGTACAAAAAGTTTCTGTCTTGCCACACGGTGTTGCCAGATAAAAGAGCAGTATCTGGATCACAATATTTTTTACAAAATTCCATGGTTTGTTGTTCTGCTTGCTCAACAGAAATTGTTGATGCACGAACGGCATCTAAAAGACCAGAGTCTGTGTGCATTTTTTTTATTTCATCATTCATCACAAATAGTTTTTCTTCTGGCTGATGAATGACAAGCTCCGGACCATGGGCAAGTACTTTTAACTGACTGTCGGTAATGATGGTAGCAATTTCTAGGATGACATCTTTTTGTGGATCAAGGCCAGTCATTTCTAAATCAACCCAGATTAAATTTTTCGTTTTATCCACTTGAATCCTTATACGTTTTTATAAAACATTAGAGGCTTTCATTATACAGCCGAAAGACAAATGTGCTAAGCTGCACCTGTTAGTACTCTAATTTCTGGGAGGATTAAATGTCGTCAAAAAATATATCTAAAGAAGAAATTTTAGATTTCTTGCGAAAGAACAAACCATTTTTTAAAAAAAAGTTTGCCGTCGATGAAATTATGCTATTCGGATCTTTTGCTCGAGACGAAGGGACTGAAAGCAGTGATATCGATATCTTGATAAAGTCTGACATTAAAAGTTTTGACAAACTATATAGATTGACTGTGTTTTTAGAGGATAATCTCCAAAAAAAAGTTGATGTCATTTACATAGACTCTATTAACCCATTCATTTTGGAACTCATAGATCAGGAGATCATCTATGCCTAAATATCCTCCTGAACTTTTCCTCATAAACATTCTTGTTTCTATCGACAAAATAAAACGAAACACAGAAAAACTTTCCTTTTTAGAGTTTGTTGAAAGTGAAACCATCTTTGGCTTCACTATTCGAGAACTACAGGAAATCGGAGAATCGGGAAAAAAACTTTTAGCATCGATAGAACCAGAAAATTCCGATATTGAATGGAGAAAAATAATAGCTTTCAGAAATATTGTTGTACATCGCTACTTCGGTATTGAACCAACAGTTGTGTCAGAGGTTATAACCAAAGAAATTCCAATTTTAGAGAAAGAAATAATCTCTTTGCTGAAAAATACAGCTGATAGAAACAAACTTTCAAGAGTGATGCGAGCTGCAAAAAAAACCTACACCAAATTCAACAGAGAAAATACGGTGGCATACCTTGAAGAGGTAGAAAAACTTATTGAGCTTTAAACCGCTTCAGTTCTTTTTTAATCAATGGCAGCAGGTACAAAATACCAAACAAGTTCAGCAGCAACATGCCTGCCATAGCAAAGCTCGACATCTTCCAAACAAATTGAACTTTTTCTAGCGCACCCCACACCGCAACACCAGAATATAAAACGGCATGCATCCACGCGAATCGACCGCCAGTTAAATACAACCATGCTTCCCGCGTAATGTACGCAAACGTAACCAACACGCCGATGGCAAAAGAAACAGAAAGGAATGAAACAATCCAACCGCCAAACCAACCAAACACCGTGTTGTATGACGCGATGGTAAGTGCTGTGCTATCAAGCCCACTTGTCCATGCACCACTTGCAACAATGCAAACACTCATTAAAAAACAAGCAAGCGTACTGATGATAACCGCAAGCATAGACATAATGCCGGAACGCACTGGCTCTTTTGAGCCGGTTGAACCAAATAAAATCGCCGCCGTACCAAGCCCCGCTTCTGTTGCAAAAATAGCGCGATCCATTCCATATTGAATGGCTTTTTGTATCGCAAAACCAACCGCAGCACCAGCAACAGCACGAGAACTGAACGCACTTTGAAAAATAATTTTTAAAGCAGGAATAACATTTTGATAGTGATATAAAATAATGGCAATAGTCGTTATGAAAAAAACCGCAACTTTTACCGGAACAATAAAATCTGCAACTTTTACAATCCGTGCAGCACCACCAAGCAAAATGTATAAAACGAACAAGAACATGCCAGCTGCAACGGCATATAAAGAAATGCTCCATGTTGTGTGCAAGCTCAAGCCAACGGTATTTGCCTGAATCGCATTACCACCAACGAGACCAAAAAGAAACGCAAAAAACGCGTACAAATACGCGAGAGTTCTTCCACCAACAACTTTTTTCAGGTACAGCATCGGACCGCCAATGGTTACCTTACTTGTCGCACGTGCACCAAAGTAGGCACTTAAAAATACCTCGCAGTAACGAATAGCAAGAACAAAAAAAGTAGTAACGATAAGCCAAAATGCCGAACCCGGGCCGCCCATGTACATTGCTGTTGCCACCCCGGCAATGGTACCACTACCTAAAGACGAATTAAGCGCATTAACAAACGCCTGAAACGGCGTCATATCAGCTTTTTTTTCTGTCTTGGTGGATTTGGATTTTTCCGGAAAAAGAGTAAATTTCCAGGATTTGAAAAAATAACGTAACTGCACAAAACCAAGAGCAAAGGTACAAACGATGCTGACGACTGCGATATAGATAATTAACGGCCAGCCAAGAAAGAAATCCAACGCTCTTAGCAAAATATTCATGCGGCTTCCCCAAGTAAAGTAAAACAATGATATAGTGATCAGTATAGATGATTTTGTAACAAAGGAAAAAACCTATGAAAATCCTTGCGTTAGACATGGGAGATGTCTGGACCGGTACGGCTATTTCTGACCCGACGGGGACATTTGCCCGACCGTATCAAACGGTTAAAACAAAAGAACTTGAGCAGTTTCTTGCAGAAAAAATAGAGGCAGAAAACATAGAGCAAATTGTGGTCGGCCATGCAAAAACCCTTAAGGGAACAGAAAGCGAGCAGACAAAAAAAATTAAAACGCGGGCCGAAGAACTTGGTTTAAAATTTCCAACCGTCTCTTGGGTTTTGTGGGATGAGCGGCTCACAAGTAAAATGGCGGCAAAGGGAAGAAAAAGAAAAACAGCGAAAGACAAGCTTCAGTCACATTCTATAGCAGCAGCATTTATTTTAGATTCGTACCTGATTTATTTACAAAATAATAAAAAAATGCAAGGGTGAGGCTGCCAATCAAATAAAATGTTGACATTCTTTCACCACACCCAATAAGATTTGAAAAAGAGAACAACCTTGAAGCAGTTGTTTGAAAGTAGTGAAGCATTAAATGGCGGTAAAAATAGGTTTTTGCGAGCACGTTCCTGTCTTTTTGACGTTCTGCGCAAACCAAAGAGGTTACGGGCTAAAAAAAAGGAGAGCCTATGAAGTGCAAAAAATGCAATGGCCTTATGGTCTTGCAGTCTTTTTTCGACCACTTTTTAAATTTCGATGGGTGGAAGTGCCTCAATTGTGGTAAAATTATTGTCAAGAAGGAAAAAACCATAGAGTTTGATGCCTTCAGTGTTTTTTATCAGCAACAAAAGTGTAAAAAGTAAAAACGACAGCAAATAAGTTAGCATCATGAAATTTTTTCTCGCAATGCAACATACATACCAAGGAATTCAACTCGGCCTATTTCAGGGCGGACACCTCATACAAGCTGTTACTGATGACAAACGAAAAGCAAGTCAAAAGATCGTTGCGCTCGCAGACAAACTTCTACGAGACAACGATCTTTCTTTTGACAATCTTGCTTTTTTTGCCGCAAACCAAGGCCCCGGCCCTTTCACCACTCTGCGTGTCGTTATCGCTACGGTTAATGGTTTTGCATTTGCAACTAAGAAAAAAATCGTTGGCATCGACGGCCTTGAAGCTCTTTTGCAAGAATATGCAGACAAAAAGCACCCGACCATAGCGCTGCTCAACGCATTTAGTGGCGACCTTTATTTTGGCATTGCTCCTTTAGATGATGAACCAGACCTGGGCTATGCAAATAGTTCAGCCTTGTTTGCTAGAATCAAAAAAGAGTTTCCAGATCAAACCCTGTGTTTTATTGGTCAAGGGGTTGCGTTGTATGAAGATGAAATCCTAGATCAATTTGGTGATCTTGCCATTTTAGAAAAAGACATTGAGCATTGTTCGATTGAACAAATCGGCGCCATGGCGTGGCAACAGTGGGAACAAAAAGAAAATGTTACCGACCAGCTGCTTCCATTGTACCTAAAATCTATGAAACTACGGAAAACTATTCCATCGAATTTTTAGGCCAAATAGGTATTGATCCGTTCTTCGAGGCGAAGATTGTTTGTTTCTTGTGCAACTTGAAGTGACCGGCCAATATCAGCACCTAAAACATCGGTCAAAAACGCAACCGAATACCCTTCTTGACTATGCGTCATCAATTCACAAAGCAGCTCCGTTGCTAAAGAAGAATCAACAGGCACACCAGCCTCAAACAGTTCACGTAATGCCTCAGGATCTTCATCATCATGCCGAGCTGCATAAAGCCATGCCTGGCGAGAAATATCTTGGTCAAGATCAACGGTTTCTGACCATGCAACAATATCATGCACCAAGTGTGAGTAGCCGGCCTCAACCGCTTTGACAAGTAATGGCTTAACCCCTTTTTGCAAAGATTTATCGTGCGCAATTAAATCAAAGTACGCAAATTTTGCTCTTCTTGTTCTTTGTCGCTGCGCTGCAGCAAAAATGATTCGATACTTTACACGATTTGGCAAGCGGTTCGTTTTGTCCTGTACAATCGCACGCACAATTTTCAAAACACTATCAGCCGGAATATGCTGTAAAAATGAAATGATAGCCGATGCAGATTTGGTCATAAATAAAGGTTTCATGTATGCAATAAGTTGCTCTGTTGAAAGGTCAGAAAGCCTACTGCCTGTTTTAGCGACAGAATGTTCCGACGCAACAGGTTGCACTACCTGAACATTTGAAACTGCTAAATCAGAGGAGCCGTTTTTCTGATCAACTTCTTCTGGCAAGTCACAGGTCTGCTGCGACAATTTTTCTGGAATATACGGGTCAAGCGATTCTAAAGAGAGAAAAATATCTTGTTTATCGTTACGAAGAAAACCAAGACCAAAACAAAATAAAATAATAAAGGTGAGCAGCAGCACTACGTCGTTTTGTAGAAACTTCATACCACTTATCCTTCTGGTTACTGTTTTTTTCTGACCACTCCTTTTTGGTCAGGATAACAGAGACCACCCCAAAAAAAAAGAAAAAGCGGCTCAACGATTCAAAAAAATCCTACAAACTCCGGCACTAATAGCAGCAGCTTGCACCGCTCGCAAAACAGTTGGGGTTAAAGAACAAAAGAGAAAATTATTTTGTTGTAGAAGCTTTTTTTCTGTTTCAGTTAAATCACCTTCTGGACCAACAAGCAAAGCAAGGGCTTTGCCTTGAAGCTTTGGTATAAGTTCTGAAAAAGATTGGCCTTCAGGATCAAAAAAAAGCTTTTTTGCATCTGATTGAACATCCTGACAACATTCTTGCAGCGTTTTTGGTTCAAGCAGCTCAGGGAAAGAAAAATTTTTTGATTGTTCTGCAGCTGCAATAAGTATTTTTTCACTCCGTTGCGCCTCTTTTTGTCCACCCCACTTGCGCTGCCCTTTTTGAACTAAAACTGGTTGGATTTGATTCACGCCAAGTTCTGCCAAACTATAAAGCGCAGTCTGAAAGTGCTCCCGCTTTAAAAGAGGCAACCAAAAACAGATTGATGGCTGCAGCTTTTTGTTTTGTTCTTTTTTCACCATTACACCAGAAAAATCTTTTTTTCCTGATGCAGCAAGCAGCTCTACTACAACATTGTTTTGTTGATCAAAAAAAATAACCGTGTCACCAACAGCAACCCGCACAACACGAAACAAACGATGAAATAATGTCTGATCAGACAATGCTAAGTTTTGCCCCACGGACAAAGATGATATGATTTCTGTGAGGCCTTGCAGATAAAACGCAAACTGATGTTTCATGCAGCGAGAGTCTCCGGAGACGTTCTAAAGTAGTTACAAATTGCGCCATACCTGATTGCTTGCAGTTTCTTTGCAAACCAAGCAGCAGCATAACGAACTTTATCAGAAGTAAAAAAGTAGAGATTCAAAAACGGCATACCGATTTTTGCCAAGATTATTTGCATTTTTGTTGGAGGAGGAAATTCTGGTTTTTCTGGCAAAACGTCAGCTCTCTTGCCAATCTCAACCAACTTATCAAGAGGATCTTCATTACCTGCTGAAAGATCATCAAAGTGCTCGACCATCACATCGTCGCTAAAGAGCTCTGGTGAACTAGTTGCAAAAAAATCAGACGATTGAAGCAAGAAAAAACAAAAAATTGAAAGGAACAAGAAACTTTTTTTCATGAATTATCTCCCAAAACATGCTAACATTTTAGCCCATGAGCAGCTAACAACATGTTTCATCGCCAAAAAAGTTGCCAGCAAACTCGCCTTACACTTACCCAAAAAGCTTTCTTTTTGTTCTGCTTGTTGCTCAAGCACTGCTTTTATTTCTTGTGCATCAAATTGATCTGCTTTTTTTTCTGCAGGAACCTCAACCAAAACGCCTTTAGAAAACGCTTGTTCTTTTTTTACTTTTCCACTCAAAGCTAAATCTTGCTCAAACACATCATGCTGAACAAAAAAACCACAAACCGCACGAACTGTTCCGTCTAAAATCAACTGGGTAGACAGATGTCCTTCTCCAAATGGAACAATAACATCAACAAGCGATTTGGATTTGGCCTTTGTACGTGGTTTACACGCGATATCTTCGCGCTTATTTGCTGCAACGTGATTAACAACACAGTCAAAACAAATAATTGGAAGCTCTTGAACAGCAATATGTGCTGGAAAAATTTTAGAAAGCAACAGATAATACATGCTTGGTTCTCGACGCTTGCCAGACGTGATTTTTAAACGACCAATCTGTTCGTCATCCCAAGCGATCGAGTGTGCTCGAAAATCTTTACCTGCTAAACTTAATTTAAACTGACAATGCTGTTTGGATAAGTCTTTTGAAAGATAGTTCACGTCATCATTGAGTTCATGTAAACCATAACGCTCCATTCGAACCGTGTTTCTTTCTAAAATAAATAAAACAAAATCAACCTGTTTGAGAAGCATTTGCAAATCTTCTTGCTCATCTGCTCGAGCACAAAAAAAAGAACCACATAACACAGCTGCAAGAACCATTTTTTTGACCATTGGCCTGTCTCCTTTTGGTTGATTTGTACGAAAAAAACTCCATTTTGCATCATAGATGGATATCATAAAAAATACAAGATCGATCAGGAGGGCATAAAAAAAGAACCTTTTTTCCTCTGCAAAAGAGTACTTAAAGGTTCTTTTAAATTTTATCAGCTCAAAAAAACCGATTAAATCTTTTCTATTTCTTGATAAAGCTTTTGCGCAATATATTGCTCTACTGATTTCTTGTGGGCATTAGCCATGTCTTTTATAGCTTGTTTTTCCCAAAAACTATAGTCTTTGTGGCTCTTACGATGAAATATTGTTCCAGGACTCAACTGACCTGAAACAGTCTTAGAAAGTTCTTGTTCCTTAAGCTTATCTCGCTCTTTGGTATATCTGTTACCTAATTCAAAAGTAAGATATGAATCGACAGCACTTAAAACACCCATAGGATTTTTCTTTTCTTTCTTAATCTCATGAATACGCTTGATACGCCTTAGAGCATTTTGTCTTCGAGGGTCTGGCCTTCCTGGACGAGGACGAGCAAAGCCAAGGCCATCTTCTTTACAAAGCTCTTTAGAAATATCATTTCTGTTTTTCCACTTTCCATTGACAATCTTGAAAGACTTTTTTCCTTTCAGCTCGACAATAGAGCCCGGCTTTCTTTTTCCGCTAACTGCCTGAGAAGCGACGAGCAACACCGGCAAAGCAAGCAAAATCACTATCTTGTTCTTCATGAAAATCCCTTGTTAGACTGTTTAAAAGTAAAGCCGAACCTGCTCTTTACAAACCCGGCAATATATTTTATCAAAGCTAATTAGTGAAACACTGCCCTCTCTAAAGAGCCCCCCATTCCTCATACTCTTCATCTGGATTCTCTGCATTCCACTTTTTGCGCAGCTCCTCCTTTTTCTCTTCCAGCATATCCACAAGGCGTCCTTCTTTAAGAGGTTTTATCCACGGCCTAACACCTTCATCATCTGAAAGCTGTTCTTCATCCTCTGAAAAGAATTCTGGATAGCACCGCTTATTCTCTTTGTTCTCTGAAGATTTTAATAAAGAGCCGCCTGTAAAAAGACCACTCTCAGACCCTTTTGTAGCCCTTTTATTTCCTTCTATAGCCCTTCGAATGGTTTCTTTGGAGTCGTTCCAAATTGGGCCAACGGAAACAAA
>Ga0180438_10010757_pt1 | contig 11178 bp, 9 predicted proteins | sample SS_ome_12_FD_132455 | JGI IMG/M metagenome (GOLD analysis project Ga0180438, IMG submission 132455) | Hypersaline lake sediment archaeal communities from the Salton Sea, California, USA - SS_3_D_2 metaG | ecosystem: Environmental > Aquatic > Non-marine Saline and Alkaline > Hypersaline >...
GCCCTTAAATGGAGAAAGTATCTGGTCAGATTTCTTAGAAGAGAGAGGGGAAGGAATTCATCATATTCGTTTCAATGTTGATGATCTTGCATCGACAATTGAATACTTAAATGAAAGGGGTATTGGGATATTACAGCATGGATCTGGACTAAGGGAAGAAACGACCTGGGTTTATTATGATACTCAGGATATATTAGGATTTATCCTTGAGACCATGAATAATCTTCCCGGTACTAGCGGGAAGACTCCAAAAATTAGGAATGACGATACGTAGGCATACGCCTTATATATAGTTAGAGCAGTGGAATCCCCCAAGAAGATATTTGAATAAAGATCAGTCAAGTTATTATTCGAATTACTTTGTTCATCATTCATACAGGAAACATGAGACCCAGTGATCAGCGTCTACTTGCCTCCATATTGGCTCATCCTTTTTACAGCGACTAATAGCATAAGGACAGCGTGTGTGGAAATGGCAACCCTTTGGTGGTGAAGACGGACTGGGAATATCCCCCTCAAGAATGATCCTTTCCCTTTTCCTTTCCTTCTTTGGATTAGGCACCGGAACAGCAGATATTAAAGCTTTTGTATACGGATGAAGCGGATTGCTGTATAAATCATCTCCCGATGCAAGTTCTACAACTTTACCCAAGTACATCACGGCAGTCCGATCGGAAATGTGGCGGACCATGCTTAAATCATGAGCAATGAAAAGGTATGTCAGCCCAAGCGTATCTTGAAGCTCGTCCAATAAATTGACAATTTGAGCTTGTATGGAAACGTCTAACGCAGATATTGGTTCATCCAATACAATAAACTCGGGTTTAAGAGAAATTGCTCGTGCAATGCCTATTCGCTGTCTTTGCCCTCCAGAAAATTCATGTGGATATCGGTTTGTAAAATAGGGACTTAATCCAACTAAACTAAGCAACTCTTGAACCATATTGGAACGAGCTTCACGGTTGTCAATGTGATGCACTTCTAGTGGTGCAGCAAGAATGTTCCCCACTGACATTCTTGGATTTAGAGAAGCAAAAGGATCCTGAAAGACGATTTGCATTTGTCGCCTATATCGGCGCATACCTGCATTGTCTAATTCTGTAAGATCGACACCATTATAAAGAACTTTGCCGGATGTCGGACGGTATAATTGTAGAATTGTTCGCCCAAGTGTGGTTTTACCACATCCGCTTTCTCCAACCAATCCCAAGGTTTCACCTTTTCTTATTGTAAAGCTTACATCATCCACTGCCTTAATGCTGCCAATCTGACGTGTGAAAATGATTCCACGTGTAATTGGAAAATGTTTTGTAAGGTGTTCAATACGAATTAGGATATTCTTATCCATTTAAAGAACTCAAAATAATTTTAGGAATAAATTCCATAAGTAAAAATTTAAAAAACGAATTGTTTTCGGATTTTTCTAATCTCTAATGTAAAAGCCTAATACGAATTTCTTTACACTACACTTCTCCATCAGAACACCGTATTTTATTTGAGAAATTAGAGACTAAATTGTATAGTGTTGTATAAATGATTTCTTAGCTATTATTTTAAATTCCTCTTAAATCTCCTGTAGTAACATCTACCCAACAAGCAATTTTGTGATCTTCTGAGACAGGAAGAAGCGGAGGATTTTGGTCTTTACAAATATCTTTCACAAAAGTACACCGGGACGAAAAGGGACACCCTGTGTGTAGGTTTAATAAGGCCGGAGGAGATCCAGTGATAGATTCGAGATGACTTTTTCGAGCTTTCTCTATACTTGGTAAGGAACGAAGTAAGCCTATTGTGTATGGGTGAAGAGGGTTTTCGTAGATGTTGTCAACTGGACCCGTTTCAACAATGAAACCCGCATACATAACATTTATACAATCGGCCAATCCAGCAATTACTCCTAGATCATGGGTAATCCATATTAGAGACATACCAAATTGATCTTTCAAGCGCTTAACAAGATCGAGAATTTGGGCCTGAATTGTCACGTCTAAAGCAGTAGTTGGTTCATCTGCTATGAGTAGAGATGGTTCGCACGCAAGCGCCATGGCAATCATTGCCCTTTGGCGCATTCCACCGGAAAATTGATGGGGATAATCCGAGAGTCGATCTTTTGGATTTGGAATACCTACAAGATGTAATAATTCAGTTGCCCTGCTTTTTGCTTCCTTCTCACTCATACCCAAATGGAAACTTAATGGTTCCATTATCTGTAGCCCCACCGTTAATACAGGGTTAAGGGAAGTCATGGGATCTTGAAATATCATAGCGATCTCTTTACCTCGGTACTTACGCATTTCCTCTGTTGATGTATTTGTAAGATCAATACCTTTGAAGCGAATGTAATCTGATGAAATCACAGCTGGAGGCTCTGGGAGTAGTTTCATTACTGATAGAACTGACACACTTTTTCCACAACCGCTTTCACCAACAACTCCCAATGTTTCTGCTTCATTTACCTTGAATGAGATTGCATTCACTGCGTGGACTATACCCTCATTGGTATGGAATTGAGTTGTAAGTTTACTTACTCCAAGAACTTCGATGGGCATGATGTGTCTTCTCTTGCTAAGATATTTGTAGAACGTCCAATTGCCTAAAAATAATTTCCATTTGGAAATGACCTAACAAAGGATTTTAATGGTTCCCTTTATTGGAGTTGATGTTTGTATAATCATCGAGAGTGGGTCGTGGTTTGAATTGTTATTTTAAACAAAATAAATTGCCTGGTTAGTCACATGTCATTTTCTCGCTCCATTGATTCGAGTATCCATTCAATGGACCGGTGCATATGTTTTTTCATCTCGTCCAATGCAAAGTCCAAATCCTTTTTCTGAAGCGCTTCCACAATACGCTGGTGCCATAGTACAGCTTCATCTTTGTATATATCTGGAGCCCAAATAGCATGTTTCATTAAAAGCAATTGAATTTGTGGGCTTAGTGCTTCCCAAGTTTCAAGAAGTCGTCTATGACCAGAAATTTGGCACAAAGCATGATGAAACTGAAGATCGATTTCCGTTGTTTTGGTATATGAGGCATCTTTATAGACTGCTTGTCCTAAAGATTTTATGATCTCTTCAAGTTCTCTAATTTGTGTCTCGGTAGCATTATGTATTGCAAATTTGATCGCGAGGGTTTCCAATACTTCACGCAATGTATATATTTCCCGCACATCATTTTGGCTTAATTCGGTTACATAAGCTCCGCGATGGGCCTCGCGTTTAACTAATCCTTCATTCTCCAAAATCTTTAATGCATCGCGAACTGGTCCTCTACTTGTTTTCATTGACTTCGCAATATCTTGCTCAACCAATCGCTGATTGGGTTTAAACTGTCCCATCAGAATTGCATGTCGTAGCTGGTCGGCTACATAATCACTTAAAGTTCTGCTAGATGGTGCCTTAAGAGTGATTGGGATTTGGCTTTTTTGATTCATAATTTCCCATCCTTACTATCATCGTATCGAATAGACGTAATATTTTAATCATCTTCGATAATACTGATATTGTTGATTATAGGCTAGTGAAACTCCGCAAATATTTAAGTACGAAATCCAAATTGCTAACTGTTGACTGTTGCCAATTTAAATGCTAACATAATAAAAGTCAAGTCTTTTGGTCAAAGTGTGAATATTTTTGGGTAGCTTGGTAGTAAAAATCGACTATCAATGAATCCATTCTTTGGTTGTCCTTTCCCTTGGTAATGATGCAATTTGTGAGAGCAGGTTGAAAACTTGAATACAAACCGTCTTACACAATGTTAATGAAGGTTACATGGGTCGATATATCGTAAGGAGACTATTGCAAGGGGTTCCATTATTAATAGGGATCTCCATTTTTGCGTTTTTTGTGATGCATTTAGCCCCAGGGGATCCTATGTCAGCGTATGCTGCTGGCGGATCCATTCCGATGGAGGAGTTGCGTCGAATGGAGCATATCCTGGGTTTAGATCAACCGATACATGTCCAATATTTTAAATGGGCATCGGGCATGATTAGTGGCAACATGGGTTATTCTATATTTTCTGGTCGTCCGGTTATTCAAATTATTTTTGAAAGAGTACCAGCCACCCTCCAGCTAATGGGATTAGCCTATGGAATTGCCATCGTTTTTGGTGTATTCGCAGGCATCATAAGTGCTCTTAAAAGATATTCCGTAATTGATTATATTGTCACTACCGGGGCAATGATCGGGTTATCTGTTCCAACGTTCTGGTTTGGCATGATGGTTATATTACTTTTTGCAGCCACTTTGGGCTGGTTACCTTCTGGTGGAATGGCAACACTTGGTGAGCCTTTCTCTATCCGAGATAGACTCATTCACTTGATTGGCCCATCCTCTGTTCTTGGTTTGTGGATGGCTGCAACATGGAGTCGGTACACTCGCTCGGGGATGCTTGAGGTGATCGGGCAGGATTATATTCGAACTGCTCATGCTAAGGGTTTACTACCACGACTAATTCTTTGGCGACACACTTTACGTAATGCACTTATACCATTGGTTACGTTATTAGGTTTGGAATTACGCCTCGTTTTTGGGGGAACTTTGGTGACTGAAATTGTTTTTGGTTGGCCAGGAATAGGCCGTTTATATGTGGATTCGTTAACACGAGTGGATTATCCAGTTGTAATGGGTTTACTTCTACTTACATCTGTTGTTGTGCTTATGGGTAATTTGCTTGCTGATGTTCTCTATTGTGTAGTTGATCCTCGGATCAGGGTTGAGTGAGGATTATATATATATCGAACACTGTATATATGAATATCAGGGGTTAGATTTGAGGAAAGCAGTCATTGATTCAGGGATAAATTCAAACAATGAACTTCCTTCGTATGCAGTGGCCGGACGAAGTCAAACAGCTATTGTCGTAAAGAAGTTCCTAAGACACAAGCTGGCTGTGTTGGGTGGTGTTATCATAATTGTATTAGTCCTTTTTGCAATTTTGGCACCATCTGTATCGCCATCGGATCCATATCTGATAAATACGGAATATAGATTTTCCCCACCAGGACAGAATGGTTATCTTTTAGGGTCTGACGAACTAGGCCGAGATCTGCTTTCTCGGTTAATTTGGGCTGGAAGAATCTCTCTCACTGTAGGATTAATAACCGCATTGATAACAGTAATAGTCGGATCGATACTAGGCGCCATTGCTGGCTACTACAGCGGTGTTGTTGATAGTGGGATTATGCGATTCGTTGATGTGTTACTCTCAATACCGCAGATATTTGTCCTACTTGCGGTCACATCATTTTTCAAACAAAGCTTGACCACAATTACTATTGTCATTGCACTGACCTCATGGATGGGAGTCACTCGAATGGTCCGAGGCCAGATACTATACATTAAAGAGCAAGATTTTATTACTGCCGCTCAAGCAATTGGCGCAGGTAATTCGCGAATAATAGTTCGAGAAATATTACCAAATGCCCTAGCTCCAGTACTCGTTGCCACTACCTTAAATGTGGCCAACGCAATTTTGGCTGAATCAGCACTAAGTTATTTGGGGTATGGTATTCAGCCGCCGACTGCTAGTTGGGGAAACATGCTTAATAACGCACAAGCCTATTTTATGTATGAACCTTGGACGGCAATATTTCCAGGCATGCTAATTGCTTTGACGGTCTTAAGTTTTAATTTTGTGGGCGACGGCCTTCGAGATGCATTAGACCCGCGAATTTCTTTAAATTAAGGAAAGGAGATAGCAGCAATTCATTCCATTACCACTTGCATACAATCAGTTGCTAGAGAGGAGGTAGATAAATAAATACTTACAGTCCATTCTGAACGATTTTTTCACCTTGGCAATCAAATTGCTAGGAGGAGATGAGATGTCAAATCGAAATGCTCAAGAAGAAAATATATCAAAATTAGTAGCTCATTTCAGGAAGAATGAGATAAGCCGAAGAGATTTCCTGCGATTTGCTATGCTATTAGGCTTATCCTATAGCACAGCACAGTTTCTTGCTGCTTGTGCTGATGAAACGACTGCAGCTCCAACCGCTGCGCCAGCTGCCACATCGCCTCCAGATGTCAGTGGCCCTCAGAAAGGAGGAAAGTTAATTGTTGGGTGTCGGGATGAAGTATCTCAACTGAATCCAGTAGTTGCAGAACCTGCAAGGGAGATGAGAGTCTCTTTGGCTGCAGCTATACATGATTCCTTGTGGCGTTTAAGTCCTCAGGGCGAAGTCCCCAATTTGGCAATAGAGATGCCTACTGTGACGAATGGTGGGATATCTGCAGACGGTCTTACCTATACAGTGAAATTGCGCGAGGATGTTAAATGGCATGATGGACAGCCATTCACTAGCGAGGATGTTGTATTTAGTTGGGAAGCGCTGGTAAATCCAGATGTCAAATCTGCTTCTGTTATTGGAGTTTCAGAAATTGAATCTATGGAAGCGCCAGATCCACACACAGTTGTATGGCGAATGAAGGAACCCTATTCCCCCCTAATTACAGCTTTTGCTGATTTCTTCATAGTGCCCAAACACATATTGGCCGAGAGTAGTGATTTAAATACCGATTCGTATAATGCCAGCCCTGTTGGCACCGGCCCATTTATTTTTGATGAATGGGTAAAGGGATCGAACATCACCCTAAAGGCTAATGAAAATTATCATGGAACAGGTCCCTACGTGGATCAATTAATATTTAAGGTAATTCCAGATTTGACTGTATTGTATACACAATTGAAGACAGGAGAAATTGACATTACAGGATATCAAGGAATATTAGTTGACCATTACGAGGAAGCCCTAACTCTGCCCGATATTGAAGTATTCACAACAACAAACCCTGATCTCGAGGTTTTTGGCTTCAACAACATGAATCCACTTTTCGAAGATAAACGGGTTAAGACGGCTATCTACTTTGGAATGGACAAGGATCCCATTATAAACGATATCTGGAAGGGCCTTCCATTGATAGCAGATACATATATTTCTAGGGTTCATTGGGCTTACAATCCTAACGTGAAAGATTACTGGAAATACGACCCAGGAAAATCCAAACAACTGCTTGATGAAGCCGGATGGATTGTGGGCGAGGATGGAATTCGAGTAAAAGATGGCACGCGGTTGTCATTTGAGAATTCTCTTGCGTCTGGCAACCAAGTACGCGAGCAGATCCAACAGCTTCTTCAACAACAATTTAAGGAAATTGGTGTAGAAATGATAATTGCCAATAAGCCGCCATCTGAGATGTGGGGAGATTTCTATAGTCTGTCACAATTTGAGAGTTATTTTGGCGGTCAAGGCAGGACGATTGGCTCCGATCCTGATTGGACATGGCGTCTTCATAGTAAGAACATAACAGCCATAACTGGGGAGGGCTATAACACAATGGCTTACTCCAATCAGGAGGTAGATAGATTGCTAGAGGCTGGGACAAGTGAGCCCGATAAAGAAAAGCGCGTGGATATCTATCATGAGCTACAGGAGATCTTGATTGATGATCTACCGCATTGCCCAATCTTCCATTGGACTTACATAGAAGGAATTAAGAATACCGTAAAGGGCTTCAAACCAAATCCCTTCGCGTTGAGCTATGGTTGTTGGAATCCAAATGAATGGTGGATTGAGAGCTAGCACAACAATCGAGGCTTCATAGCGCAAGATGCATCTTATTCCACCAGAACAAGCAGGGCGTCTTGTGAAAGGTATTCATTTCTATAGACGCCCTGTAAACTATATTCTATTTTTGAGAATTGGATTTAAATCTAAAGCTTCAATGGGAGAGTTTTCAAAATGAGTAGAATGATCATTGGTTCTGGTAATTTTAAGTATGAATTTGATCCCTCTTGGAGTGAAATTGAGGATTCTTTGGATCTAGTAGAAGTATGTGGTATAGCGGTAGATTCATTAGATCGTGTTTACTTATTTAATCGTGGGCCAGATCCTGTGATTGTTCTCAGCAATGAAGGAAGATACGTAACATCTTGGGGCAAAGATCTTTTTTCACGACCTCATGGTATTTATGTTGATAAAAATGATGCTGTCTATTGTACAGATGTTGGTAACCATACCGTGAGAAAATTTACTCCAAATGGAGAATTGCTCATGACATTGGGAGAAAAAGATTCTCCGTCTGAGACAGGATGTCAAGGTAGGGACTATCGAACAATAAAAACAGCCGCAGGACCATTTAATGCTCCAACAGGTGTAGTGGTTTCTGACAAGGAAGAAATATTCGTTAGTGATGGATACGGAAACGCGCGAATTCATAAATTCTCGGCAGATGGAGCGCTTCTTTCGTCATGGGGCAATCCAGGCGATGGGATGGGTGAATTCAATCTACCTCATGCAGTTGCAGTGTCCAAAGACAAAACCATTTATGTTGCAGATCGAGAGAATAATCGTATTCAAGTAATGAGTTATGAGGGGATTTTTATTCGACAATGGAAAGATATTTACCGACCAACTGATATCTTTATTGACGAAGATGAATATATCTATGTTGCTGAACTAGGACATCAAGTTGGTATTACAATGGGCATGTCTTTACCTACGAAGGATAGCCCGCACTCTTGTGTGAGTATATACGATCCAGATGGAGAATTGGTTTGTAAGCTGGGCGATGGAGAATATAGACGTCTAGGAAATTTCTATGCTGCACATGCTGTCTGTGTTGATTCCCGGCGTAATCTTTATATTGGTGAAGTGATATGGGCAGTTAGTAAAGGGAATCCCCCTGCGGGAACTCGGGTCTTGCAGAAGCTATGTAGAACCTAAGGAAGCCTTGTGAAATATTATTTCAATGGTAAGGCTTCAGCGTCTAACTGAATTATCGATTTTTTCAAATACGATTTGTATTCCTGTCGGAGGATATTCGCAATGCAAGTAGAAATGAGATTATCGAAGCTGGGATTGGAGCTTACTGACCCTGCAGCACCCATTCACAATTTAGTACTTACGGTTCAAACGGGAAACCTGCTTTTTGTCTCTGGCCATAAAGCTATGCAAAGTGCTGAAATTGAGAGATTACAAAGCAAGGTTGGCAGCGATGGTGCTTTACGTGTAGGAAGGGATCTTACAATAGAGGAAGGATATTTATTTGCGCGGTATGCGACTCTATCATGTCTTTGTAGCATCAAAGCTGCGATCGGTGATTTGGATCGAGTAAAACGGATTGTAAAGGTACTCGGCTTTGTGAATAGCGCAGAAGATTTTATCAAACAGCCTCAAGTGATCAATGGGTGCTCAGATCTTCTTGTCGAAGTTTTTGGAGATGCAGGACGCCATGCTCGTTCAGCCGTTGGCATGCAACAATTGCCAAGTGGTATTCCAGTTGAAATTGAGATGGTTGTTGAGATCGAATGAATAAGAAGCGGACAATACCTTTGTAAGCTTAATAAAGGATGTGGATCAATATGGGAATCTATGAAGACTTAGGACTGAAGACCATCGTAAATGCCCGTGGGTGTATTACTCCCTTCGGAGGCTCCATTATGCCCCCTGAGGTGATTAAAGCAATGGCAGAAGCCGCACCATACTTTGTTGATATTATCGAGTTGAATAGGAAAATAGGTGAATTTATCGCTGAAATAACGGGCGCAGAGGCGGGATATGTCACGTCGGGAGGATCTGCTGGGATTTTATTATCTACAGCAGCCCTAATAACGGGTGATGACCTTAGTAAGATCCATAAACTTCCTGAAACATCAGGAATGGCAAACGAAGTAATTGTACATAGATCTCAACGTCACAGTTACGATCATGCTGTTCGCGCAGCGGGGGGGGTTCTTGTTGAAATTGGGCATTCATACCGAACCTCGTCATGGGAATTGGAAGCCGCGATCAATGATCAAACAGTAGGTATTTTCTATACGGATCATCCTTTTTTAAGGAGGGGGTTCTTACCTTTAAATGAAGTAATTGATATTGCACATACTCGGGGTGTACCTGTATATGTTGATGCTGCTTCTTCATTACCGCCAGCTGAAAACCTTCAAAGGTTTATAGGGCTTGAGGCGGATTTGGTCTTTTACAGTGGGGGTAAAGCAATTATGGGACCACAATCTTCAGGGTTGATTTGTGGCAGGAAAGACCTCATTAAGGCCGTTGAACTCAATGGTAGCCCCAATCTTGCCATCGGTCGGTCTGCAAAAGTGTGCAAAGAAGAAATGATTGGATTGATGGTCGCGTTGAAATCTTACATTCAACGCGACCATAAAGCAGACTTAGAACAATGGTTGGAAAAAGCAGAATATATTGCAGAAACAATTTCAAAGGAAGACTTTCCAGGAATAAGCACAAGAGTTGTTTTTGATGAAGAAGAAGATTCTTGGCCAGAGACTCATATAAGAATAAAAGAAGACATTCTTGGGTTTAGTGCACGAACGATCGAGAAATGCATGTTTGAGGGGGAACCTTGCATAGCGGCTGGAATTCCCTTGTTGCCTCACACAGTGACAATTAACCCTCATATGTTACGTGATGGAGAGGAATATATTGTCGCCACGCGTCTTGTTGAGGTTATTTCAAAATTATACAAAGATCGAAGTCAGCCCTCATGATGTATTGTTTACTAATGAATATCAGTGTGATCAGATATCGACAGTTTATAGGTATGGCTAATTCGCGACAATAAAGATTTCTTGTGTGAAGCAGATAGATATGTATCAAAGGTTTTAATAAAAACAGTAAGGATAAATAATCTGTAATCCATGTTATTAGAGTCAAGAAAAACTCCTCCGATGATTCTTGCTTTGAGGAAAACCGGAATTGGGAACCAGGGATAGCCACAGTGTATATCCCTGGTTCCCTTTTTTTGAGTGAGTATCTCGAATAAAAAGTTGATTTCCTGATTCTATTTAGATTAATATGAAAGCAGAATTACTCCAAGAGTTAGATCATGTCATGAATTACTCAAAATTCCCCTGAAAAGGGGATTTTTTTCTGTACAATAATCGGTTATTGTTATGGCATGTCCGACGAGAATCCTTTTGAAAATGACTTTCTCTTTCCGATAGTCCAGAAACAGAATGCCCTCCAGGAACAGATCCGGGCGCTTGACAAGTTCCGAAATGAGATGAGTGATGAGGACAGAGAAGCCTTCGATGATCTTCTCCAGAGGACTGACACCCATTCCTCGATCTCCTATCTTGCCCCAAGACAAACCCCGTTTGAACATCTTCTATTGACCATGATGATCGAAATCCACAAGGAAACAGAGAAAATCA
>Ga0180438_10010758_pt1 | contig 11177 bp, 6 predicted proteins | sample SS_ome_12_FD_132455 | JGI IMG/M metagenome (GOLD analysis project Ga0180438, IMG submission 132455) | Hypersaline lake sediment archaeal communities from the Salton Sea, California, USA - SS_3_D_2 metaG | ecosystem: Environmental > Aquatic > Non-marine Saline and Alkaline > Hypersaline >...
CCAAAATTAAACACCTGCCAGAAGAGATTGGTAGTCTGACCAGCCTAGAAAAGCTCGGCCTCTCCAGCGTCCCAATCGAATCCCTACCAAAAACGATTGGCCGCTTGGAAAATCTGAACTATCTCAGTCTCTCCAATACCAAAATTAAACACCTACCAGAAGAGATTGGTGGTCTGACCAACCTGAAAACGCTCAACCTCAACTTCAGCCTAATCGAATCTCTACCAAAAACGATGACCACCCTACCCGAAAAATTCGAGGTCACAGGGACCCCACTCGAAAAGACTCTATCTATACGCTCCTTGTTAGGTAAATAATATCGCCGTATACAAAATTTATCACTAACGCAGTAAATTACTGACTATATGCAAAAAAACTTGTAGAAATAAAGCCCGAATAATCTATGCTTGTTTTTTACAAAACTCCAAAGGAGCTTTTATGACTTCTTCAGTCTCTCTAAATGAACCACCTTCATTAAACAATGGGCCTGAGCCCATGGAGCTTTCTCCAGATAGCCCATCTTCCCCTGTAAATCCTGTTGGGGAAGTCGCTCACAACACGTTAGCTCGTTCTTCCACAGCAGAGAACCAAGGTCCTCTCCCGACCCTGTCCGGAACAAACGGCTGTGTCTCTTCCTTGCCTCCTAAACAAATCCAAAATGAACCTTCTTTAACTCGGGAACAGCAGTTCCTTCTCAACTCTCTTGGAATTATCGATCCATCCAAAGAAGAAAATAAAGAAAGGAATACTAAGCGTATTAACACTATTCTCGAATGTTTAAAAGAAAGTACTGTTCTTACAGCTAGCGAGAAGAAGGCTGCTTTTTTTTCTCTCTCTGCTGAAGCCCTTCTTTCATCCTCTTTCTTCTATGATTTTCTTCAACTAGCTGATAGACATAACCTTGTACTACTGTTTGAAGAAAAGCTCTCCTTACCTGATGAAACACCTTTTTCTAAAAAGATAGGGGCTGTTCTCAGATACCTTGAGGAGAACAAAGAAGAGAAAATAGATCTCTCCGTCAGGTCTTGGAGCATCACAGGTATCCCAGAGAAGGTTTGTAATTTGAATAATCTGAAAACGCTCTTTCTTGTACGCGCCCCAATCGTATCACTACCAGAAGAGATTGGTGATCTGACCAACCTAGAAACATTCTTTTTTGACTATGTCCGAATCAAATCACTACCAGGGACGATTGGCCGCTTGAAAAAGCTGAGCACTCTCTTCCTCTCCGATGCCAACCTTAAACGCCTACCAGAAGAGATTGGTGGTCTGACCAACCTGGAAATGCTTTCTCTTGGCAATACCCCAATCGAATCACTACCAAACACGATTGGCCGCTTGGAAAAGCTGAGCCATCTCGACCTCTCCAATACCAAAATTAAACACCTGCCAGAAGAGATTGGCGGTCTAACCAACCTGGAAACGCTCGACCTCTTTTCCAGCTCGATCGAATCACTACCAATAACGATTGGCCGCTTGAAAAGCTGAAAGAGCTCAAGGCCTTCCACACCAAACTTAAACACCTACCAGAAGAGATTGGCGGTCTGACCAACCTGAAAACGCTCGACCTCAACCACAGCCTAATCGAATCACTACCAAACACGATGACCACCCCACCCGAAAAACTCACGATCGCAGGGACCCCACTCGAAAAGACTCTATCTATACGCTCCTTGTTAGGTAAATAAAGCCAAAATGAAAAACCTCAAAAAAGTTACAGTGCAAATGGCTCAATAGTATATAGTTAGAAGTAAGGGTTTTTTACTATAAGGGATAAAAATGGCGCATGCCGTAGGAAAATCTACCCTTTCTTCACGAGCACCGGCAAAAGTATTGCTTACATGCTAAAAAGTTTCATCCTCTGATTGCGACCCATTCTTTTCATGGGGTACGCGAAGGAAACGAGATACGGGTGTTGTGACTTTAGGCAAGGTTTTTACCCTGTCAAGAAATAACGCGAAGTAGATCTTTTCCTGCAGCCAGCACTTGTGGGAACATAGGACGGCAGCTTGGGTTTCAAGTTGCGGTAGATTCTATTTCTTTAGTCCTAACAATTTTGCTTCTAAGAGATCCAGGAATCTCTACGGTATCGCTTTCAGCCAGGATGATCTTGTTTAGCTGTGGCAGATTAGCAAGTGTTTCTGGGAATGAGTTGAGTCGGTTGTGCTCGATATAGAGTTCTTTCAGATTTTCCAGGTTGCCAATTTCGGATGGAAGGGATTCGATTTGGTTGTAGTGGGGATAGAGATCTTGCGACTTGTGCGGGAGGCCCCATCGGGTTGAGAGGGTTAAGGTGGTTATGAGCTGATCGTAGTCAGAGAGGAAGAGTTTTTCCAGACTTCGCAAGTTGCCGATCTCGGCCGGGAGGAATGTGAGTCGGTTCCAGGCAAGGCGGAGTTCTTTCAGATTTCGCAGATTGCCAATCTCTGGTGGAATGGACGTGAGTTGGTTGCTCTGGAGGTCGAGATTTTGCAGATTTTCCAGGTTGCCAATCTCTGGTGGAATGGACGTGAGTTGGTTGCTCCGGAGGTCGAGATCTTGCAGATTTTGCAGTCGACCAATCTCGGATGGGAGGGATGTGAGTCGGCTATAGCTGAGCCGGAGCACTTGCAGATTTTGCAGTCGACCAACCTCGGGTGGAATGGATCTGAATCTGTTCCACTGGAAGTAAAGTTTTTCCAGATTTTTCAAGCTACAGATCTCTTTTGGAATATTTGCAGCTACACCATAATAGTTTAATTCTATTATCTCGTTATTATTATTTCGAAGGTATTCAAGAACAGCCACAACCTTTTCATCAAAGGATTTTTTAGTAAGATCAAAAGAGTTGGTATTTTCCGAAATTATGGCTACGAGATTGCGTCTATCAGCTCTCTCAAGAAGCTCATAAAACTTTCCTGGATTTATCAAAATCTCTTCGGCAGAAGAGAAACAAAACTCTTTCTTCTCATCCTCTGTCAAAATTTTGCCTATCCTTAAAGAGCCGAGAATAGTTTCAATGCGATCGAGAGTTTGTGTTTCTTCTCCGCACGGATAATCAATTCCAAAGGAGACGGGAAAAGTCTGCTGCCGCAATACCCAATCGCTTGTATACAATCTCCGACATGTTTGGGCAAGGTGAGCTTGGTCGCTTCTCGGCAAAAGGGCAGTGATCTTTTTATACAAGAGGCTGCTGCTTATACTCATAATCGAAGACGGGCCATCTAAGGGGGGTATAGAGGGATCTCTCAGCATCTTTCCAGCCATTTCACTAATAGAAGTGCTTGCTGAAAGGGGAGGGGCCTCTAAAGGGAGGGCTTGCTGAGCTGCGCAGTTTTGTCGCTGCAGGCCATGTGGTGAAACCGTGAGTGACATAAAATCTTTTTCTTTGTTGCTTGTTTTAATAAAACTTATATCATAAGATGTCTTATTGTTGAAAATCTTTTATTAATGATTATTAAGATTTGTTGTGTGTTGTTAAGGGAAAATACTTGTCTCGACAACCACGATATCTCAACAATAGCAAAAAAAACAGATTCATCGACCTAATTATTATCTATAGTATATACTTAGAGTAAGGGCTTTCTAATGTAGGGAATAAAATGGCGCATAGCAAAAATACTGCTTCATTTTCTTCACGAGCACCGGCAAAAGTATTGCTTACAGGAGAGCATGCTGTTGTGCATGGCACTCCTGCAATCGCTCTTGCTGTTAATCGATATGCCACAACGACAATCCGCTCCCAAAGAGAAAAGGGGTTCTGTTTTAATTTAAGCGACATAAAGAGAACGCTTCGCTTTACACTTTCTACTCTAAAGCGTGTTCGCAGTCGTCTACAGACAGCCTATCGACAATTTGCAGATGGTAAGCGGTCGATACGAGACGTTCTTGTAGCACCAGGAGAGCTCTTTCAATTTGCTCTTGCAACCGTTTTAGACATCTGTAAGGTCGAGATGGAGGAGGGGCTCGATATTCACCTCCACTCCACCATTCCGATCGGGTGTGGGATGGGCTCGTCAGCCGCAACAGTTATTAGTCTTGTTCGAGCACTTTTGCGCCACTTCAACATTGAAAAGGGAATAGAGTGGATTGAGAGGCTTATTTTTGAGATCGAAAGAATGCAGCATGGAACACCAAGCGGTGTTGACGCCTTTATCTCCCTTCATGGAGGTTGTGTTCGTTTTCAACAAAAGGGGCCCCAAAAGTCGTTAGAGATGCCTCAAACACCAATGTGGATAGTAAATACCGGAACTCCTACGTCTTCAACAGGAGAAAGTGTATTAGAGGTCTCAAAAAAGTGGGCGAAAAGTCCTATTTGGTATGAGTTTGAAAAAGTTGCCCTTGATGTTGAAAAGGCTCTTACTTCCAAAAGCACTTCTGATCTTGGCTCTGCCCTCTCTCATAATCAACACCTTCTTGAAACAATTGGGGTTGTTCCAGAAAGGGTAAAGAGCTTTGTCCGGGAGATAGAACAACAAGGAGGCTCTGCAAAACTCTCTGGAGCGGGCTCTATAAAGGGTGACTCAGCAGGAACCCTTCTTGTGCTTTCAAAAGAGCCAATAGACGCTCTCTGCCAAAAGCATGGATATGAACACTTCCCTATCGAAGGAGAATCTTCGGGTGCCTCAGTCTCTACTTTGTAAAGCACCCGCAAGCATGATGCTTTTTGGAGAGCACAGTATTCTCAGAAAGGGCAAGGCTGTTGTCGTCGCTGTTGACAGGTGGCTCTCTGTTGAGATCCGCTCTCAAGAAGAAAAGCTCATCGAAGTTATCTCCTCCTTTGGCAGAAAGCGCTGTCCGTGTAACAAGATTTCCTTAAATCCATCTCTTCGTTTTGTTGAAGCGGCTCTTAAACGGTTTCAGCCTGATGGCTGTTCAATCACCATCTCCTCCGATATAGACCCCACAATGGGCCTCGGCTCATCTGCCTCTGTCTCTGTTGCCATGATGGCCGCCCTCTCTGCCTGGACAGGGCAGTCGTGGTCTAAGGAAAAACTTCTTGAAGAGACCATTTCCCTTATCCGATCTGTACAAGGATGTGGTTCTGGAGCCGATGCTGCCTCCATTATCTATGGCGGTGTTATCTCTTTTGACGGCAAAGGAGCTTCTCCTCTTGTCTCCTCTTTACCTTTAGTTGCTAAGTACTGCGGATACAAAACACCTACACCACAGGTTGTTGCCCATGTTGCTACCAAAGAAAAACAGTTTCCCAATCTCTTTTCGACTCTTTTTTCCTCTATTGACACAGTAACAAACGAAGCTATCTCTGCCATAGAAAAAGAGGATTTGCCCCTTCTTGGAGAGTGCATGAATAGAGCAGATGGACTTATGCACGCTCTTGGTGTTGGAACATTAGAGCTTTCTGATATCTGCTGGCGCCTTCGTAAGGAACCGACTATTTTTGGAGCAAAGATCTCTGGCTCAGGCTTAGGAGACTGCGCTATTGCCCTTGGGTCTTTGCAAAAAGAATGCCTTCCTGTTTCCTCACAGGGGGTTATTCTCCAATGAGAAAACATGGTGTTGTTGAAACAATTCTTCCTAAAAAATACAGCCCTGTTGCTGAAACAGCCTCTGCTTTTGCTCCTGTAAACTTTGCTTTGGCCAAATATTGGGGAAAAAGAGATGAAGAGCTTCTCCTTCCTGTTACAGACAGTTTTTCTGTTGCAATAGAGGCAGGAACAACAACAACTGTTTCTCAAGCAGAAGAAAAAGATATTGTTGTGCTCAATGGAAAAGAGGTTGAAAAAGATCTCCCGTTTTATAAACGCCTTGTCGCTTTTCTCGATCTCTTTCGACCAGCCTCCCGTTTTTTCTTTTCCATCTCAACGACAAACTCCATTCCAACAGCTGCAGGCCTTGCCTCTTCAGCATCGGGATTTGCAGCTCTCGTTTTAGCTCTAAACTCTTTTTTCGGGTGGAACCTCTCTCAAAAAGAGCTTTCTATCCTCTCTCGTTTAGGCAGTGGTAGTGCGTGTCGATCCATCTATTCTGGCTTTGTCCAGTGGAATAAAGGAGAAAAAGAGGATGGCATGGACTCTTTTGCAGAGCCGTTTGACGGCCAATGGGATGAAATGCGATTTGGCATATGCATGGTTTCAAAAGAAAAAAAGCCCATCGATTCACGAACAGCTATGCAAAAAACAGTTTCGACATCTCCCCTTTATGCTTTTTGGCCAGAGAATGTGCAAAAAACCATCTCCCAAATCAAAGGGGCAATCCAACAGAAAAACTTTTCTCTTTTTGGCTCTGCTATAGAACAAAACGCCCTTGCCATGCATGCAACCATGTTCACAACGCTTCCTCCTATCTGCTATTGGCAGGAAGGCTCTTTAGCTCTTATGAAACGAATTTGGAAGGCTCGCGAAGAGGGTGTTGATCTCTATTTTACGATGGATGCGGGTCCCAACATAAAGCTTCTCTTTCTAAGAAGACAAGAAAAAGAGGTTCTCCGACTTTTTCCAGAGATTTCTCTACTTTCTTTGCTGTTCTAGAGGTAATCGGTACCTTTCCTGAAATTCTCTCCCCAAAACATCTAACACAGCCTTATATGTCTTCCCTTCGAGGAGGTGATCCATAAAAGGAATAGAGCTTTCGGCTTGAAGCACATGTACGTTTTGAAGGTTTTGAAGGTCTGACCAAGACCGCCGAAAATCAAAGAAGGGCACTCCATCTTTTGTGCTTATAAAATTATCAACACGCAAACAAATGCCATCAGGAAGAAGAGTTGGAGAACCAAAAGTAACAACACGAATCATCTTTCTCTCTTCAATAGAAAGTGTTTTTAACGCGTTCAGTGTATCGATCGCCCCCAAACTATGCGCATAGTGGATTATTTCTCCACCACCATCTGCGCCGCCTATCTCTTGAATCTGTTTTTTCCACATCTTACTAAGCATTTGAGACTGCTTAGTACTCACCCCCACCTTAAGAAAGAAGGCTCGGATCATATCTCCGGTAAATCCCCTTGTTGCAGAATAGATAAAGTGGACAGGAGCGTCTCCGTGTGTTTCAGAGATCATTTGAGCAGAAAGCTTAGCTTCAAGAAGACCATTGAGCATCCCGTTTATCGCGGTAATGCGCACATTGGGTTTCTCTTTTCCTTTTCCACATACACCACAGGCACTATCATCTGGATTATAACCAACAAATAAAAACCACGTCTTACTTAAGACTCGAAAAAAGAGATGTTCAAAAGAGCCTCGTATATCGTAATACCAATCGACTTTCTCTCGAGCAAAGGTAAGGGTTTTGATCGTATTTGAAGAGACAAAGTCAATAGCCTCAAAAAACGAATCCTTTGCCTCTTGCAAACAGACAGGCCAAGAAAAAAGACCTGTGGGGTCAAAGAAATCAACAGGGTTATTTCGAACAAACTGTCTGTCATCAATGGTATCGGTCATTCCCAAAGGATCTCTTTCAAACCAACGCATGAAAACAGGGTCGTAGCGCCTTGTTCCAAAATCATACCCAACAAAAAGCTTCCTTTTCCCGCAGTAGAGCCAAGGAGAGAGCGGTTGATGAAAGAGTGTTTTTCCTGCAGTATCATATCCGTGCATCTGTCCAAAAGCGCTGTATCTATAGATCTCTATGGGCTTTCCATATGGGCCATAGAGCGCTATAACAGACCCTTTTTCATCGCAACCGACAGAGAAAACCTCTCCTCGAATCTCACATCCAACCATCGAACGCGTCTTGGGATGAATGATCTTTAGCTCCTCTATTCCTTTGTCGCTCAAGCTCCCCATCTCTATAGTGTCAAACCAAAGAAGAGAGTAGCTTTTCTTTTTATTTCCTTTGAGGACAGTAATCTCTTGTAGTCGATTAAAGGCATCATATCTATAGAGCTCTTCTTCTCCTAGCTCACTGCAAACCCTACAAAGGCGTCCCAGGGCGTCATACTCATACGAACAGGCGTCAAAAACGCTCGTTCTACTTACCATATTTCCTTCTTGATTATATTGAGCACGTACAGGGCCTGCCTGGACAACACGATGAGCGCTGTCATTTGTTGTTTTATATGGTCCTAACTTCTCTAGTGTTCCTATAGGGGAAAAAAGATGTGTTTCATTAAATTCTCCCTCCTCTTGACAAAGCTGCTGAAGTGTATCGAAAGAAAAACTCTGTCTCCATTTGCCTTGAAAATCTCTGTTTTCTCTTTTTACTGTTGTCGTCGATCCTGAATATGGCCAAACCTTGGGAGGGCGGGTCTTTATTTTGTGGAGACCTCTTCTAACAACAAGAAGAGCCCCATCCTTTTCTCCTTGATAAGAGAGAAAAGAGCCGTCTGGAAAGGAAATCTTTTCTATCTCACCATGATCAGCATATGAAACAGAACACGTCTTTTTTGTTTCACCATCTATAAGAAGACGACCAAACTGATCAAATTCTCGAATAACCTCATGGTTTGTACGACAATCAAGTGCGCTAGAAATCCTTCCATAAGAATCATAAAAGAAACGATAGTCTACTGTTTCATCATCACTCCACATCCGGGAAACTCTTCCTGCTTCATCGCTTTCGTAATAAACAGCCTTCCCTTCACTATTTTTTTTACTTGTAAGTTGTCCGTTTTCACCATAAAAATAAAAAAAGGACCCTCCATCTGCTGTCTCGACTGATTGCAATCGACCCTCAGGGGTAAAAAAATGAGTGGCTGTTCTCAAAAGGCTTCCTGCGCGCTGTTGGAGTCGAAAGGAACCATATGAATCTATTCCTTCAACCGTCTCTTCTAGGAGCTGTTTTCCTTCAGGAGAGGTCCATTTTATCCTTTTTCCTTGTTCTGTCTGTGTCTGTACAGATTTTGTCCCATTGTTAAATGTTGTTTTTTCTCGAATATTTCCATTCTCATCCTGATCATATTCTTTCCAAAAGACGGTCTGTATCTTTCCTTTTTGCTCTCTATCAATTTGAACAACTCTCTCTTGTTCATCAAAAAAGGTTATCAGCGTTTGATGGGGGTGTTTTTCCTCTTTTTTCTCCAAAGACCCGTCCTTTCGAAGAGTCTCCCTAATATTTTGAGAGCGATTTTTTTTCTCGTCTTTTAGAGTATATTCGACAGTCTGCCCGTCTACAGAAAAAGAACGCCGCAACCACCAGTTATCTGTCTCTCCAAAAACCTGAATATAAATGGGTCTGTCCATCGCATCGTAAGAGACCAAAACCTCTGTTTCAAGATCCTCTCCTACATAAAAGAAGATATGAACAAGCCTTCCAAAGACGTCTCTTTCAAAACAGGCCCTACACCCTTGAGTATCTTCCCACTTTTCAAGAAAAGCCCCTCTATACGAGTAAAAAACCTCTTTCTCAACACTGCCATCTTTTCGTATATACCTGGCAACAAGGGGTCTTCCCCCCAAATCATTTTCAAAACAGATCTGCGTGCCACTGGTGAGTGTTTTTTTGATGAGAAAACCATCGAGAGAATACTCCCTCTCTTCTATTTTTCCCCCTGTACAAAAAAGACGCGTTGGCTGTCCCCGGGAGGTTGTCTCAACAACAAGAGGGTCCATTCTCTTTGGGGGAAGTTTTGGGGCTATCTGAAGACGTCTCAAATAATCATTTTTCCAACAAACAAACTCTTCTTTAGTTAAAAAAAGAGGAACTTGTTCGACCGAACTTCCTGCAACCGTGCTTATGAGTGCGCCCTGAGCATCAAAAATCTTTATGTCGTTGGAAAAAAGGTGTTCTCTTCTTAATACAACCTCCTTTTTTCTCTCTAGATCATATGCCCCAAACAGCCAAGAGATCTCCTCTCTAGAAGAAGAGGCTGTTATTCGTATCCATTTGCGCCAAGAAGCCCCATTAAGGTCGAGAATGTCTTGTGTTGTCCCATCATCTTCTATCTTCTCTGCAGACCCCGCCAACTCTCGAAAAGCCTTTCGAAAAGACCCTCCTGTATCTGTTGCAACAAAAAACCCCTCTTCTGTTTCAGGATATGAAAAATGAAAAGACCGTCCACTTTGCTCTCTGCGCTCAACAAGATTCCCAATCTCATCATACAGAAGCTCTGTTGTATATGTGTCTTCTGTTCTTCCTGTTAGATTTCCAAAAAGAGTGTATGAGGAAAGCCGTCCTTCTCTGTCATAAAAAAGCTGATACGAAAGGCTTTTTGCCCCCTCTTTTGTGTAAACAGAGACCTGGTCGAGGCTCCCCTTCCGCCAAACAAGAGAAATCTTTTCTCCGTTTTCGTGTTGAATCGTTTCGGGGAATTCTCCCTGCCCGGGCTCTTTTTGAAAAAAATCCTCGGCACAGCACCAGTTAGGCAAAAACTCAAGGCTCTCTACAATTAGCTCCTGATGCTGGTCTAAAGCAGAGATCCATGAAAAAAAGAAAACAAAAATAAAAATAAAAGCTCTCATTCCCCAACCCGTTTTTCTAAAGAATATCCCTATTATTTAAACGAACTATTAAGATTGCCCTTTTCTTTTGGTTATTTGGAGTGGGCACAGCCATCACAATGACCAGAGGGCGTGGAATAGTCTGTGCAGTAAAAACCCGAGCCTTTAAAGCGCAAAGAGACTGACGAAGAAATTTGCTTCGTCAGCCCCTTTTTTCCACAATCTGGGCAAAGAGAGAGGGTCTCTTCCGAGACTTTCTGTTCTATCTCTTTTGTTTTATTGCAGTGTGGGCATTTGTATTCATATATCGGCATCGTTTTCTCTTCTCTTGCCTAGAATCCGCCCATGCCGGGCATTCCCATACCACCCATGCCGGGCATTCCCATACCGCCCATTCCCGGGGGGGGAGGAACAGCCGCCTTTTTCCTTGGCTTTTCAGTAATCATTGCGGCCGTTGTAAGAAGCAAAGAGGCAACAGAAGCAGCATTAATAAGCGCGGTTGTTGTCACAAGCACAGGATCAATAACACCCGCTTGAACAAGGTCGCAAAACTCATCTGTAAGACCATTATATCCCCACGAACCCTTTGCTTCAAAAATCTTCTCCGCAACAAGTTCTCCACGCTTTCCACAATTGTTTGCGATACTTATTGCTGGCTCTACTGCAGCCTCTCGTACAATTTGAACACCGATTGCCTTATCGCCCTCAAGATTGAGTTTCTCGAGGACCTTCACCGCCCGAACAAGAGCCACACCACCACCAGGAACAATTCCCTGAACAACCGCAGCCCTTGTTGCATGAAGAGCATCTTCAACACGAGCCTTTTTCTCTTTCAGTTCTGTCTCTGTAGCGGCCCCAACA
>Ga0180438_10010759_pt1 | contig 11177 bp, 9 predicted proteins | sample SS_ome_12_FD_132455 | JGI IMG/M metagenome (GOLD analysis project Ga0180438, IMG submission 132455) | Hypersaline lake sediment archaeal communities from the Salton Sea, California, USA - SS_3_D_2 metaG | ecosystem: Environmental > Aquatic > Non-marine Saline and Alkaline > Hypersaline >...
AACCCAGAATGCCCTGCAGCCCCTCCAAGGGTTTGAGCGTATGCACGGAAAGGACCAATGGATTCAGCCCCTGCTCGGCCAGCAACGCAGCGGACCGGAGGACTTCTCCCGCCAACGCGCCGGTGACAAGGACGGCGAGGTCCTTGCCTTCGCGCAGGACCGTTGGCTGCCCGAGTCTCAGCGGCCCGTCTGTCCCCGGAAGGATGGGTTCACCGGCTCTGCCAAGGCGCAGGTAGCCCGGCCCGGCGTGCTCGAGAAGAGCGGACACCGCCGCGCCGGTTTCACGCGGGTCGCAAGGGCACACGACCGTCATGCCCGGCAGCGCTCGCATGGCGGCCAGGTCGTCCACGCCATGATGCGTCGGGCCGTTCACGCCATAGGCAAACCCCGCGCCCACCCCCACGACGACCACCGGCAACGCCATGTTGCAGACGTCGTTGCGTATCTGCTCCAAACAACGCAGCGTTGCAAACGGTACGATGCTGTAGGTAAACGGGCGTTTTCCCTCCAGTGCCAACCCGGCCGCCACAGAAACCATGTTCGCCTCGCATACCCCCATGTTCAGGAACCTCCCGGGGCAACGGCGGGCGAAATCGTCAAATAGCTTATAACCGAGGTCCGCAGTCAAAAGCATGATCCGCGAATCCCGGCCAGCGGCCTCCGTAATCGCGCGTACAAACGCCTCTCTCATACCCCCTCACGCTCCAGCTCGTCCAATGCTTGGGCGAGATCCTCAGCGCTGGGCGGCCGGTAGTGCCATTCCAGGTCGTTCTCCATGAAACTCACGCCTTTCCCTTTTACCGTGTGTGCAATGACGGCTTTGGGACGGTTCCCTTCGGACTTCTCGAACGCCTCAACCAGTTGTGCCGGGTCGTGCCCGTCTACCTCGACGGCTTCCCAACCGAAAGAGCGCCACTTTTCCGGCAAGGGCGCCAGCGCCACCAGTTCCGTGCTTCTTCCGGTAGCCTGGAGTTTGTTATAGTCGATAATCGCCGTCACGTTGCCGAGCTCGTGGGCCGGTGCCCATAACGCCGCTTCCCAGGTCGACCCTTCGTTGCACTCACCGTCTGAAAGAATGACATAGACGTGGTTCTTCCGCCCGTCCAGACGTGCCGCGACCGCCATACCCAGCCCGATGCCCAGGCCGTGGCCCAGCGACCCGGACGTGGCCTCGATGCCCGGCAACGTGCCGTAAGAAGGATGCTCAGCGAGTACGGAGCCCGCCTGCGCAAATTCCAGGAGACGCGCAACGGGGAAAAAGCCTCGCTCGGCCAAACACGCATACAGTGCGGCGGCGGCGTGCCCTTTGCTCAGGATGATGCGGTCTCTGTCGGGCGCTTGCGGGGCTTTGGGATCAAGTCGCGCCACCCGGAAGTACAACGTCGCAAGGATCTCGACGCACGACAACGCGGCGGCAACGTGCGGGGCCTGGGCCTTATGGGACATGGTGAGCACGTGTCGTCGCAACCGATTGGCAACCGTCTCAAGGCGCGTCGTCATTGCCGGGTTTGTCCTGCCTATCCAAAGGTTTTCGGGCGATAATGCCCAGATTCCCCAGGCTGAGTCGCACCTTGATTCGCCCCAGTCCTGACGCATTGAGAACGGCCAGGAAGCCCCCCTTCAAAAGGCGCGGCATCGGCGCAAGATATGCCCAATACGCAACAGGATACCTATTGGCGACTCGGAAAACGCGATCGACAAGAAAGCCGTTTCGCTCGAACAGCGCAGCAATTGTATGTCTATCGTACAAAACGACATGCTCGATGTCAATCATGGGACAACGTCTGCCGAGAAGACGAGGTATCCGGGCCCCAATGTCGTGACAGATCCAGTACATCGCCCCCCCCGGAACAAGCAGCCTCATACATCTTCCGAGTACGTCATTCGGGTGGGCCAGATGATCGAGGACTTGGAAACCGCAGATCAGCGAAAAGGATTCCGGTTCGAATGCCCCTGATTCTATGGCTCCCTCATGAATATGTCCTCGAATGAGCGGATCGGCGTTGGCAATCGCATCCGCACTGGGCTCGACGCCGCACACCCGCCGAAATCCTTTTTGCAGGGCCTCTTTGAGAAAGAAACCGTCGCCGCACCCGATTTCCAGCACGCCGCGCCGATCCGGGAGCAGCGGCCAAACCGCTTCGGCATATTCAAGATAAGTGGCCGTGATGTGCCGTTCGGTTTGCCGATAGGTGACGCTGCTCTCCCGATACAGCCGTTCAAGCGTCGCGTCGTCAAGTATCGGATCCGACCGGAAAGTCCCCGTGACCGTATTGCGCACCATGCGATAGTGAAGGGTATCCGGCATCCGACGAGCGGAGAAGACGGCCGCGTTCAGTTGTTCGACATCGAAGTTCGCCGGATACACCTCGATGTCGGCCTCTTCCGGCCCGCCTAATGGGCAGCGTGTACGTACCAGCATAATGCTACCCGGCGCCGGGATACAGGTCGCGGTGGCGCGCAAACCAGTCCAAACACTTGCTAAGCCCTTCTCGGACGGTGACTTGCGGTTTCCACCCGATCAGGCGATAGATCTTGCTTATGTCGGCGACCCAAACATCCGTGTCCCAGATACGGGGCGGCAGCTTGCCCCATTGGGCACGCACCGGCTCACCGTTGAGCTGGCTGGTGATATCAACAACTTCCCGGAGCGACGTTTGCACCCCCGTGCCCACATTGAGAATCTCCCCAGCGCATTCCGCCAGCGCATCCATCCGCATAAGAACGTCAATCACGTCGTCAATATACACGAAATCGCGGGAGGTGGTAGGCGAGACCATGTCGATAGGCGTCCGGTCGCGCACGGCGCACATAAGCTTCGGGATCAAGCGGGTGGGTTCCTCATAAGGCCCATAGACGGCGAAAGGACGAATCGTCACAATCGTGCGCCCCTGGGTCCGCGCTACGTGCTGGCAGAGCAACGTCTGGCCGGACTTCGCAACGGCATAGAAACTGTTGGGATCGAGCACGTCCGTCTCGCGCATCGCATACCCTTTTTGTCCATATTCCGATGAGCTGCCCACGTTGACAAAAAGCGCGTAACCAACGCTGTTGCAGGCGTTCAAAACGTTCCATAGGCCGAAGACATTGGTGAGCAGGATCCGAGTGGCATCGTCCTGATAGGGATACGCGCCGTGCGTCGCCAGATGATATATCACCCTCGGCCGCACGGTTCCGACCACCGTTTCGACCGCCGCACGATCGCAAATGTCGGCCTCGTGAACCACCAGTCGATCGAGAACGTCCGAGAGGCGCCACATGCGCGATGCCTCGCGAACGACAGCATGGACACGCTGGCCTTCCTCGACAAGCCGTCGGCAAAGATTGGCGCCGATAAAGCCTGCAGCGCCTGTAACCAAGATAGTCTCGTGCTCGTTGCTCATTAAGCCCTACCACCAAGTCAGGAGAATTCGGCGGTCACATAGCCGGCTTGGTTTCGCCCCGAGGATCAGTTCAAGACCCGATCCTGACGACACGCTGAAAACGTTCCCCTCAAGGCCTCCTGCCTATCTTAGCGGACAACAGGTAAAACCTTCAAAAGTCTCCTTGACTTGGCGCTCTCGAACCTGTAGAAGAACCAAGTCACGTTTTGCTGGGGGTTTCTAGCGTGTCGGGGACGCCCGCCATGGGAACGGCGATCTTTAACAGCGGAAAGCGGAAGCGTTTCCTCCTTGTCTTCTCAGCGGCAAAACCATATATAAGACACGCGTCCCTTGTGCCGCTTCCAATTGCGCTGCTTTTCACGTGTTTGTCTTTTCCGCCAAATCCGGTTGCCGCCGAAGAAGCGCCGATCGCCGACGCCGCCGGCCAAACGGCCAAGGACGACGGCCCCGGCGAGAGAGAAAAGGACGCCGGCGAACGCGAGAAGAAGTCCTTCTGGTTCATTGGCACATCGAATTATCACCTCCGTCTCGAGGAATCCGAGAAGAGAATCGACCGGCAGCTCAACAAGCCTTTCGGTCTCCTGCTGCCCAACTGGCATCGACCTGCAACGTTCAAAGACTGGAGCGAAGATTGGCAGATCTGGGACCTTTGGGCAGGATATGGACGCGACCTCGGCGCAAAAACCGCATGGTCAGTCTACGCCGGCGGCGGGGCCGGTACCGTCTATAACAGCGACTACTACTACCCGCTAGGCGTGCCGATGGAATTCGACGTGAATTTCACCCGCCGTTCCTTCCTTCTCGGGTCATCCGTGTCGTATTACCCGTTCGGGAAACCCCAAAAACGCCGCCGCGGCCTCAAGAAATCCCTCGCCGCGACGCGACCCGTTGCCGAGATGAACCTCGGCTATACCCACCAGACCGTCATCGGCGACGTCACCATTTCGCTTCCCATGATCGGCAATGCGATTCATGTGAAAGACAAATCAAACGATCACCTGTTCTGGGCGAGCCCGCGGCTTGGACTCGAGACGCCGTTGACCGATGACCAATCCCTCAACATGTTGACCGGCTACCTCTTCTTCAACGACCATGCCGACGAATTCAACGGCGGCCTGCTCGAATTCTTCGTGCGCCGCCGCTTCTGAGCCGGCGAAACGGCCCGACGCCAGATCCCCTTCACGAGCAAGGAACACCCAATGTTGTCTGCGGTCCATCAATGGACTATTCTTACGTCACAGCTTGTTGCGGGAGCTAATCCCGACGTGCATGCGAACGCCAACGAAACGTGACGCGGCGTCAAGAGGGACTGACGCCGTCTTTCGCGCAGTGCAACGGAGCGAAACACGGTGTCCGTCCCTGGGCGAAGTCCCTGGTACGGACCGAGAAGTCATGATTCATCTGTTTCTAACGGCAGCGTGGAATGACGCACGTTGCGAGAACATACCGGAGATCCAACATGTCGCAACCGGACGTATTGTTTGTCATGACCGACCAGCAGCGATTTGACACCATCGCCGCCCTCGGAAATCCGCATATTTTCACGCCCAATCTCGATCAGCTTGTTCGTAGGGGCGTCACGTTCCGCAATGCCTATTCGACCTGCCCCGTCTGCGTGCCGGCCCGATACACCATCCGGACAGGGTGCGAGCCGCCCACGACGCGCGCCTTCGTCAACGTGAGCGAACCCGCCCAAGGCCAGCGCCGAACCATGACGGAGCGTTGCGGCCCATACCTGGCGCAACGCATGCGGCAACTCGGCTATCGCACGTTCGGCATCGGCAAGTTCCACTCAAGTCCTTGGGACGAGCAACTGGGATACGAAGTACACCTACACAGCGAAGAACTCTACGAATCGCCCGAACAAAGACGACGAGACGCGTACGCCGCCTGGATTGCCGACGAGTACCCGCACTTCAGTTTTATCGAAGGACTCATGGGGGAACGAACGGAAATGTACTACATCCCTCAGATGAGCCCGACCCCGGCCGAGGCCGGCGTCGAACGGTGGGCCGCAGCGCGCGCCGTCGAGCAAATCCGGGCCGACGACGCCCGCCCCTATTTCGGCCTCGTGTCCTTTATCGGCCCGCACCCGCCGTTTGCCCCCCCGCTCCCCTTCAATAGGATGTACGACCCGGATCGGATGCCGAACCCAATCAAGGGCGACCTCGAAACGGACCACTTGGATGAACAGATACCCTGGATGAACCAGTGCATCTGGGCCGAGGACATCAACGACCCCCTCGCTCGCATCCTCAAGGCGCGATACTACGGCGAGATCAGCTACATCGACGACTGCCTCGGCCGGATCCTGGACGCCGTCGAGGCCCGGGGCCGGAGCCAGGACACCCTCATCTGCTTCTTCTCGGATCATGGCGACCACCTGGGAGACCACCACGCGTGGCAGAAAGAGAGCTTCTTCGAGGCCTCATGCCGCATTCCCCTCCTCGTAAGCTGTCCCGCGCGGCTGCCGCGAGATCGACGCAGCGACGAACTGGTGTGCTTGACCGACTTGTTCGGCATCGCCACGTCCGCAGCAGGCAAACCCGAGTTCCGAGAAGGAATCGACCTGCTCGGCACGCTCGCGGGGGACGCGCCGCCCAGAGAGTATCTCATCGGATACTACGCAGAACCGGGTTCGCCCCAATTCAAGGTCATGGTGCGCGACACGAGGTGGAAATACATATTCATGGCCAACGGCGGCCGCGAACTGTTGTTTGACCTCGAGAACGATCCGAACGAGTTGCATAACGCCATCCAGACCCAACCAACGAAGGCGGCCGAGTGCCGCACGAAAGCCCGATCCGCCTGTGACGTCCCGGGCGCGCGCGCAGGCCTTGGCGACGGCGACCTCAGAGTCTTTCCGTTTCACGAACGCCAACGAAACCGGATCTGCCAGTTCGACGCGTCCCGAGGCGTCGCCGAATTCCCTCGTAAGCCCGAAGAAGCCCTGCAAAACTTTCTCGCCCAACATGACCGTGCCGGCGACCCTTGAGCAAACCGGCGTGCAACGCAGTCGTTTCCTTGGCTCAGCCGGCTTGCGTTGGGTATACTCCGGCCGAATCGTTTCCCACACAAACGAAAGGGGCGGGGCATGGCCAAAACCAAACGCGTACCATCGAGATGCGAAATCGACACCGAGGATACCTGGGACCTTACGCCGCTGTTCAAGAGCGACGCCGCCTGGGAGCGGGCGTATAGGAAGGTCGAGCGGCAAATCGACCAGTATGCCCGGTTCAAGGGCACGTTGCGCACATCCGCAAAGGCGATTCGGGACTGCTACGCGTTCGACGTCGCGTTCGAGAAACAGGCCGAGCGACTCGGCGCGTATGCATTCCTCAAGGGGTCCGAGGACGTGGCAAACAGCACATACCAAGGTATGGTCGCCCGCTACACGCATCTGGCGACCCGGGCGAACGAGGCCGCAAGTTACATCGCCCCCGAGATCCAGGCCATTCCCAAGAAGCGAATGGCGATGATGCTGAAGTCGCGGACCCTCAAGGAATTCCGAATCGCGATTGAGCGGCTTTTGCGATATAGGCCCCATATCTTATCGGCGCGCGAGGAACGGCTGCTGGCGATGCAGGGCGAAGTCGTCGGCACCGCCCGGCGGGCTTTCGGGCAACTCACCGACGCGGATTTCAAGTTCGGCCTTGTCAAAGACGAGAAGGGCCACGCCATCGAGTTGACCCAAAGCTCGTTCCGCAGTTTGCTCGAGTCGCCGGAACGCAGTGTGCGGCAGCGGGCCTTCGAAAAATTCTATGGCGTACACGAGAACCACGCAAATTCCCTGGCCGCTCTCCTTAGCGGCTCCGTGCTCCAGGACGTTTACCAGGCGCGTGCAAGAAACTACGCCTCGGCGCTCGAGGCGGCGTTATTCGCCGATAACGTGCCCGTCTCCGTTTACGATAACCTCATCGAAACCGTCCGCGCCAACCTCGAGACCGTCTACCGCTGCCTCGAACTCCGAAGAAGGGCCCTGAACGTCAAACAACTCCGCTTCTACGACAACTATGTGCCGATCGTTCCGATGGCACGCAAACGCACCCGGTTCAACGAAGCCGTCGGCACGGTATGCGGCGCGTTGGCGCCGCTCGGTGCCGAGTATTGCCGCGTGCTCGAGAACGGTTTGCGCAACGGTCGGTGGGTCGATCGTTACGAGAACAAGGGCAAGCGAAGCGGCGCGTTCTCGGCAGGCGGCCACACCGGCCCGCCGTACATCCTGATGAATTATCGCGACGACGTGATCGATAGCGTATTTACGCTTGCGCACGAAGCCGGCCATTCGATGCACACGTATTACAGCGCGCGCAACCAACCGTTTCAGTACTACGACTACGCGATCTTCGTCGCCGAGGTGGCCTCGACCTTCAATGAACAGCTTCTCAACCGCTACCTGCTCGAACGCGCCAGAAGCAGGAAAATGCGTGCGTTCCTCATCAATCGGGAAATAGACGAGATCCGCGGAACCTTTATCCGGCAGACCATGTTCGCCGAGTTCGAGAAGATCATTCACGCCGTGGTCGAGAACGGCGAAGCGCTCACGCTCGATCGCATCCGCGACGAGTACCGTAAACTACTCGAACTGTATTTCGGCCCAAAATTCGCCCTCGATCCGGCACTGTCCCTCGAGAGCATGCGCATTCCGCATTTCTATCGCGCATTCTACGTCTACAAATACGCGACCGGCATGGCCGCAGCCATCGCATTAGCCCAACGTGTCCTGGACGGCGGCAAAAGAGAGCGCAGCGACTATCTCAACTTCCTAAAGGCGGGCGCGTCCAAATTCCCCCTCGAACTCCTCCGCGACGCCGGCGTTGACATGGTAAAACCCGAACCCGTCGCCACGACTATGACCCAACTCAAACACCTCGTCGAACAACTCGAGGAACTCGTATAAACCTAGGGCCTGGAGCTGGACGCGACGCCGATCAGGTGGAGCAATTCGGCGATCACGATCCGCCTGTCGGGGTCGGCGTTGTACAACGCGGCGACTTTCTCGCGGGCCGCGGCGACGTTGCCGCAGGCTTTTCCTCGGGCGATAAGTTCCCGGCAGGCTGCAGGCATCGGCCCCCAATTGCCGCACTCGACAAAGGCGCCGCTCAGGAAAATAAACTTGGGAATCGCTTCGCCGCCGTTGGTCAGAAACCGCACGAACACATCCGGGCGCTGCCCGCGGCCAATGTAGCGGACCGCGATGTTGGGCGCCGCGTGCGCGAGCCGCTCGAGCACAGCTACGTGACGGACGACGTCACCGCACCAGGCCTCGGCAATCGCCACAACATGAATCGGGCGCGGCAACGCCTCGAGGTACGCGGCCTCGTGCGGCTCGACGGATAAAGCTGCCAGGTCCGCTCTGATCCGTTCGCAATTGTCCCGGTGCTCCCCGCCTTTAACCCACTCGGCAAACCGCTGCCCGGAGTCAAAAACGCCTTTCCAGTCGATGACCGGTAGAATAGCCGGACGTGGCATCGCTTTCCTCCTATAGGGTGGCTTCTCAACGCCGCATAAGACCGGGTTCACAAGACTCTGTTTTCTGCCATAGGATAAACGATTTCGCGTTTCCATTTATTCGCGGAATTGGACGCGCCCGGAACTGTGTTGATGCAATGACGTTCTTTACTCGGCGACGCGGGTATCCACGTGCGATTTCACGGGAGGATGTAGTAATATGTTTTCGGTGTTGGTTGGCTGAGCGAAGAGGTTGTCCGTGAGCCATTGATGCGGCGCAACCGCGTCGGGCAGAACGCTGAGTTTTCTTGACAACAAGGTCGCGACGGCCGGGGATGCGCACGGACGACGCAGGGCGCTGCTGCGCGCCCTCGAATCCAAGCGACAAGGACAAACCGAGCAATGCTTTTCCGCAAACGAGAACGCCGCAATGAGGCCAGAACCCGATCCGCGACGACGTCGTCGAGCCGCCCGGGAGTTCCGTCTGGGCTGTACCGAATAGACATAAACATGATGTTGAAGGGGAGCGTCTACCAACGCAGGAACGGGCCGGTGCGCCAGTTCGGCGTTACCGTGCGGGGGTCAACGCGGGTGGTCACAAGCGGGGAGGTGGTTGATCGAGAGACGTATCTAGCGCTGATCGCCGCAAACGCAATTCGGCCTGCGCCATGTGGTCGGTTCGACAACGACAGGAACGGCTCGGAGGGGGCGGCCGACGCCAACGCGGCATTGCACCCGGAACTCGAAACGCCCTTCGAGGAGTGATCGGTGCCCCGCACCATCTCGATAGCGATGATCGTAAAGGATGAGTGCCACCATCTTGCCGAGTGTCTGGACAGCCTCCAGGGAATCGCCGACGAAATCTGTATCGTGGACACCGGCTCGACGGACGACACGATGGAGGTCGCGCGACGTTACGGCGCCAACGTCAGCTTCTTTATCTGGTGCGACGACTTCTCGGCGGCGCGAAACGAATCGCTGCGCCTGTGTACCGGCGACTGGATCTTTATAATCGACGCCGACGAGCGACTGGCGGCCGAAGACATCGCAGCGATCCGCACGTTGGCCGACGGACCGATGGACTGCTGCTATCGGTTTACAACCCGAAACTACACGAACACCGAGTCGGTCAGCGAATTCACGCCCTGTGAGGAAGGCCACCCCCACGCGCGGGGGTTTGTCGGCTGGTACCCGAGCACCAAGGTCCGCATGTTCCCGAATGACCCACGCGCCGCCTTCGAAGGAAAAGTCCACGAACTGGTCAACGCCTCGCTCGAACGCGTCGGAATGCGTATCCTCGACTGCGCCGTACCCATTCATCACTACCCCCTCGCAAAGGATCCCAAGCGCGTTCGCGATAAACAGATCCTCTACCTCCAACTCGGCCATCAAAAACTCAAATCAAATCCCGACGACCCGAAAACCTACGCGGAACTCGGGGATCAGTACGCTGAAGTGAGCGACTATCCGAAGGCCGCGGCCGCCTACAAGGAGTCCCTGGCCAGGGACCCATATAATCCCTTCGTTCTGAAAGACTTAGGCGGTATGCTCCATCTAATGGGACGCAATGACGAGGCAAAACAATCACTCAAGTTGGCGCTCCAGCTCGATCCCGACCTCGCCGAGGCCTGGCGGAACCTCGGGGTCGTGTATGCCGACGAGAAAGAATGGGACAATGCCGCCGAGTGCTTCCAGGAGGCCGTCGCCGCAGACCCCTCCTGGACGCTGGGCCACCGTTACCTTAGTGTGGCGCTCGAGTATCAGGACAAATTTGAACACGCCCTCGATGCTTCTCGCAAGGCGCTCGAATTGAATCCGGGGTCGGATGATTGCCTCAAACTCTACACGCATCAAATACTCCGCCTCGAGCGCCGCGAGGAAGGCCGGGCGTTCCTGCGCGCCTTGCTCGATGCAGGAGAAGATAGCCCCATGCTCCACGACGCGATTGGGGAATTATGCTATTACGACAAATTATTCGATGAGGCCGAACACCACTTCATGGCGGCGGCAGAAGGCGGCATCTCATGGGCATATAATAACTTAGGCCTTGTATACTACGTTCAGAAACGATTCGAGGAAGCTAAGGACGCTTTCGAAAAATGCGTTATCGCAAATCCGGGCCACCGGGGCGCAAGGAAAAACCTGCAGATGGCGCTCGCCAAGCTAAAGCGCAGGCGTCGCGAAGACTCGACCCGAGACTGATTCCTTTCTAACCCGGACAAATCCGGGGCAATCTACTGGGCCGGCTCAGCAACCCGTAACCACTGCGTTGCGCCCGTTCGGCCTAGAAGCGTTCTCCGGTGACGGCGGCACGGGCTTCCGGCCCGTGAGGCATGGCCAGGA
>Ga0180438_10010762_pt1 | contig 11174 bp, 10 predicted proteins | sample SS_ome_12_FD_132455 | JGI IMG/M metagenome (GOLD analysis project Ga0180438, IMG submission 132455) | Hypersaline lake sediment archaeal communities from the Salton Sea, California, USA - SS_3_D_2 metaG | ecosystem: Environmental > Aquatic > Non-marine Saline and Alkaline > Hypersaline >...
ATCTTTGGTCAAGATGAAGCAATAGAAACCTTGGGAGCTGCTGTAAGATTATCAAGATCAGGGTTGCGAGATGCAACTAAGCCTATAGGTTCTTTCTTATTCATAGGCCCAACTGGTGTTGGTAAAACCGAAGTTTGTAAGCAGCTTGCAAATATACTTGCAATAGAATTTATCCGCTTTGATATGTCTGAGTACATGGAAAGACATACTGTTTCAAGGTTAATTGGTGCACCTCCTGGATATGTTGGTTATGATGAGGGTGGTTTGTTAACAGAAGCTGTAAACAAACATCCACACTCAGTCGTATTATTGGATGAAATTGAAAAAGCTCATGGCGATGTATTTAATTTGCTTTTACAAATAATGGATCATGGTACTTTAACAGATACCAATGGCCGTAAAACAGATTTTAGACATACAATATTTATTATGACATCAAATGCTGGAGCTGATGTACATGATAAGAATTCAATTGGTTTTACAGAATCTGAAGCTGGGTTACCAGATGTGATGTCAGCAATTAATAAAGTATTTTCTCCAGAGTTTAGAAATAGATTGGATGCTATAATTCACTTTAAACCACTTGATACTAGAACAATATTACATGTTGTTAATAAGTTCTTGATGGAACTTGAAGTGCAGCTTGAAACTAAGAATGTCGAAATGGAAATTGATGATGAAGCTAGAAATTGGCTTGCAGTTAACGGTTATGACAAAAAAATGGGTGCAAGACCAATGGAACGCCTTATTCAAGATAAAATTAAACGACCACTTGCTGAAGAGTTATTGTTTGGTAAATTAAACGGTGGTGGGCATGTTTGTGTAACTGTTAAAGATGGCGAATTAAAGTTTGCCATAGCTGAAGTTGAAGGTAATGGAGTTGAGTAATACTAATCTTGTTAAGTAACTTTATTATGAACTTAATCTTATGAATTTTGTCATTCCAGTGAAGGCTGGAATCTAAAACCTTTGGATCCCAGCCTTCGCTGGGATGACTTAAATGTTTTTATAATATTACTTAATAAGATTGGCATAATCAACTATAGTTATTATTTATTTTCCGGTAGTTTAATTGACTGATTTTCCATGGCGCCTAAAACTTCAAGCTTACAATTTTCCTTTGTAAGTTCTAGTTGGATTTTTTCAATAATTTTATCTAGGTCTTTGTCGGTTCTTGAAGGATCGTGATGGGTTAAAAATAATTGTTTTACATTCGCAATTTTGCAAATTTCAATTGCATATTTATGTGTGCTGTGGCCCCAGCCTTCATGTTTTTTATATTCTTCATTAGTATACTGGCTATCATGTATTACGATATCCGCATCTTTAATAAATTCAGCATGTTTCATATCAAGATCAGTTAATTCAAATTCTCCAGATCCATTTAATTTGCCATAAGGTTCATGATCGCAAGAGTATACTAAAACTAAGCCTTCAGCTTCTATTTTAAAACCACAAGTTAAGCTTGTATGGTTTAAAAAGGCTGACGTAATTTTGATATTATTTATGTTAAATGAACCTTCAGATATATCATGAAAATCTATATTGGCTTTAAGCTCCCTTAAGGAGATAGGGAAATAGTCAATTTCCATTTGACCTTTGAGCGCATCTTTAATTGAGCTGCGCATATTCTCAGGGCCGTATATATGCCACTTGCTATCAGTGCAAAGAAATGGTGAAAAGAAAGGGATTCCTTGAATGTGGTCCCAGTGGGTGTGACTGATTAATATATGACCTTCTTCAATTTCGGGTTTTCTTTTTAAAAGGTCAATGCCAAGAGGTCTAATTCCCGTCCCACAATCAATAATTATTAGGGAATCATCAGCTTGTATTTCTACACATGAAGTGTTGCCGCCATACTTTAGAGTATCGCCGCCTGGACTCGGTATTGATCCTCTGGTGCCCCAAAATTTGATATACATTAAGCAAGCCTTATGTAAATCTTTGAATACCTTATTATATTGTATAATTTTACGTCGGAATAGTCGAGCAATTAAGGCTTTTTGATGCGGTGTTTTATTGTGCAACGCTATAATCCCGGGTTTAATCCGGGATTAGCTAGTAGAATTAAGAGTTATTTGTTTGTTGTTGCGGCTTTGCTGGAGACTTGCCATCTCGACTACGGAAAGTGATGCGTCCCTTGGATAAGTCATAAGGAGTTAATTGGACAGTAACTTTGTCACCTTTCAGTATTCGTATATAATTTTTCCGCATTTTGCCAGAAATATGCGCAGTTACTACGTGCCCATTTTCAAGCTCAACTCTAAACATAGTATTTGGAAGGGTATCTATGATTGTTCCTTCCAGTTCAATTTGATCTTCTTTCGCCATTTTTTTCTCATAAGTGGTGCAATAAAGGAGTGAAATGATGCCTTAAAATGAACAAATAATCAAATCAAAAATACATCGGTTAGTAGTTTGGTCATTTTTAGTATTATATTTAGCATATTTGGCATATATTAGAAAAAGGAGGATATATTATGCAAAGATCTTTAGTAGGTATAGCAAGAAGCGGAGCGCTTTTTTTCTCTTCTCAAAACAAAGTTCCATCAATTAAATTTACTGAATCTGCGCTTGAAAAGTTTAGGAGTGCAAAAAAAATGGATCATTCGATCTTTGTTTCACTAGATACTGGCGGCTGCGCTGGAGTGAAGCTTAAGGTTGATCATGTAAAAACTCCTAGTGAATCTGATGTTGATTTATCTCAAGGCTATGTTGATATTTTTATGGATAAAGAATCTGAAAAACTATTGAAAACTGCTGTTATTGATTTTGAAGACACACTTATGAAAACAGGTTTCACAATAGAGCATCCGGCAATTGTTAATTCATGTGGGTGTAATGCATCGTATCAACTTGATTTTGATTATTATAGTAAGAAGTCCCCATAATTTCATCCCGAGCACGGCCGAGGGACCTCCATGGGTTGGTAGTGCTTTTATGGAGATCTCTCACATGCGTTCGAGATGCAATTAATGTTAACTCTGTTCTTCTAAATATTTATCCGCATCAAGAGCTGCCATACAACCTGACCCTGCAGATGTAACGGCTTGTCTATAAACTGAGTCACCAACATCACCAGCTGCGAAAACACCAGGTATGCTAGTTGCAGTGGCCTGGCCTTCGATGCCACTCTTTACAATAATGTAACCATTTTTCATATCTAGTTGATCTTTGAAGATATCAGTATTTGGTTTGTGGCCAATAGCTATAAAAACACCATCAACATCGAGCTTTTGTATTTCATTGCTTTTAACATTTTTAATATTGATGCCAGTAACACCCATATTGTCACCAGTAATTTCTTCTGTAACATGATCCCATGCAACTGTGATATTACCGTTTTTAGATTTTTCAATAACCTTATTGGCAAGATATTTTTCAGCGCGTAATTTGTCGCGTCTATGGATTAGAGTTACGTGAGATGCAATATTTGATAAATATAGTGCTTCCTCAGCTGCGGTATTACCACCGCCAACTACGGCGACTTTTTTGTTTTTGTAGAAAAACCCATCGCAGGTTGCGCATGCTGAAACACCTTTTCCCATAAAAGCTTTTTCTGAATCTAAGCCTATGTATTGTGCGCTTGCGCCTGTGGCAATAATTAATGCATCGCAGGTGTATTTATTGTCACCCTCTAAGGTGAAAGGTTTTTGTTTTAAATCTACTTTTTTAATGTGATCTTTGACGACAATGGTGTCAAAGCGCTCAGCATGTTTTTGCATGCGTTCCATAAGAGCTGGGCCTTGTAAGCCTTCGACATCTCCAGGCCAGTTATCAACCTCTGTAGTTGTAGTTAATTGTCCACCAGGTTCTAAGCCAGTGATAACTACTGGGTTTAAGTTAGCTCTTGCTGCATATACAGCTGCAGTCCAACCGGCAGGTCCTGAGCCAAGAATAATTAATTTGTGGTGTTTTGTATCACTCATGTTAAAAGCTCACTTTTGGATAAGTCATTGGGGTGTTATAGTAACAGGTTATAGTACGAAATGTTGTAGCTTACGTCAAAAAGATGTTGATATTAAGGGAATATGAGCGTGAAACAAGCACTACAAAATAAGTCATCAAATAAAGCATATGCAATTCAAATGGGCCATAGATTGCGCGAAGGGTTGTTGATAATCTCAGCAGCAGTAGCCTTATTTTTACTCATTTCATTTGTTAGTTACAATTTATCAGATCCAGGTTGGACTAATACTGGAATGGGGGACCAAGTATTTAATCTCGGGGGTAAAATAGGCGCATTCTTAGCAGATCTGTTTTTATCTTTATTTGGATATTTGGCTTATTTACTGCCGCCAATGATAGTGTTTATTGCCTGGATTGGGGTTAGTGACTCTAAAGAGGAAAGTTTCCGCTGGTTAAATTTTGGTTTGATAGCGTTAGGTTTTATCTTAATTGTTATAAGCGGGTGTGGGATATTGGCGCTTTATCTTCATAATGCAAATACTTTTAAGCCTGATGCTGGAGGTATCATTGGTGATATTGCTGTTAAAGCTTTAACAAATATTTTAAATGTTCCTGGAAGCACATTGTTACTAATAACTTTACTCTTATGTGGAGTAACGTTGTTTGCAGGCTTATCATGGATCTATTTATTACGTTCTATTGGATTATTTATTTTTAATAATTTTATAAAGCTTATTAATTTCATAAAAGAAAAAAGAAATAGCCTACCTAAACCTAATGAACAAACTATTTTTGCGCTAAAGCGTAAAATTAAAAAATCAAGGTTATCCTCTAATGAAGCTAGAGTTAAAACTCCTACTTCTGACAGGCATACCCCTTTAATAAAACCTAAACCTAAAGCTAAAGAACTTAAAGCTAAAAAAGCTATTAAAATGTCGCATGGTAATTTGCCGCCATTATCAATGCTTGATGCATACACTAAAGCAAATGAAAAACCATTTTCAAATGTTACATTTGAAAAATTATCAGAGTTGTTAGAGCAAATACTTTTTGATTTTGGTGTGCAAGTAAAAGTAGTTGCAGTACATCCTGGGCCTGTTATTACACGTTTTGAATTAGACTTAGCTCCTGGGGTAAAAGTTAGCAAAATTAGCGGCCTTGCTAAAGATATTGCAAGATCCCTTTCAGTAAGCAGTGTCAGAGTTGTAGAAGTTATCCCTGGTAAATCTTGCATAGGGCTTGAAATACCAAACGAACATAGAGAGCTTGTAGCTTTACGTGAAGTTTTAGAATCGCAGCGTTATGCGCAATCTAAATCCCCTGTAAGTTTGGCGCTTGGTAAAGATATTGCAGGTTTTCCTGTGATTGTTGATCTTGCTAAAATGCCACATCTTTTAGTTGCAGGAACCACAGGTTCTGGTAAATCTGTAAGTTTAAATGCAATGTTGCTTAGCGTGCTATTTAAAGCAACTCCTGAAGATTTACGCCTTATTATGATTGATCCTAAAATGCTTGAGCTCTCAGTTTATGAAGGTATTCCTCATCTTTTAGCTCCAGTTATAACTGATATGAAAGATGCTGCAAATGCACTGCGTTGGTGTGTTGCTGAAATGGATAGGCGATATAGATTAATGGCGCACTTAGGTGTTAGAAATTTAACTGGTTATAACTCTAAAGTTTCGCAAGCTGCAGCCAACGGTAAACCAATAGAATCACCAGAATGGTTTAAGGCTTTAAATGAAAATTCACCAGAGCATCTTGAAGCTATGCCAATGATTGTAGTAGTCGTTGATGAATTGGCCGATATGATGATGGTGGTCGGTAAAAAAGTTGAAGAGTTAGTTACAAGAATTGCTCAAAAAGCTAGGGCTGCTGGTATTCACTTAATTTTAGCCACGCAGCGCCCATCAGTTGATGTTATTACTGGTTTAATTAAAGCTAATATTCCAACTAGAGTTGCATTCCAAGTTTCTTCAAGAGTTGATTCTAGGACTATCCTGGACCAACAAGGTGCTGAGCAATTGTTAGGCAATGGTGATATGCTTTATTTGCCACCAGGTACAGGCGTTCCAGTTAGGGTTCATGGGGCTTATGTTGGTGATGATGAAGTTCATAGATTGGTTGCTGCCTGGAGAAGCATAGGAAAACCAGCGTTTATAGAAGAAGTCACAGAGGAAGTTAATGATAGTAATTCAAATAGTGAGAATGGCAGTGAAGGCGAATCTGATCCGCTTTATGATGATGCCTTAAGAATTGTCACAGAAACCAGAAGGGCATCTATATCCCTTGTACAACGTAGACTGCGAATAGGATATAATAGGGCGGCAAGGATAATGGAAGATATGGAAAGATCTGGTGTCGTAAGTGTAATGGATGGTTCTGGTAGTCGAGAAGTATTAGCGCCTCCACCTGTAACAAATTAAGGGGAATATAATGCGGTTTTTAAAATTATATAGTTTTCTATTTTTAATATTTTTTTCGGTTCAAGCTACAGCATTAACTGGTGAAGAGTTGTTCGAACATTACTTAAGAGCCATTCGGCAAATGACTGCTGATTTTACTCAAACTGTTGTTGGCAGTGGTGAAAAAGGTAATGCTACTACAAGTGGTAAAATGGCATTAAGGCGTCCTGGTAAATTCATGTGGGACACCTTGCAACCTACTAAACAGCTAGTAACAACAGATGGTGAAAAAGTTTGGATTTATGATCCTGATCTTGAGCAAGTTGTAATTAAAAATGCAAACGGCCAATTTAAAAATACTCCAGCTAAATTATTGTTAGACAGAAAATTAACTATAAAAACTCAGTATTCAGTTGTAATGAAGAAAAAAACAGGTGACTTACGCTGGTTTATTTTAAAACCACTTGATCCATCTCATATGTTTACTGAAATCAAAATAGGTTTTAATAAAGATAGGCAAGTAGCTGAAATGATTTTGCTTGACCAACTTGGTAATACAACTAATATTGCGTTTTTTAAAATTGATACAAAAACCAAGTTAGATGAAGATTCTTTTGCTTTTAAACCACCAAGAAACATAGATGTAATCGATGAAACAAAAGACAGATAAATACTTACCATTAGCTTCAAGACTGCGCCCACAAAGTTTAGATGAATTTGTTGGGCAAAGTCATATTTTAAATCAGGGTTCACCTCTTAGAAATGCTATAGACTCAGGTGAAATTCACTCAATGATTTTGTGGGGGCCACCTGGTACCGGTAAAACTACTATTGCAAAATTAATTGCAAAAAAGGTCTCAGCAAACTTTGAATGTTTATCTGCAATTTTTTCTGGGGTTAAAGATATCAGAAAAATTGTAGAAGTTGCTAAAAATAATTTACAAGAAAATAGTAAAAAAACAATATTATTTGTAGACGAGGTTCATAGGTTCAATAAGTCTCAGCAAGATTCGTTTTTACCGTTTATCGAAGATGGCACTTTTATATTTATAGGCGCTACAACAGAAAATCCATCTTTTGAAATAAATAATGCTTTGCTTTCAAGGGCAAGAGTATACGTATTAAAAAGTTTAAATCATGATGAATTACTAGAAGTTGTTGATCGAGCAATACTTGATAAAGAAAATGGTTTTGGCAGCTTTAACGTAAATTTCCCTTATGAATTAAAGTCAATGTTAGTAAGCTTTTCTGATGGTGATGCAAGAAAAACTTTAAACTTCTTGGAAGTTTTAATTGATGTTGCGAAAACTGATTCAGATATTATTAATATTACAAAAGAACATTTAACTTATGTTTTGCAAGATAATTTACGGCGTTTTGATAAAGGTGGTGAAGCATTTTATGATCAAATCTCTGCATTACACAAATCAATAAGAGGTTCAGCTCCCGATGCAGCACTTTATTGGTTTTCAAGAATGATAGATGGCGGAGTTGACCCTCTGTATCTTGGGCGCCGCTTAATACGTATGGCTTCAGAAGATATAGGCAACGCTGATCCCCGCGCTTTAGAAGTTGCATTGAATGCAGTTAATGCCTTTGAAAGATTGGGTTCACCGGAAGGCGAGCTTGCTTTAGCTCAAGCTGTGGTATATTTGTCTGTAGCTGCTAAAAGCAATGCAGTTTATGTAGCTTTTAATAAAGCTATGCAAGATGCTAAAACTTTTGGTTCAAAAGAAGTGCCTATGCATTTGCGTAACTCTCCAACTAAGTTAATGAAAGATTTAGGCTACGGTAAAAAATACAGATATGCGCATGATGAACCTAATGCTTATGCTGCAGGGGAGAAGTATTTCCCTGACGTCATGAAAGAGAAAGTTTATTATGAGCCAACATCTAGAGGTTTAGAGATAAAGATTAAAGAAAAACTTGATAGGTTGAAACAGCTTTGAAGTGCTTCTTAAAAGTAGAGCTCGCATCTCGAACGCATGTGAGAGATCTCCTTGGAAGCACTTCCAAACCACAGAGGTCCCTCGGCTGCGCTCGAGATAGTATTTATTAAGAGCTGGCAGTATTAGCTATTCTCGCAAATGTTTTCATGGACTGTCCATCTATTATCATATAGCGCGGTTGCGACATAGGATTATATTTTTTGTTTGCAGGTTTCGCATCAATACTGAATGCAGTTTTATAACCAGCATTTGCAGCTTCTTGTTCTAAAAATTTATTATAAATTCCAAAAGGCCAAGCTAGCAAAGTTATTTTGGTATCTAGTTTTTCTTCTAATATTTTTTTTGAGTTTGTTAATTCTTTATTTACAAAGTTTTTATATTTATCTGCAGAAAGCCTTCTTTTGTTTTTCTTAAAATTTGGGTGTCCGTAGGTGTGGCTTTGAATATCAAATAGTTTTGACTGTTGTAACTTTTTTAATTCTTCCCAGGTCATTGCATTTTTGCCATTTGATATAGTTTGAGGATAAATGAATAAAGTTATTGGAGTGTTATATTTTTTTGCGATGGGATACATATATTTATAAACTGACTGCCATCCATCATCAGCTGTAATTACTATTGATTTTTTAGGTAGAGATTTTATTTCACCATTTAAGTATTTAACAGCTTGTTTTAAAGGGATAATTGTAAATCCATTATTTTTCAACCATTTTAACTGCTCTTCAAATTTTTTTGGAGTTATGTTCATGCTGCCTTTAACAGTAGGGTTGAGATTGTGATAACAAAGTATTGGGATATTAACTGTGTTTTTCGCATAAATAAAGCTTGAAAATAAAACAGTGAAAGATACTAAAATGTAAAATATTAGTTTAAAGATATATTTCATATGATATCCTCCATGACTCATTATTTTAGAAATAAGAAAACACACTCCAAACCAGTGCTGCAATAATAGCGCTTGCTGGAATGGTTAAAACCCATGCCCATACAATTCTTCTGGCTATTCCCCAGCGTACAGCTTTATGACCGTGTAAACTACCAACCCCAATTATAGAGCCTGTAATTGTATGAGTGGTTGACACAGGAATCCCTAAACCAGTAGTAAAAAATAAGGTTATTGCACTTGCAGTTTCGGCACAAAAACCACTAATTGGTTTTAACTTGGTAATTTTCATTCCCATGGTTTTAACTATGCGCCAGCCACCAAACAAAGTACCCATTGCAATAACAAAGTAGCATGAGAAAACAACCCATAAAGGAATGTAAAACTCTTCACCTAAGTAGCCATTGGAAAATAACAAAATCGCAATTATACCCATAGTTTTTTGTGCATCATTACCACCGTGGCCAAGACTTATTAAAGCTGAAGAAAGCAATTGTAATTTACGAAACCAATAATCATTTACACCGGGGGTCATTTTGTAAAATAGCTTTGTAGTCAAGAATATTAGTATTAAACCGATAATCATGCCAAATAAAGGCGATAAGACTATAGCAATTAATACTTTGCTAACTCCTACTATTTGTAAAGTTGGAAATCCAGCTTTAATTATTCCAGCTCCTAAAATCCCACCAATTAGAGCATGTGACGAACTAGAGGGTAAGCCAAAATACCACGTTAAAATATTCCAAAATATTGCACCTGATAGTGCTGCAATTATTACGTAGGAATCAACTATATCTGGATTAATTAAACCTGTTCCAATAGTTGTTGCAACTTTTAATTTAAAAATAAAGAAAGCAGCGAAATTAAAAAATGCAGCCCAAGCAACTGCCCAGTGAGGTTTTAAGACTCTAGTTGATACAATAGTTGCAATTGAATTAGCCGCATCATGGAAACCATTTAAAAAATCAAATATAAGGGCTAAAGCTATAGTAAATATAACTAATATCAGCATGCTATCCATTAACTATACTCAAGTATGATGCCTTTGACGAGATTTCCGGAGTCTTGGCATAGGTTAATAACTGAGTTTATTCTAGAGTAAATTTCTTTTAGTTTAAAAAATTCTTTAAAGTCATTTTCTTTAATAAAGAGTTCTTTTTCACCATCTAAAACAATTTTTTGTGCTTTGCTTTCGCAATCGTCAATTTCTTCGCACAGTTCAAAAATTTCATCTGATTTTTTTAGATTTTCTAATCGATATATAGCTTTATTTAAGAATAATCCACTATGCATAGCAATTTCAGCTAGTTCAATGATTTGTGGGGGAACGGCTTTAAGTTCGTAAAAAGGAAATCTTTGCGCACATCTATTGATGAGGTCTAAAATATCATCTAGACAACTAGTAAGCCTGTGAATATCGTGGCGATCAAATGGAGTAATAAAGGTTTGGTGTAAAAGCTTAAAGGTTTTTCTAGCAATTTTGTCACCTTCTTTCTCATTGGTGGCAATGGTGTCAACATAAAGCTGCGTGTTGTCTAAGTTGTGAACCAAACTATTAAATTGCGTCAGAGAGTTGACTAGTATATCAGCCGATTGTTGGAAATTGAGAAAAAAGCTGTGCTCTATTGGTAAAAACCGTTTTAGCATAATGAGGTTCCCTCCCAAGGTCAGGAGTATTATACGATAATATATTAGTTGTGTCATCACGAAGCTGTGGTAAGGCTATAAAGATTGCTTCGCCTTGCTCGCAATGACAAGAAAGTTGTGTTTGCAATGAATTTAAGTTAAATAAGCCAAAATATCTTTAACATGTTTAATCCGTTGGGTAACCTCATGCTTTTCAAGGTTGAATTTTAGTTTATCCGCGCCCTCTAAGCTAAAAATATATGACTCAGTTTGAATTAATTTTATGATAACTAGTGGGTCGATATTTGGTTTTTCAGAAAAAGTAATTTTTCCTCTTTTGCTATTTGCTTCGAGTTTTATGACTCCAAGTCTTGCTACATCTAGTTTTAATTGTGTAATTTC
>Ga0180438_10010763_pt1 | contig 11173 bp, 23 predicted proteins | sample SS_ome_12_FD_132455 | JGI IMG/M metagenome (GOLD analysis project Ga0180438, IMG submission 132455) | Hypersaline lake sediment archaeal communities from the Salton Sea, California, USA - SS_3_D_2 metaG | ecosystem: Environmental > Aquatic > Non-marine Saline and Alkaline > Hypersaline >...
CGGCAATCTGCTCAGCCGTCGCCGGTTCGTCTCGCTCGTTCAGCAGCATTCCCCGCTGCTCCGGCCCCCGCATCGCAGCCAATTCCGTAACCTTCAGCCACACGCCGATCACCGACGCGAGACGCCTCTTGGTGGCGAGCTTCCTCAGTTTACGGTACGCCATGCCCAAATTGTGACCGCGTGCTTTGTGGCGGACGTGCTTTAGCGGTGTCGCCCGCAGCTTATCGCCCGGACTCGCCGACCGATTGCTGCTGTTGACCTCAAACCGGTCAAACCAATCTGCAATCGCATAGACTCGTGACATATTCACTCCCTTCTCTTATCATTGCGGCCTCCTTGCCTTCGCAACCGTAACCGTTGGAACAAAAAACCGATCTTCGCACTCCGCCCTCACCCGTTCCCTGTCCATATTGTCGCCGCTCATGTGCAACAGGTGTATCTCCCGGCACGCTGAGAGGTCGCAAAACTCATCGAGATACCGGAAGCAGTTGTCTTTTTCCATGTGACTGGTCAGCAGCCGCTTCGCAACCGCTTCGTGTATATCACCGCTCTCAACCCTGCGTTTGAGCACTTCGGCCTCATAACTGCACTCTATAGCCACGATGTTGAAGCGATACTTAAACCGCTGAGATAAGTGGCTCGTATCGGTAGCGAAGAGCAAAAACTCTTTCGTGGCTTTCTCGCGCACCACAAACCCAAGAGGCTCCGCCGCGTCGTGATTCACGTCAAAGCACAGAACCTCAAAGCTCGGCAAGCGGATAAGCGTCGTGTTATCGACAACGGTTGTCTTACGGCTGTTCGTTCTAATACAGTCGATAGTCCCTTGACTCGCGTAAACCTCTATACCCGCTTTCGTGACATTCCAAGTAGCCTTGCTATGGTCTTGATGCTCATGGCTGAGCAAGCACCCCTCTATACCTTCGAGGCGATAATCCATAGCATCCAACAGCTTAGCCCACGTAACTCCGCACTCGATCATCAGCCGCTTGCCATTACGGGCCTTGACCGTGTAAAGGTTCCCGCTGCTGCCGGAATATAACTGTTCAAATCTCAATCGTTCATCCAATCGTCACAAGCTGGCTGAGCCAGCTTGTCTTTTTCGGCTTGCACTTTCGCCGCCGTCTCGCGGTCCTGATCTTCAAATTCCGCTTCGATAAACTCCCCGCCCGTTTCACCCTCGATAGCCTTCTGAGCGGACACCTGTGCTTCGACAAACGTCTCTTTCTCGTCAATAGCAGCGGCCCGCGAGAAATCTTCCAAGATTGATTTCGGGAGAAACTTTGCAAGCTGCCGGATCGCGGTCTTTTTCGCCATAGCCTCATAATGATTCTCCCACGCCGGGCTATCTGGTGCTTTCGACAGACCCCGGAACCGCTCAACTTCATCTTCCCGCAGCACGATAGTCTGCGTCCCGAGTCCGTCGATTTCAGCACAAGCATAGACCGCAACCATGGCGCCCGTTGGAGGCTTGTACGAAAACGGATGCTCCACAACGAACCGGCCATCGACGCGGGTCACGGTCACGCTGTCCTTCTCGCTGTCGTATATGCAGTGAGCAGATATACCCTTGACCTTGCCGCTACGGTACGCAAGCTCGATAAGCCCCATGTAGCCGATTTGAAATTGAGCCTCCATCATGCCCATGCCCTTGTCCTTGTACGGGACAAGGTAGGCAAGTCCACGCGGGTCAATATCGAGGTCAAGACTTGCTGATATACTCGCCGCCTTGATTATGCTCGGTATGCTGCACGCTTGGAGCGTCCGATTCTGGCTGATAGTCGTATAGACCATCTTGGCAAACCGTTTAGCCGCGTCTTCGGCGTGCTTGCCCTGAGCGTTGGGCAAATTATCGCGGAACATAGCCAACGCCCCCGGTCCCATCAACTGCTTTTTGATTGTCGCCAAGTTAGACATTTGCCACCTCCTTAATCTCCACGTCAAGTTCGGTAACGCCCTGAACCGCCCACAATTCGATAGTCTGGCTATTTGCTGCTTCAAGCGACATCGTGACCGATTCGGCGTGATCTACAAACAGCGGCACGCTCAGCCCGTAATGCTCGGACAGCGTATTGACAATATCGACGCCGCAAATAATCTTCTGTCCCGTGCTCATATCCCTGTATGGCACACCATGATAGGTAGCTTCGCAGCACTCATCAAATCCGCCGTTTAACAGCCGCTCAAACAGCTTCCACTCCGTCACTCGAAATCTGCCGTTCACGGCCTGTTCAATCAGACCGCTTTCGGTCGCCTTGTACTGGTCGATGTCCGCCAACTGCCCCTCGATCTCGGCCAACTTCTGAGCAAGGTCTTTTTCTTTCTGCTCAAGCTCTTTGATTCGGGCCGCGTCCTGCTTCATCCGGTCACTCTGCCCCAACGCCGCATTGATTTCAGATAGCTCGCTGTTCTTGGCAATCCGGTCATTCTCAAGGGCGTCAAGCCGCTCCGATACCGGCTCTCCGATTTCCACCTCAAGGTCCTCGATACTCTTAGAGAGTCTTTTCCACTTCGGATCTTTGTCCGGTGGCGTGCTCGGACAGGCCGCTATCTGCTTCTCGATATTGGCAAGCTCGGCGTCTTTGGCCTTATCCGCTTCGATAAGAGCATCTTCCGCCGCCGCAAGCGCCTCCCCGGCCTCTTTCAATTCGGCCTCAAACTTCTCAATCGTTTTCTTCTGTGCAACCACGCTGCATTTGAGGTCTTTCCCCCGTGCCGATATTTCATCCAGTTTCGCCTTCCGTTGCTGCTGCATTTCTGCAATCTTCTCAGCAGGTAAACCCTGCCCGCAAGCGTAGCAGGTCGCCGGGTCTTTGTCGGCCTCGACCGCCTTGAATTGCGCACGCACTTCCTGTAGCTCTTTCGTCGAGCCAGCCAGCCGTGCATTAGCAGACTTCAGCACCGAATCCGCTGCACCGTAAGCCGTCTGAGCCGTAGTCACCGCCGCTTTCTTCTCAGCAACCCCAGTTTCCAACGCCGCCTTCTGATCGAGCAGTCCGACAATGGCACTCGTATCGTTCTTCAACTCGACTTCGCGTTCCGACCGTCGGGCTTTCAGGTTATTCAGCCGCTCGATTTTGACCTGCCTAATGTTTTCCTCGGCGAGTATGGATTTACGGCCCTTCTCAATCTCCTTGATTTCCATATCGAGATTATGCCGCTTAACTTCGAGGTCTTTCGTATCGCCCCCTGCGTAACTGTCAAGCCCACGCTGCAATTCGTCAATTCTCGGATTGATTTCGTCACGCTCTTTGACATACCGCTTCTTCTGCTCGACAAGCACCTTTTTGTACTCGTCCATTGACCGGCCATTTAGAGCCGCAAGCAATTCCTCGAAGCCCCCCGGCGTTCCGATGTCGCCTGCAATGTCCAGCAGCACCCCCCGGCGTTCCGTCCAGTGCATCTTCTCGTTGAAATAGCTCAAATCGGTCAGCAACTTAAATGTGTCCTCGTCAATAAGCTCAGCGATTGCCAGTTCGTACTCTTTTACCTTCTTGGGCACTAAGTTAATCCAGCAGAGGGTTTCATAGCCGCGTAGCTGTTTCTTGAGCACTTTTTCGTGCTGCTCTTTCCTGAACACGCGCACCGTGCCGCCACAGTCAAGCTCGGCTTCCACCGATACCACTAACCCCTTGATAGGTTCATTCTGACTGTTGACGGGTCGCAGACCAAACTGTGCTCTGCCGCTGCTGTCCTTGTCGAAAAGCAGCCACAGGAAAGCGTCATAGACGCTCGTTTTCCCCACGCCGTTCTCGGCCCCGATTGCTGCGTTGTTGCCGCCCACGTCCAACTCAAAGTCCTTCAACCCCTTGAAGTTGGCAATTTTTATTCGATTGATTGTGATTCGCTTCATTGTGCTAACTCCTTAACCATAAACCATAAACATTTACCTTAATTATACTCTGGCTCCTCTATTAGTCAATAGAAAAGCAGAAAAATTTTCAGACCCCGCCAAGCCAATCGTCCGGCCTAAACGGGTCTTAATCTCGCCAATACGGCTACTGCCACACTTTGGGCATACTGGGGGCTGCTCGTGCCGCTTGATTTCTCGCATGAACCCTTCGCATATATCCAAGTCCTCAAAGTAGCGAGCAGCTTTCAAGAGTGTTTTTGGAATATCCACAACTCTATCCTCTACCTAAATAGCCATCACTTCACAGAATATACCACAGTCCCCACAGATCGGCCCAGCATGACGCCCACGCTTCGGCTCCAAGGTATCCAAATATACCCCATTATTCATACACGAACAGCCAACTCTGCGTTCCATCGCCGCCCGCTGAGCAAATACATGAGGAAAGTCGACACGAATCTTGTTCCAGTATCCCATACCACCCTTCACACAACCTATGCAGTTGTTGTTATGGTAGCCCAAGTCATACATCACCGGACGCTTAATTCCATTTGCGGCCAGTATTTTGTGGGCCTCTTCTTTGGTTATTTTATTGTCAATCAGCGGGAACTCATGTATCTGGTCCGGCATAGATGCCCTAATCCGTTCCGCCCGATGTGTTTCCTTCAGGTCCATGCCCCAGACACAAGTATATTGAAGCCCCCTATAATCGCGAGCAAGCTCCCATTGCTTTCGCACTCGCCTTTTCAGTATTCGTGTACAGCGTGCACCTTGTGGCCCATTGATGTAACCACGACCGCCACCACTTAAACATGCAGCCTCGACCGTCGCGTAGGGCGATTGGAGAACCGTAATGGGCTTACCGAACCATTGTTCGCAATCAGCAAGGAAGCGAAGCGTATCGGGGTGTTGGTCCTCAATGTGGGTGTATATGATTTCGTCAATGCTATCAGATGCGAGCTGAACGGCTACTGCCGAAGAAGCCCCAGTAGAAAACCACGCGATCTTCATTGTTTGGCCCGCCTGCAATTTGTTGGTAACCTGTTCATAACTACCCTTAGTATAACACGCACAACCGGTGAGTCAAGTGATTCAATGCCTTAATTATACTCTGGCTCCTCTATTAGTCAATAGAAAAGCAGAAAAATTTTCAGACCCCGCCAAGCCAATCGTCCGGCCTAAACGGGTCATGTTCTCGGTAAAGACGGTATAGCGAGTATGCCGCCAACACAGCCAGCACGCCTATTATCAGTAGCCCTACAACCTTCATTGTTTCTCCTTTCGCCACTCCGCAAGACACGTGCTCGTCCTGACTCCGTGCCGTTTTTCGAATATCGTTGTCGTCTCGCAGAACCACTCCAATGATTCCGCGTCCTGAACCATGCACACCGCACATCTCACTTCTCCGCACTGTTTACAGCGGTGCGTGCAGCCAACATGCACCAGAGAGCCGCAATAGTCACAGGTCGCACGCTCGAAATCGAACATTTCGCCGCCGCAGCCGTTACACCTGCCAACGAGAAGGGGCAATCTACAGACAGGCGGGCTTGTCGCTTCCTCAGCCATAGTAATCCTCCGGCGCGAAATTATGCGGGTACAGCGTGCCGTCCGGCCTTACGATTGCATATACGTTGACGCCGCCGCTCTTTTTCTTGACAAGCCGCAAATCCCAATCGACTCGCTGTAGCTCTTTACGAATATCGCTCCGCCGTGCCGTAGCATTAAGCGAGTTTGTCAATTCCTGCAACTCCACGTTAGTCGCAGGTCCACGCTTGAGCCGCTTGAACATAGCTCTGCAATGCTCGGACAGTCTAAGCTCATCTTCCGGCAAGACGCTTGCGTTCACCAACCCCTCAAACAGCGGTAAACACTCAGTTTTGACCATAGTACAGTCTCTTGAATTTCTCTCCGTATTTCACGGTTGCCTTTTTCTTGAACCCGTTAGGCCCGCCCTTGTGAATCCGAGCCATATCAATTACAGTGGGAAGGTGACCAAGTCGCCCGTCCGTGGCGTAGTGTCGTAGATACACTGCAATCATCCGTTTGCTCTTGGTCACGCCCCCTCGATCGCGGTGGTGGAAAAATTTTGCTTCCTCCTCCTCTGCTCCGCCCATCCATAGGCTCGCGATCAGTAAAATCGTTGCCGCCTTCATAGATAGCTCCTTTGTGGTTTAGCTGTTCTGTTTAGCCATCGCACGAATTCCCCCGCCCGGAAAAACACCTTTTTGCCGATCTTGTAACCCACAAGGCCGTTGCATGGCTGGTCTTTGTAATGATACAGCGTCCTTCGCGGTATTCCGCTAATCTCCGCAGCCTTCGCTAAAGTCAGCAGGCCGTCAGGATTCACCCCACTCGGCAGTTTGACAATTTGAGTATTCACGCACTTTTTCCTTGACAAACAGCCTGCAACTCTTCTATCATGGACGGCGCCTTTGATCGAATAAGCAGCCGCACAACCCCTGATCTGCTGCCATCGACTACCGCTGCCAATTTGTCAAGCAACCGGGCTTCTTCGGCGTTCAGCGTCGTTGCCAGATAATTTGATTTTTTGGACTTTGCCATTTATGCCTCTGATTAGTTCTATAAAACTCTATATAGTTATAATCGTCGATTGCCTTCACGGAGTCAAGAGAAAAATAGAGAAAAACTCTAAAAGATTCTAAAAGATTCTCATGGACGAGCGTAAGTATTGGGGGATAATAGGGTTATGGCACAAGAAAAAATTGCAAAAAAATCGTATTACCTGCCGGAAAAGCTAACAGAAGCGTTCGGGGAATGGTGTAAACCGGGCCGCGATCTCAGCCCGAAGATTGCAGGTGCAATACTGTTGTGGATGGCGATTGAGTCCGCCGATCTCCGCGAAAAGCTCGTTGAATTAGCCTACAAAGATAATATCCCTAAGGCTCGCAGGGAGGCTGCCCTTTTGCTTTTCGAGGGCCATGTGAAGGACCGAATTCTCGATCACCTTTCCCGCGTTTCGCCCGACCCAGTAGCGCTAGAAGCCGTTCTGAAGCGTGTAATTCAAGAAGCAAACGGCGATATTCTGGATGGCTCGTCATAAATACACCTTTGCAGTGGCTTTTTCCGGCTCCGTATATAAAGGCGTTTTACAAAGGCTCTTGTTGATGGTCAAGGTGAAATTTTTATTTTTTTTTCTGCCCTGTCTGTTTGTTGCGGGTTGCAATACTGCGCAAATGACCGTTTACGAGCAGGAATGGGGCTTTCGTTTGAATATGCTGCGAGACGGAAGGGTCCGCGTCGGCATGGCCTATAAAGATTTTACCGCCCCCGGCTGTTGGGGATTGCCTGACAAACTCGATGAATCGACCACCAAGAACCACCTTTACACCAGCATCACATACGAGCGATACGACCCGCACGGCCTGCCGTACGATCTGCCGATTGCATACTATTTCTTCGACTTTACCGACAACCGGCTCACCCGGTGGCACGTTAGCAGGTGACACCCGGCTTGCATCAGGCTTGCATATTGAGCGTAAACAATGGAAATAACGGAAAACGAGAAAACACAGGAAGTTGATTTTTGGCCGAAAAAGCCCGTTTTAGCCCCGCGCCCGTAGCTCAGCAGGATAGAGCATCGGTTTCCTAAACCGATTTTTTGCGGTGTAAGTTGCGGTGGAGCAAAGACTTATGAAAACCCGGCTTGCATCAGGCTTGCAAACCGAAACGCACAGTGGTATAAAGCACCGAAAAGAGTCAGCGACCACTTGAAGGAACCGCCATGAAAAAGGTCAGAATCTACCAGCGGAAGAACCGCCCCGGCTGGTATGTCGGATGGTACGAGTACCGAAAAGAGAAGTGCCGGGCATTCCCCACGAAGAAACTCGCCGAGCATTACCAGCGAATCCTCTATCACCGGCTCAATACCGAAGTGTTCGTTGGCACTATCGAAGCCCCCTGGCAGACCATGAAACGCGAATATCTCCGCACTTTCACGCTTCGCGGCCTCTCCAAAGCCGCCAAATACGAGGCCGAGCTTACCCTGAGACACTTCGAAGCCCTGTGTGGCCCTGTAAGCTCCAAATACCTCTGCCAAGAGGTAATTAGTGGCTTCATCGAAGATAGAGTAGCCAGCGTCAGCGTTGGCACTGTAAACAAGGAAATAGCGAACGTCCGTGCCTTCATTTCGTGGTGTGCCGAGAAACGGTATATTTCCAAGCCCTTCAAAATCGATAAGATGAAGTCTGTCCAGCGTCAGCCAAAGCCGCTGAATTCCGCACAAATCCGCGACCTGCTCGTATCCGCCCGCGTGAAATCCGAATGCTGGTATGTCCGCGTGCTTCTGGCGATCACAACCGGCCTGCGTTCCGGCGATATTGACCGCCTCACCATCTCGGATATTGATTTCGAGCAGAACAGCCTCAGCACCCGCTCCAAGAAAACCGGCAAATCAATGCCCTCTCGACCGCTGCCGATCTCGATCATGCCCGTACTCGCTGAGTATGTCGGCAACCTGGCGCCCGGACAGGTCGCCCTCATGACCGAAACGAACACGCACAAGAAATGGAAGAAAATACGCTCCCGTGCCGGACTTCCAGACCTCCACTTTCACGATCTCCGCGTTACGTTTAGCAGCATCCTTCAACAGCAAGGCGAATCCCTCAGCGTTGCTCAGCGGCTCTTGGAGCACGCCGACCCTCAGACAACAGCAAAGACATACACGGGCGTTGACGCTGTCCTCGCCCGTGCTGTCAATAAGCTGCCTGTGGATTCGTGGTTAGACTAATCCCCGAATATCGCAACTCCGTCTGCGTCCCGGTGCACAGAGAGCTTGTGAGGGCACTCGCCCGTATCAATCTTGAAGATTTCATTATCATCCATCACGCCCGCCTCCTCAACCTGCTCTTTGAATTCTTTCCAAGTCATGTCAGCCTCTTTCTCTTAATCCCGGCGTCCAATTCAACTCTCATTTCTATCTCCTTCAAAAAGGCAGGCCCCCCCCGGCCTGCGGGGTTAGAATGTGGGGATTTCCCGCAATTCTGCGACGCGGACGCCACAGACATAGACCTTATGGCAGCGGCCTCGATACTTCTCGGCCCGTTGTTCGGCTTGTTCGCGTGTGGCGTATTTACCGATAATCCGTTTAGTGTTCTTGCCTCGCTTGGCGACGGCCCAGAATTGCCCGGCAGCAATCGCGGCGTTATTCAAATCTTCGAGATATGCGAAAATTTCTTTGTTTTGAGGGTAAGTATTCATGATTCAAACTCCTTCAAAAGGCAGGCCCCCCGGCCTGCGGGTTAATAGTCAAGGACTTAGTCTCTTTCTCTTAATCCCGGCGTCCACTAACTCGTCTGCAACTTGTATCATCGGCACAACGCGGCCCCGCTTACCGGTCAGCTTGGCTTGTGCCGCTTTGAGCTTCTCGTGCGTGCTGCGATACAGTTTAACGGTGATCTGTTCGTCTTTCAAGGTTTTGCTCCTTTCTCATTTGCTTTTACCGGCCTTTCTGTTATAATAGTTTCGCTAACTCCTTATGGCTCGTTGCTTCGTCAGCGGGCCTTTTTAATCGCTCCAGTTGTGCGCTACTTCTCGTATCTTCTCGCGGTCCCTCTCCTGTTGTGCGGTCAAGGCGTCAACCCTTTCTTGGTCTGTATGCCGAGCTACCGCTTCGGTAATCAGGTCAGTCAGCACTTGCGGCTCTAACGCATCAAGCTCCCATGATTCTACACCATACTCGGCCCTGTACGAAGCGTATCGGCTGTCTGTGGTCTTGGCTGGATTAGGGGGCGGATTGTACTCCTCGATAATGTTGTTAGCGTAGGCAATTATGCTCATGCTCGATGGCTGGAAATTCTTATGCTTATAAGCCCACTTCATCGTTAAACTCCTTTCACAATACCTGCTTAAACGTCCTTCCCTCGGACGGATGCTTCTTCAGCGATTCCGTCACGATTCGCATAACTTTGTAGTTGATTTGGTCGATTGCTTCCTTTGAAATATACTTGAAATCCCATCCCGGCCTCACGACCGGATTCATGCGGCGGATATAGCTCTTTGTAGCCGCTACGTTCAACAGCATCGTTTCGCCGCTAGCCATTCTTCACCTTCTTTCCAAGCCTCTCAAGGTAGCCTGTAGAACGCGGAGAAAACCCATGCGGACCTCTGCACAAATCTTTTGCAATCCCCTGAATATCGTGCATGACGTTTGCGAGAATCCACATCGGCGACTTCTCGCCCTCAAAATACTCTATCATCGCCAACAGGTCATACACTTGCGTCTTGCTCATCTTTGATATGGTGATGTCGGTATTCATCCGGGTCTGCCCGTCGTATTCCACGTCAACTTCCGGCCTGCGGAATAGCTTCGCAATCTTGCGAGACAAGTCTTCCTTTCCGACCGTCCACGTGCTCGACCTGTCTTGAATGTTCTCGTTACGTTTCATCTTCTTCTCAATTTCTTTCGTCAGTAACTTCATTTGCTAACCCTTTCAAACTAAACCTGTTATTCACTTATACCCTTAGTGTATATAATGTATATCGGCATGTCAAGCATAAAACTCTAAATAAGTCTAAAAATTCTTCGGGTTTGTGAAATCGTGGTTTACCGGCTGAAAAGCGGGTTTTCCGAGCAAAATTTTTTTGCTTTATTTTCGGAATTATTTGGACGCGGACGTTTGCCGCCCAGGTTTGAACGGCCTGCGTAAAAAAAGCGGCCACGCCAACCGGACACGTGACCGCTACGAGGAAAGTGACTTGTCATGTCACTTGACTGCCTATGTCACTTCATCATTGCCGCACGAATCGCAAACGTAGCGACCGTCACGGATATGCCCAACAGGAAAGTCAGCAGTGATATAACCGCCGTTACCCACGCAGGCGGTCGATTTCGAATTGTGTTGACCGCGTCTCGCAGCTTCTCGATTGCCGCCCACGTCTCAGTTTCGTTATGAGCAACTGTTTTTTCAAGCCCCTGTACTCGCGACACAACCCCGCTGTGCTCCCTACAAAATCCGTTTGCCGCTGCTTCCTTTGCCATTGCAACTCCTAAAACTCCGTCTCTACCGCGTACACGGTCGCGTCATACTCCAACGCCTCTATTTTCGCGGTCTGGTCGCTCGTTCTTTCTATGCCCTGAATCCTAAACAGCTTCGTCACCAGGTTCTGCTCGCCCAACGCCCACGTATCGCCCGCAGCCGGACTCCCTGAAAAGCTGCCGTCCACCGTAATCGCCGCCCCGCTAACACTCTTTATCTCCTTCGTCTCGATAGTATCATCCGCCAACCGCACCATGATCTCGTAAGTTGTGCCGCCCTCAAGAGCCGCCGAAACATCGCAGTCTAATGTCACTATATCGTCCGCCCC
>Ga0180438_10010764_pt1 | contig 11172 bp, 8 predicted proteins | sample SS_ome_12_FD_132455 | JGI IMG/M metagenome (GOLD analysis project Ga0180438, IMG submission 132455) | Hypersaline lake sediment archaeal communities from the Salton Sea, California, USA - SS_3_D_2 metaG | ecosystem: Environmental > Aquatic > Non-marine Saline and Alkaline > Hypersaline >...
AGTTTATCCCGGCAAAAATCCTTAATTTCCTCTACCGAAGCTTCCTCCCCAGGTTTGAGCACAACCCATGCGGCAACCGTCTCTCCGCGGTAAGCATCCGGTATGCCAGCCACACCCACTTCGTGAACTTTTGGATTCTCAGCGATGACCTCTTCCACTTCGCGCGGCCAGACCTGGTACCCGCTGGGCTTGATCAGTTCTTTCTTGCGGTCGACAATGTAAAAATAACCGTCTTCGTCCATGCGGGCGATATCGCCGGTGTACAGCCACCCATCTCGCAGCGCGTTGGCGGTCTCAGTCGGCATCTTGTGGTAGCCTTTGAACACCAGCGGCCCTTTGATTACCAGTTCACCGATTTCGCCGGTAGGTAGCACGGTTTCTTCATCTTCCAGGCTGATGATGCGGGCATCGATATCGGGCAAAGGAATCCCGATCGAACCGGGTTTATTCACTCCTTCAATCGGGTTGCAGTGGGATGCGGTCGGCGCTTCTGATAACCCGTATCCCTCAACCAGCTTACCGCCTGTGAGCGCTTCGAATTTATGCTTGGTCTCCATCATCAACGGCGCAGAGCCGGAGATGCAGGCATAAATTGACTCAAGATTGTATTTCCCATCCGCCACGTCCTGATTGATGTTTATGGCGTTGTACATGGCAGGCACCCCCGGATACAACCTCACCTTGTATTTCTGGAGACTCTCCAGTACATCCTTGATGTCCCTGGGATTGGGGATCATCACCATCGAAGCAGCCGAGGCGATTGCGAAGCACATACCCGCCACCATCCCGTACACATGGAACAGCGGTATCGCCATCATGACCACTTCCTGTCCCATGGTGGTATTAGGCACCCAGGACTTAATTTCAAGAGAATTCGCCACCAGGTTGCGGTGCAGCGCGATGGCGCCTTTCGGTATCCCGGTTGTACCCCCGCTGTATTGGAATAAGGCGATATCATCGGGTGAGACTTCCACCATCGGTCTGTCTTCAGGCTTATGCTGGTCAATTAGATCTTTCATCCAAAGGTCACCCTGCGCCAGTTCTACACGAAATCCGCCTTTCTTTTCTCTGGTCAACCCAAACAGGAAGGCTAATATTGGGGGTAATGTCTCTTTGATATTGGTCACAACCACAGTCTTTATTGGCGTCTGCGGTTGTATCTTCTTCACCAGGTTGTAGTAATTGCTCATCACAATCATGACCTCAATTCCAGCATCATTTACCTGGTGAGCAACTTCCCTTTCCGAGTAAAGCGGGTTGGTTGCTACCACGATTGCGCCCACTTTTAACACGGCGAAATAAGCCATAATAAATTGGGGCGTATTCGGCATGTATATACCCACTCGATCGCCTTTTTTAACCCCAATCTCCGACAATCCAGCCGCAAGCCGGTCGCAAATGGAGTCCATTTCCTGGTAACTGATCCTGGCGCCTTTAAAAATCGTGCAGGTTGTATCAGGAAATTCGTTCGCGGATCTTTCAAGCAGTTCGAATAACGTTATTTCGGGATATTCAATCGTTTGTGGTACACCCTCATCATAATGTCCTAACCAGGGTCGCTCGATCATTTCCGCCTCCATGATGAATCGATGTGAATATGTATATGGTTTCCCTGAACCTGTTGTCTTCTATAGTATAGAGAGATTTTTCCGGAAAGTCAATAATTAAATGCCGAAAAACTATTTATAATCAATTCGTATTGTATGTGTTTCGGATTTTATTCCTTGGGAGGGTATAAAGTTGAAAATAGTGAATTCTACCGCCCGTTTGAATCCAACCATTTTTGAATTTTTTTACTTATTTCGTCCACTGTGCGCTGCCCGACTTCATACCAGCAGATGGACGGATCATCCAATTTGAACCAGTTCGCCTGCCGGCGCACAAATACACGGGTTGCCTTTTTTATCTGTGCCACTGCTTCATCAATTGAAATTTCCCCTTGAAGATACGAAATGACCTGCCGGTAGCCTATCGCCGACATGGACGGCAGCTCAGGCGAATAACCGGCATCCAATAGTTTTTTTACCTCTTCGATAAAACCTGACGCGAACATCCTTTCAATGCGTAAATCGACCCGTTCATATAACGCTGGGCGTTGACGCTGCAGACCCATTACCAGTTTTTGATACGGTGTGTTGGATTTTTTTCTTTGTTTTGAAAAGAGGTTTCCCGTGGAGAAAATTACCTCAAGGGCGCGGATCGTACGGCGTAAGTTGTTGGGTTCGATTTCGGAAGCCGCTTCCCAGTCGAGTGTTGATAATCTGCGGTGCAAACCCTGCGCTCCAGTTTCCAATGACCAGTTTTCCAGCGCAGCCCGCAAGCGCGTATCTGGCGCAACGCTGGGGATGATCCAACCCTGCGTTACTGCCTTGATATATTGACCTGTACCTCCTACCAGGAAAGGTAAATGATTACGCCTGGCAGTTTCAAGTATGGCTTTTTTTGCAGCGCTCTGGTAATTCGCCAGACTCCAGATTTGATCCGGCTCTGCCACATCAATCAAGTGGTGGGGGATTCGTGCCCGTTCCGCTGGAGAAGGCTTGGCGGTGCCAATATCCATCCCGCGGTAAAGCAATCTCGAATCTGCCGAGACGATTTCGCTCGGGAACCGTTCAGCTAACTCCAAGGTTATTTCAGTCTTGCCGACTGCAGTAGGTCCCAGGATCACAACCAGCGGGATTACTTCCCCTCTATGCCCTCCGCCTGAATTATTCGGGATCGAATCCAGAGAATGCATTTTCAAAATGTGTGATTTCAAACGGTGAATCTCCCGCCTTACATTGAATGGCAATCACATCTACTCGCCAATCTCCATCCAATTCTGGGTGCGATTGCAGGTAAGCCTGGGAGGAAGAAAGGAGGTGATCGCGTTTGCGTGCATCAATCGACACTTCAGGAGGTCCAAAAAGGTCCGTGGTGCGAGTCTTTACTTCAACAAAGACCACAACCGGGTTTTCTTCACCAACCGGCTGGTAGGCGTTGCGCGGCTTTTCTGTTTTTTGAAGGGCGACGATGTCGATCTCACCGTATGGGGTGCGTGCATTGCGGTCAATGATCTGGTAACCATGTTCCGTTAAATAATCACCAGCAGCCCGTTCTCCCCACTTTCCTAAAATCTGGCGGTTAGCGCTCATTTTACTGTTCGCCTTCCTATCCTGCGCATTCGGTTCCAGAAACTGCGTTTTCGCCTGGGGGTTTCCACGATCACTTTTTCATATTGGAGCAGCATTAATCGGGTGGTGTTTTCAATTGCATATTTTTCAACCAATTCGCGCGCTGCGATGCCCATCCGCCGGTTTGCTTCACGATCGACAACCAATCGAGCCATGCTCGCGGTGAAACCAGCCAGGTCTTCCTGTTTTATCAAATAACCCGTCACACCATCCTGAACAGTATCCCCTATGCCGGGAGAATGAATTCCAAGTACAGGCAGACCAGACGCCATAGACTCTATGAGCGATAAAGGATGCACCTCAGTAACCGACGCGGTCACAAAAGCATCACCCATAGCCAGGAATTTTGGCATTTGATCATAAGATACCAAACCGGTGAAAATAACAGATTTTTCGATCCCCAACAGCCTCACTCGCTCCTGAAGATTTTTTCGTTCAGGACCATCGCCAATGATTAACAATTTTGCCTGATTAAAAGCCTGGCTCACGCCCGCAAATGAGCGTAATAAAAAGGGTAGATTCTTTTCCGGACCCAGACGGCCCATGTAAATCAAGATTACATCATCTGGTTGGAAGTCGAACATCCCGCGATCTTTAGGAACTCCAGGTTCCAGGAAAGGACTAATATCCACACCATTTGGAACCACTTCAATCGGTGTATCGACACCAATTCGTATTAATACCTCTCGCATCCCTTCAGAAGGCGAAATCACCAGGTTGCAGGAACGGCAAAACGAAGGCAGATATGCCCGCAGCGCAGGTTCCCCCAGGGCATCTCCAATAATCGGCATATATGCCTTTGCATACAGGTCATACCTGGTGTGATTTGTAAAAACAATAGGGATGCCAATAGGCCGGCAGTATCGTAGAGCAAGTGAGCCGCTCACAAACGGATGGTGAACGTGAACCACATCCATACTCTCTAATAGCTCCTGGGCACGACTAGAATAGCGGATATTCAGGTAATATCCGGTATCAGAAATAGGTAAACCGGGAGAATGAACTACATTCGATTCACCATCACTATTACCATCCTCACCAAAAGTGAATACATATACTTCATGACCAGCGTTTTCTAAATGTTTTTTATTTATGGAAATGTAGTTCGTCACACCGCTTACGTGCGGTTTGTACAAATCCGCCATCATCCCAATTCTCATGATTTACACCCCGGAAAACGAAAACTGTCGATTTGTTGCATTCCTATCCTAAGCGCAGGAGGTACATTCGTCAAGTCGCATAAAATGATCTCTTTTCCGCTTGGCAGTTCAATGAACGGCAGGTACAATCCTTATATGCAGGAAGAATTGACAAGACGGCACATGCCCGAAGCTGATCGTCTCAGTGTGTTGACAGCCATGATCCTGTTAGCCTATGCGCTGGCAAGCTTCATCAATATCCCCGGAAGAGAGATTGGTTTCCAATTACCCGGTGTATATATTTCATTCGAATTAAATATCCAATTAATTATCGCGGTATTAATCGCCGGGATGACTGCTTCCGGGACGAGTCAAATACTGCGCGATCATCCAAATATTGGTTCGGAACCTACCATAGGACACTGGCTGCTGCCTGCATTTACCGCGCTTGTAATTGGATTACCCCTCTATCAGCTTCCCTCCGGACCTGTGTGGTGGCTGGGATACATCCTGGGGGGCGCGCTGTTAATGCTGGTCGTGCTCGCGGAATACATCACGCTTGATGATGAAGACGAGTTTTACATACCTGCAGCGATCGGATTGACAGCTGTTTCGTTCGCGATATTTCTGGCATTATCAATCGCTGTTCGGATTGCAGGCACACGTTTAATCATGATCCTACCCGTACTGATGGTTGCGGCTGGATTAGTCAGTTTGCGCACCCTCCATTTTCGCTTCCATGAACGCTGGCAATATACAAATGCGATTTTAATATCACTGATCATCGGCCAGTTCGCGGCTGCGCTACATTATTGGCGAATATCACCCATCGCATACGGTTTAGCGCTGTTAGCCCCAGCCTACAGTTTGATGGTCTATCTGGGTAATATTGCAGAAGGTGAGCCTCCCCGCAAAGCCCTCATTGAACCGGCTGTAATCGCGGTTGTTATTTGGGGCGCTGCAGTCTTGATTTAGCAGCTGCGATTTATAATCCCTCCAAGGACATGATGTCAATTTGTTTACTGCCTTATTGAGCGAAGAACAAAAATACGAACGATTATTTATTCCAATTCACCTGTGGAATACAATGCAGGCACATGTAGAGAGGGAAACACCGATCGAAGCATGCGGCATCCTGGGCGGTAAACTTTCAGGTGAGGATCTTTTTGCATATATATCATTGCCCGCTCGCAATGAATTAAACAGCGCATATCGCTACCGGATGGATGCCCGCGATCAACTAGATGCCTTCAAGGAATTAGAAGATAGAGGATTGGAACTTGCAGCTATCTACCATTCCCATCCGCAAGGACCCGCATCGCCATCCAATACAGATATTGAACAGGCTTATTACCCGGATTCCGTATACTTGATCTGGGCTTTTGATGGAAAAAGGTGGCAGAGCAGGGGCTATACAATCCGGTCGGATATCGTTCAGGAAATCCCGGTAATCATCACTGGGGCGAATCCAGATTAAACCTCATAGTAATCGTCATCATCGACTGCGCGTGCCGGTTTACCGTATATTTGTTTGTACAGAGCCAGTAAGTTATTATGATGCAGTTCCGGAGCCAATCCTCCGATCAAGACACGGCTCTTACCGCAATCCTCAATATCCGCTACATCCAATACATCGCGAGGGTATTTTCGACGTGCAGAACTTCGCACGATTCTTTTTAATTTGATCAGGTAATCGATATTCTCTTTAGTAAATAGTTCCACTTCCCCCCTCAATACAATATCTCCGTGACCCTGCACGATGTTTTCCAAACCCATTTTACTGATTTCTTTCAGGGTCTCAATGGTTTCATCGTAATCTCCATCCACAATGTAAGGTATTGGCATGATTGCATCACCAGCAAACAATACCCGGTCTTCCTCGATCAGGATGCCGATATTATCGGAACACGGGCCGGGAAGTGGAAAGAGCTTGAGAGTCTTTTTGCCTACCTGCAGTTTGAGTTCGCCTCGCCCAAACGTTATTTGAGGGAGGACGATGTGTGCATTTTTATATGAAAGATTGGTTTTTCGTATGGCTTCAAGGGAAGCCCGGCCTTTTGTATCCAGAAATTGGCGGCACAAGGAATGCGCAGCGATCGTCGCCCCTGGGAAGAAACAATTCCCCCATGCATGGTCCGCATGGCTGTGCGTATTGATTACATACCTTATGGGTAAATTAATTTCCTGTTCGATGAAATTTCGGATAGCTATTGATTCTTCTGGAAGAGCCAATGTATCGATGACCACAACCCAATCTGGTCCGATGACTGCCCCTGCATTTACCTGAGCATAAATGTCACTTTGAAAAGAGTAGACACCATCTGCAATTCGTTCTCTTTGAAACATGTACACTTCCGATTTAGCGACGCCGTGACGCATGCGCCGAGTATTTTTTATTCTTCGTTTAGATATGCATCCGCGGATATTAAAACTAGGGAATTCCCCGTTTCGCTGACTTACATCAGGATACCAACCGTGCTTCTTCGATCTAAAGTAGGATAGCATAGTTTAATGTCAAAATCAAGAAACATTAATCAAATACAAATCTACATGCTCTCGAGGGAAATTTGCCGGGTGTCTGCCTTGCTTTCTTTTAGATTTGTGGTTTAATAATTTTCCATAACGATATATACAAATTTCCCAGGATAAGTAAGGAAGCTGAGCCTGTACAGAGAAGGGAAGGTCTATGGCTGCAAGCCCCCTCAGAAACCACTTTCTGAAAGTCACCTGGATTGAATGCTGAAGAAATGCCAATTTCTGAATATCCGGCAGAATAGAACAGCACGGGATAGCCCGTTACAGCACTGCCCTGAAGGGTGAAACTCACTTAGGAACCCCAGGGTCGCGAGTGCGCCAGATTATCTCCTCTGGCGAAACGAGGTGGTACCACGGAATATTTCCCTTTCGTCCTCATCAGGATGAAAGGGTTTTGATTTTTTTTAGTGGAAGAACACATCTGGAAAAGGAGCAATAAAGGATGCCAGGTTATCCATTTTTTCAAGTAGATGCTTTTACGGATAGACCGATGGGCGGCAACCCGTGCGCGGTACTTTTCGATACGGATGAAATGGATAGCAATACAATGCTGGAGATCGCCCGCGAAATGAACCTTTCAGAAACCGCCTTTGTGCGCAAATCGAACCAGGCAGACTTCGGCGTGCGTTACTTCACGCCTGCTGATGAGATCCCTTTAGCCGGTCACCCAACCATCGCCGCCACATTCGCGCTGGTTGATTCAGGCCGCCTGCCGATTATTGATGATTTAATGACCATATCATTGGAATTACAGGTTGGTCCAATACCCGTCGATATTCACTCGCATAAAGGGCAGGTCGAGCACATCCAGATGACCCAAAAGAAACCGGTATTTATGAATACATACACAGCCCAGGATATGCTGCCAGTTTTTTGCCTGCACGAAGATGATCTTCTGAATGGGGTTCCGATCCAGACCGTCAGCACCGGCACTCCCCAATTAATGATCCCCCTGCGGTCGTTAGATGCGCTTGCCAAAGCCCAACTGGATTTTTCAGCCTACCATCATCTGCTGGATCAGGCAGATTTCACCAGTCCGCACCTGTTTTGTCTGACCGGCGCAACGCAAGAAGGCGACACGTTTGCTCGCCATCTTTGCCCCCCGCCGGATGTGTATGAGGATCCATTTACCGGCTCTGCAACCGGTGGAATGGCCGCATATCTCTGGCGTTATGGATTGATTGGCAAACGTAAATTCAATGCCGAACAAGGCCACTGGATCGGACGTCCCGGTCTGGCTGCAGTGGAAATTGTTGGACCGCCTGAAGATATACAATCCGTGAAAGTTGGCGGCGGTGCGGTTACGGTGCTGCGCGGTGAATTTACACTTTAATAAAAATCTTTCATTGATTGCGAGGAATTATGGCTGAATATATGCTGCCGAAAACCTATGATTTTCACACAACCGAAGAAAGGATATATAGTTGGTGGGAGGGGAATGGTTTTTTCAAACCGATCAACGATCCTCAGGATCCCGGATTCGATCCGGGTATTAAACCTTACGTCCTGACAATTCCACCGCCTAACATAACAGGCTGCCTCCATTTAGGACATGCCATGTTCGTATCGATGGAAGATTTGATGATTCGCTACCAACGCATGAAAGGTATCCCGACCTTATGGGTTCCCGGAACCGACCATGCCAGCATCGCTACCCAATTGTTGGTTGAAAAATCTCTGGTGGATGAAGGTCTCTCACGTGAACAGGTCGGGCGCGAAGAATTCCTGCGCCGCTGCTGGTTGTGGAAAGAGAAGTATGGCGGGCTCATCACCGAACAAATCCGCCGAATAGGCGCCTCATGCGATTGGGATCGTGAACGCTTTACAATGGATGAAGGATTATCGCGTGCTGTGAGGGAAGCATTCGTGCGCTTGTATGATGAAGGTCACATTTACCGCGGTCCGCGTCTCATCAATTGGTCGCCGGGTTTAAGGACCGCTGTGTCTGACCTGGAGGTTGAATATTCCGAGGAACCGGGCACATTGTATTACTTTAAGTACAAACTGGCGGATTCGGACCAAGAATATATCCCGGTCGCGACCACCAGACCGGAAACGATATTGGGCGACAGCGCCCTAGCGGTACACCCGCAGGACCCGCGCTATTCCGATTACGTGGGACGAAGCGTAGTGGTCCCCATCCTCGGTCGAAAAATCCCAGTGATTGCGGATGAATACGTGGATAGAGAATTCGGAACTGGCGCCTTGAAAATTACCCCTGGGCACGATCCGAACGATTACCAGATCGGTTTACAGCACGGTCTGGAGATTATTTCTGTGCTGGATGAAGAGGCAAAAGTCAACCAAAATGGAGGTCCTTATTTTGGGCAGGAGCGCTATGAAGCCCGGGAGAATATGTGGCATGACATGAAAGCGGCAGGTCTGGTGATTAAAGAAGAACCCTATATGCTCAATGTACCGCGTGCTCAGCGAGGTGGAGAAATCGTTGAACCCATGATTTCAACCCAGTGGTTTGTGCGCATCGAACCATTGGCGCGGAGCGCTCTCGAAGCCGTTCGTGACGGCTGCATCCAAATCGTCCCGGAACATTTTAAGAAAGTTTATTTCAACTGGCTTGAGAATATTGAGGACTGGTGCATCTCGCGCCAGTTGTGGTGGGGGCACCGCATTCCCGTCTGGTACTGCGATGATTGCGGGAAAATGACCGTCAACCGGGTGGATCCAACCCGTTGTGCGGCATGCAGCAGTACAAACCTAAGACAAGATGCTGACGTCCTGGACACATGGTTTTCATCCGGTTTGTGGCCGTTTTCTACCCTGGGATGGCCGGAAGAAACCCCAGATTATAAATATTTTTACCCGACCACAATGATGGAAACCGGGTACGATATCCTATTCTTTTGGGTGGCGCGCATGATCATGTCAGGTTTGGAATTCACCGGGCAGGTTCCTTTCGAGACGGTTTATCTGCACGGCCTGGTGCGCGATAAGAACGGGCGCAAGATGAGTAAGTCAGCCGGAAATGTAATCGACCCGTTGGAGGTGATGGATGAACTGGGTACAGATGCGCTGCGTTTCACACTGCTGGTCGGTTCAACTCCCGGCAAAGACATCAATGTAAGCTTGCAAAAAGTCCGGGCGAACCGGAATTTCACCAACAAGGTTTGGAACGCCGGCCGGTTTGTTATCGGCGCAATCTCAAGCATCGAGATCCAGGGTGACCTGGATCCCTCGGATTGGACGTTAGCTGACTCTTGGATATGGGCGCGCCAACAGAACTTAATCCGGAATGTTGAGCGACTCTTCCAGAATTTCCAATACGGCGAGGCGGGACGCCTGATTTACGATTTCTTCTGGGGAGATTTTGCGGACTGGTATGTTGAGATAGCCAAGCTTCAGCTCAATCAGGGTGGACAGCGTGCATACTACACTTCATATACCCTGGCGCGTGTGCTGGACAATTGCCTGCGTCTGCTGCATCCATTTACACCATTCGTGACCGAAGAATTGTGGGGGCATCTGAAGAACGCGCTGGGTAGTTCGCCGCTCTCCAACCTGATCCAGCAGTGGCCCGATGCTTTGATGATTGCACCCTGGCCGAAGGTGCGTGAAGTCGAGAAATGGGAAGCCATGAAGACAACAGAATTCAATCTGGTGCAGGAGGTGATCAGGGCTGTACGCAACCTGCGCTCAGAAAAGAATATAAAACCTGCCGTTAAAATTTCAGCAACGATCGAATCGACAGAGGCGGCAGACACCCTTCGCCGGCAGGCGGATACCTTATGCGCATTAGCAGGTATCGATGCGGATAAACTTCAAATTCACGAAAAGCTTGAAGGCATACCAGAAGATCACAACGTGCTGGTCGTCGGATCGATCAACATTTATCTTCCATTGACAGGCATGGTGGATATTTCTGAAGAACGCTCCCGCCTTGAACGAAAACTGGTTGAAACCCAATCCCAAATCGACCGGTTAACCAAGCTGCTCGATGGACCGTTTGCCCAAAAAGCGCCGCCAGAAGTTGTGGGTAAAGAACGTGATAAACTGGCCCAGTACCAAAAAACAGCCGATCAGATTAATAACCAGCTGGATGAATTATGATTGGATGGGAATCGCTTGCCAATTATATACTAACCTGTTCGAAACAAATCCGCTGCAGGTAGATTTAATAATGATAATGTTAGGAGCGCGTGATGAAAATTGGATTGGTGTACCCTCAGACGGAATATGGGAACGACCCATCTGCGATCAAGGATTATGCTTTGACCGCGGAAGAGCTCGGCTTTAACCACATCTTGACATACGAACATGTTCTGGGCGCGAACCCCGCTCGAGAGGGTAATTTTGAAGGTCCTTATACG
>Ga0180438_10010766_pt1 | contig 11171 bp, 14 predicted proteins | sample SS_ome_12_FD_132455 | JGI IMG/M metagenome (GOLD analysis project Ga0180438, IMG submission 132455) | Hypersaline lake sediment archaeal communities from the Salton Sea, California, USA - SS_3_D_2 metaG | ecosystem: Environmental > Aquatic > Non-marine Saline and Alkaline > Hypersaline >...
GCCCAAACGTGAAGATATGGAGGCATTGAAGGAAGCGAAGGATAGCAAGGAGATAATGCAGGCAGTAGTGAAAGCCGAGAAGTTGCCGGCTACAACGGACATGACAAGGTCGATCGGAACAGGTACCGCATCTCTAGCCGTTGGCTTCATTGATAAGGTGGTTACAGTTAAGGAGCTGATCGACAGCATTATCGGTGGAGCAGAAGAGATTCTCACATCTGGCGGACTAGGCGGCTGGGTACTGGCCCCGAAGTCGTCGGCTTAACCGCGGTAGAGGCAGCTGCTTCAATCACGCTCCGGGGATGGCCGCCGCCAGTAGCTCTTTGCGAGGTGTTAGGCTGCAAGAGGACGCAATGCTTGGTGAATACCGGGCTCTGGACTTAGCCAAAGACGGTCAACAGGAAGTTGGAGGGCGCAATGCCCGCAGCGGCAAACTGGGTCTAGCCGGAATGCAAGAGCGAGCACGACTACGGAGTATTTGACATAAGGTAAGGTCAAGTCAAATGAAGGCCTATCGAGAGCGGCGATGCCGCCCCAGAAAGTCGAGGATTGCCTTGTTGGCTTCCTCTGCCGCCTCGATGAAGAAGGCATGGCCCACGTTTTCGAGGATGACAAGCTCGGCATTCGGTATTTTGGAGGCAATGAGCCTTGAGTTTTCAACGGGAACCAGCCTGTCGGCAGTCCCAGAGATAACCAAGGTAGGAGCCTTGATCTGGGGCAACTGGTCACAGGTATCATGAGTCATTATCGCCTCTGCCTGTCTGATAAAGCCATGAAGAGGGGTGACATATTCCACCGACTTGGCTATGAACTGTTCAACGATATCTGGATTGCTATCGATAAACTCCTGGCTGCAGAGGAAGGGGAGTCTCTCCCTGGCTGCCTCTTCCGGGGTTAGCCGCTGGATGCGCTCCATGTCGAAGAGGTTCGTCATCGCCTCCTCATCAGGCATGGTAGTTAGGGAACCTCCGCAGGTGGTGCACCCCAGGATGAGGCTGTTCACCCTCTCCGGGCAGCGAAGGGCAAACTCCTGAGCGATCATGCCTCCCATGGAGACCCCATAGATATGGGCGGCATCGATAGCCAGCGCTTCAAGGAGTCCGGCGATATCCTGAGCGAATATTTGCATGGTATAGGGTACATCCGGCTTGTCGCTCCGCCCGGTGCCCCTGTTGTCGAAGGCAACCACACGGTACTCCCGGGAGAGGCCTGGAATCTGGCGAAACCACTGCCCGGAGTTGCCGCCAAAGCCTTGGATCAAGACCAGTGCCTCACCCTCTCCACGAATCTCATAATAGATACTGATGTCGCCAACCTTTACAGTAGGCATCGCATCCTCCTGTATTCTCAGTTAATTGCCGGCCCTGCGCAGCGCCTGCTTCGCCAGTGCGTGTACTGTGTCACGCCCCATGATATATCAGCCGAAGCAACCAGGCAACAGTTTGCGCTGAGAATAGTGCCATATCACTTTGTCCCAGTTACGCCCTACCCCCAGATTGACACCCGTCCAATCTTCGCATATGCTACTGGTGCCGATTTCGATTGGCGGGGTGTAGCATACTGAGTGGAGGTGACCAGATGGCGAAGACAGCAGATAATCTCAAGACTGCGTTCGCCGGCGAGAGTCAGGCGAGCACCAAGTACCTAGCCTTTGCCCGCAGGGCGGAGCGAGAGGGGCATTCTAAGGTGGCCAAGCTGTTCCGCGCCGCAGCAATGGCGGAGACAGTGCATGCGCGCAACCACCTAGAGGCCATGGAAGGAGTGGAGTCCACCCAAGACAACCTGAGGGCAGCCATTACTGGCGAGAACATGGAGCAAGTGCAGATGTATCCTGAATTCATCGAACAGGCGAACAAGGAGGGGGCGACGAGGGCAGTCCGCACCTTCGACTGGGCACGCAGTGTAGAGATGATCCACGAGTCGCTCTACAAATCGGCTCTGGATGCACTGGAAGGCGGTGGCGAGCCTCAGGTCACAGAATACTTCGTCTGCCAAGTGTGTGGGTGCACCACCGAGGATGAAGCCCCGGAGAAGTGCCCTGTCTGCGGCGCGCCCAGAGCCCAGTTCGTGAACGTTGACTAAGAACGCTGTTCGACAGCGCAGTGCCCGACGCGATTGAAAACTATATGGAGGTAGTATTTCATGTCCTGTTATTTCCGTCATATAAAGAGCATTCTAGACGCGGCTGGCATTGAGGTTACTGCTACTAATAAGAAACAAATTGACCACGCTATTCACCAAGCGGTTGGTGTTACCTACAAAGATTGTCCTGCCACTTGGAAAAGGCTAAAAAAGCAGATAATAAGTGGTGAGCATAAGAGGCAGGAACTTACCACGAAGCTGCAAGATGCCATCCGTTGATGATAAGCGCATTTCAGGATTGACTTGCCATATCCTCTATGGAAGTTTATCATTGTGCCACGCAACAAGGGTGGTTATATTTCATGGAAAGCGTGCACCAGAGGACTTTCACCAATAGGAGGTTGCTCAATTTTCTCGCCCAGCTTGAGGGCAGTCCCGGAGATTACCTCACCATTTACGTTAGACCTTCCTCCTTTCCCAGCTACGTTACTGACCTGCAAGTTGAGCTCACTCCCTTCGGTGGAGAGATAAGAGCAGCCCTGGGTACTGAGGCAGTCATCCAGGAAGCTCAGCGGTACGGAACCGGAGCAGTAATATTCTGGGGCGAAACTGATAACAGGTTCATCGCACTTCCCCCCTTCGCCCTCCCTGAAGACAGAGTTTTCCGTGGCAGACCGGAGATCTCGCTGCTGTATCAGTTTTTGAAGAAAGAGCGCATCCTCGGGTTGGTATTGGTGACCTGGGGCTCGTATGGTATAGGGGTCTTCAAGGGCGATAAGCTCATGGAATCCAAGACGGGGACCGGGTACATCCACAAACGACATCGAAAGGGTGGAAGAAGCGAGAAAAGATTTGCCCGAAGGACGGAAGAGCAGAAGAGGGATTTCCTGAGAAAAGTGGCCAACCGGATTGAGGAGAGGTTCGAAGGCTATCGACCGGAACAAATCTTCTTCGGCGGGAACCGACTTATCCTCAATCCGCTTGTCGAGGAATGCTCGTACCTCCAGTCTGAAGCTCAGCAAATTTCAAACAGGTTTCTCAATGTGAGGTATGCCGACAGAGAGGCCCTACTCGGTAGCCTAGAGAATATTAATAAGTCGCTAGTCTTCAACTTAAGCATACCGGGCTATAACCGCTGAGGCTAAATCAAGTAACGGAGGTATCAAGTGAAAAAGTGGTTACCATTAGCAGCAATTATAGTCTTGTGCCTCGCACCGGTTGTCAGTTTCGCCTGTGGCGGGGAGGAAGAGGAAGAGGGAGTAAAAGAGGTTAAGTTTGGCTTCGGGCTGCCGCTGAGCGGCATTTATGGAGCCGCTCTCGGCATTCCGGCAAAACAAGGGCTTGAGTTAGCCATTGAGAAGATTGGCGAGTTTACCGTAGCTGGAGAGAGGTACAAATGGAATCTCATCTTTGAAGATAACGGGTGGGATAGCGAAGGAGGGGTAGCATCGGCGACCAAGCTTATCTTCGAGGATGGCGTGGATATCATGAGTCAGATCGGTGGCGACCCAGCGCTGGCGGCCCAGACCATATGTGAAGAAGCAGGGGTGATATTATTCGCGACGGGGGTCACGCTGGAGGCATTCGGTCCGGATAAGCCTCACACCTTCCAAGGTCAAGCGCACGTTTACCCCAACAGCGCGGCGCTATTCAAGTACGTAAGCGAAGCTCACCCTGAGGTAAAGACTGCCTCCCTGGTCTTCGAAGACACGGTAACCGGGCACGCCGCCGGTGACGGGGCTGCCACGGCCGCTGAGTACTATGATATCGAGTGGTTGGGCCCCGAATACTACCCTCCTGGGACTACAGAGTTCTATCCCGTTGCAACCAAGATGGCGAACAAGAATCCGGACGCCTGCTACATGGATACAAGAGTGCTGGGAGCCATGCGGGAGTTGGGCTGGGAAGGTATCCCGTTCTATTATCTTTGGACCTCGACCTATGGCGAAAGCGTAGGCTGGGATAAGGCCCAGGGTTATCTGATCTACCTCCCAGTGCCCCTGGGAGAAGCGTTGACCGAATCTTTAGCCGAGATGGCTGCTGAGTACCAGCAGCGGTTTGATGCTGAATTCACGCAACTGTCACTCTACTATGTTACGCAGCTCTATTTCCTGACTGATGCCTTAAAGAAGGCCGGCACCGTGGACGACATAGACCAGATCATAGCTACACTTGAGACCGAAACCTTTGACACCCTCGTGGGCCCGGTTAAATTCGGGCTTGAGCAGGTGGATGGCATTGGACATATACTTATCATGCCTTGCTGGATAGGGGAGATTAGAGGTGAAGAGTATCACGTCGGGTTTGAGTTGTCGACAGACGAGGCGGAGGCATTAACCCTCGAGATCTTCGGCAAATAGCTAATAGGAGTTTTGGGGGCACATCATACAATATAGCCCACCTCGTGGGAGAGACCCAGCGCGAAAGCGAGGTCGATATCCCCGCGCCACAATCGAAAAGCTCCTTTTTTACTCAAATCGCTGGTAAATACTAAACTTAATTATCTTTGGCAGTCTTAGATACCTTCTTCAGGCTTTCGTATGCCCTCTTCACCTCATCCACCGATGCCTCGTCTTCCAGAGTGGTGAGGTCGCCGCAGCTCTCCCCGCAGGCTACCGCTTTGAGGACACGGCGCATGATCTTGCCACTCCTTGTCTTGGGCATTGACTCCACGAAATAGATTTCCTCGGGGGTAGCTACAGGACCGATAACGCGGCGAAGATGCTGAACGAGCTCCTTTTTCAAACCGGGGGAAGGTGTAACATCTTTCTTGAGGGTGATGAAGAGGACGATGGCCTCCCCCTTCACCGGGTCGGGCTTGCCCGCCACTGCCACCTCAGCCACTGCAGGATGGGATATCGCGGCATCCTCAATTTCTGCTGTTCCAATACGATGTCCCGCCACTTTGAGCACCTCATCAGCCCTGCCCAGGAGCCAGAAATAGCCATCCTCATCGCGCATAGCGAAGTCGCCAGTATAGTATGAGCCAGGGAAGCGTGACCAGTAGGAATCCTTATAACGCTGTGGGTCGCCATAGATATCGATAAGCAGGCCGGGCCAGGGCTTTCTTATTATGAGAAGTCCGGTTTGCCCTGGAGGGGCTTCATTTCCTTCAGCATCGACCACCGCGGCATCGACTCCGGGGAGGGGGAAGGTCGCCGAGCCTGGCTTCAGCGGGATGGGCTCAATCCCCGGCGTGGGCGAAATCATAATACCTCCCGTTTCCGTCTGCCACCAGGTGTCAACGATGGGACATCTCTCTCCCCCAATATACTTGTAATACCACTGCCAGGCCTCAGGATTTATGGACTCACCGACGCTGCCCAGAAGCTCAAGGCTGGAGAGGTCATGCCCCAGCGGCCATTCTTCACCATAGCGCATAAACATGCGTACCGCTGTGGGCGAGGTATAGAAGATACTGACTCCATATTTCTCTACGATGTCCCACCACCTATCCACTGCGGGATAATCGGGAGCCCCCTCATACAGAACGATGGCAGCGCCGTGTGAGAGGGGAGCATAGACTATGGAGCTGTGACCGGTTACCCAACCCACATCGGCGGTGCACCAATATACTGACTCCTCTCTTATATCGAACACCCACTCATATGCCGAGTGGTTGAACACAAGATAGCCACCTGTGCCATGTACCACACCTTTTGGTTTCCCCGTAGTCCCCGAGGTATAGAGGATATATAGCGGGTGGGTAGATTCCATCGGCTCAGGCTCTACCTGCATCTCCGCCTCATCAAGCAGGGGAGAAAGCCACAAATCCCTTCCTTCAGTCATGGGCACCGTTTTCCCAATCCTCTTAACCACGATCATCTTCTCCACAGAGGGGCAAAGCTTGGCCGCCTCATCAGCTATCTCCTTAAGCGCTACAATCTTGCCACGGCGATATCCGCCATCAGCGGTGACGATGACCTTTGCCTGAGTATCGTTGACCCTCTCAGCTATTGCCTGAGCGCTGAATCCGGAGAAGATCACCGTATGCACAGCCCCAATTCGGGCACAGGCGAGCATGAAGATGGGAAGTTCAGGGACCATGGGCAGATAGAGGGCAATCCGATCCCCCTTCTCAACCCCGAGCTGCTTTAGCGCCGAGGCAAAGCGGTTGACCTCGCGGAAAAGGGTGGAATAGCTCAATACCCTTGTCTCACCCATCTCCCCCTCCCAGTATATCGCCACCTTGCTTCTCCTCCATGTCTTCACGTGACGGTCAACACACTGATAGCAGGCATTGAGCCTGCCACCGACAAACCACCGCGCGTAAGGCGGATCCCATTCGAGAACGCGATCCCAGGTTTTGTACCAGTCGAGTTTCCGCGCTTCCTCAGACCAAAATCCCTCAGGGTCCTCCAGCGAGCGGAGGTGCATTTCAGTATAGCGTTTTGATGGCCACATACGTAAACCTGTAGGCAGAGAACTCGCGCTACCTGATTCCGGCCTAGAACTCATATGTTTCCTCCTTCTTCCTTGGCTTCCTTGCTTATCCTCGCAGCCGTTTCGCCCAACTCACTCTGCCATAATAAATCGTAACATCCGCTAAAGGGACTGTCTAGCCCGCCCTCTATTTCTCTACAGCACTCTGTGCTAAAATTGAGGTCAGCAGTTCATACAGAGGCTTTCTTTGTTGCCTGGCGAATTCTAGGCTGGCGATAGTTCAAATAGTAGGTAGAAGTGTGAGGAGTTCAGCGCTGCCGCTTGTGCTCAAACAGACATGAAAGGCGATAGAATTAAGAGACCATCGGATCTGACAAATAAATAACTACTTGAGAGGAGATAAAATGGCAACCAGACCATCAGTTCCAGATAGCTTTCTTGTCCCGGGGAAGGTGGCCTTAGTTACTGGCGCAAGCCGAGGCATCGGCCGGGCAATTGCCCTGGGACTGGCGGAGGCAGGTGCTGACGTTGTACTTGCCGCCCGCAAGATGCCAGATTTAGAGGCGGTGGCCCAAGAGATATCTAAAATGGGAAGGAATGCTCTACCGGTATCAGCCAATGTTCGCCATCTTCCCGAAATCGATGATTTAGTTAAAAGAGCAGCGGACGAATTCGGCCATATTGACATCCTAGTAAACAACGCCGGTACTAATCCAGTATTTGGCTCGGCGTTCGACTTTGATGAAGGGGCTTGGGACGTAACCATGGGGTTAAACCTTAAAGGCTATTTCTTTTTAAGTCAGGCAATAGGCAAATTAATGCGGGAGGCAGGCGGTGGAAACATCATCAATGTTGCTTCAGTAAATGGGATTAGACCCAGAGTTGGGGGAGGAATTTATGCAATAAGCAAAGCAGGTATTATTATGCTGACCAAGGTGCTTGCTCAGGAATGGGGGCAATATAATATTAGAGTAAATGCAATCGCTCCGGGATTGGTCAGGACTCGACTTGCTGAGGCACTGTGGGGCAACCCTGTAACTCGTGAGAAAACTGAGAATGACACAGCGTTGGGGCGAATAGCCGAGCCAGAGGAAATCGCAGGTGCTGCCCTGTTTCTGGCATCGGAGGCTTCAAGTTTTATGACAGGTCAAACCGTCGTATTAGATGGTGGCCATTTTTCTTCGGTAAGGACTTTGCTATCTACCATTACTCCAGGGAAATAAACTGTCTTACGGCTATATCCTAGCATCGCCTATATCAACCAGGATCAATGTTTTGAGCCCTCCGAGACCTCATTCGAACGTGGAGGCATCGTCTTCCCAGAAGAAGTCTGCCAAATAGTTCCAGAAGTCCCTTTCCGCGCCGCAGTATTTGCATATCCCCCTGCTCGTTGGCCCGTTTGGACTCTCGATTACCCAGTGGTGAGAGCATTCTGCCGTTGCCTTGGGTTTTTCAGCTATGTTTTTTGCTGCTCGCGCCATTTTGCCACCCCCATTCACTCACACTGCAAAATGATTTTAAGACTGGGGATAGCCTTTGTATGTGACTTTTGTCTCAAATTTAGACATGAAGGGAAGGTTTATGGGATGGGGCGATACTTAGCAGAACGGCAAATGGGGACTTGAGTAGTGGGGATCGGGCAATGATCTAGCACTCTTCGATGACTATTTCGTAGGGACACCTTATAGCTCCGGTGGGGCACACCGCTTCGCACAGGGTGCAGTAATCGCACTCGACAGTCTCTACAATCACAGCCATATTCTCTATCAGAACTAGCCCTTTACAGGAGCACACTAACACACACAGGCCACAGCCATTACAGAGCTCTCGAATTATCTCCGGCATCTGGAACACGACAGACAACCTCCATCCATAATCTTAAACCACCAATTCAACGGGGTATGCGACCTTTGTCTCACATCATTTCTCCCACGGTTTCTCTTAGCGCTTCCTTATCTATTAGCACGATGCGGTGGCGGTCTATCCTGATCGCACCTTTCTCCTCCAGGGCTCTGAGGGACCTGCCCACTATCTCCCTGGCAGTACCAACCATAGCTGCCATCTCCTGCTGGGTCAGGCGCGGCCTCTCGGCTTTTCTACCGTTCTCGGCATACTCCAAAAGCAGCTTGGCTACCCTGCTGAGGACAGTCCTGAAAGACAAATCCTCCACCAAGGAGGCGAAGTGGCGCACCCTTTCCGCAAGCACTCTGGTCACGTTGGCTGCCACCTGGGGATGATCGCGAATGATGACACCAACATCAGTTTTATTTATCCCGTAAAGGACGACAGGCGCCATAGCAGTGGCACTAGCCACGTTTGGCCCATTGTCGAAAACAGCGACATCGTTAAAAGATTCGCCGGGGCGGATGATGCACAAGATCTGTTCCTTGCCCTCAGCGGACGTCTTGAACATCTTTACTACCCCGGATACCACGAAATACAACGCCTGCGCAGGCTCACCCTCTTGGAAGATGAACTCATCCCTCTGAGCCGTCCTCTCGAACACCAACCGCCTGATGGATTCGAGTTCGGCGACATCTAGACCTGCGAAGTAAGGGATAGACTTCAGGAACTCTATATCAACGCTCATTCAAACCTGTATTAGGAGACCGCCTTCGGTCAAGGTGAATCTCGCAAAAACTAGATCTCCTCAAGGATCATATCGGCTTCACTGCCGCACACCTTGCAGACCAGAGTTCCCCTCTTGGGTTTTTCCTCCGATTTCTCTTTCACCACCAATTCAGCTTCGCAACCACACTTCTCGCAAGTATAGGTCTTTTTCTCTTCTCCCGCCATTTCCTTTCTCCTCCTTCCAATATGATGCCTAGCTTGCTCGCCTTGCTGCTCCAGCTTCCGTACATGCAATGCCTAAGATTATGAGCTTATGAGCTCTTTCCCCCTGGGTGATAGCTCGTAGCCCCCGCCTTTCTCGGCTACCATCTCTGCCCCCGCCAACTCTCGCAGACCGCTTCTCACTGCGTAAAGGGGACGCCCGGTGTCGGCGGCTACATCCTCTGCAGACTTGGCACCCGCTGCCAAGGAACTTAGTATTTTCATACCTGACTCAGTCGGTTTTCCATCTGGGCTAATACAGGCCATGATAATCCCTCCCCGTCACAGCTTCTTCTTGCACAGGTACCAATCGACGCACTCGTATCCCTGCTTGAGCCTCTCCTCAGCACTCTCGGCTGTGAGAGGAGGAGGCACAATCACCATATCGCCCGGCCTCCAGTTCGCCGGGGTGGCTACCTTGTGTTCGTCTGTTGTCTGCAAAGCCGTTACCAGCCTCAGGATCTCATCCATGTTCCTTCCAGTAGTCAGGGGATAGTATAGCATCGCCCTTACAATCTTGTTGGGGTCGATGAGGAACACGCACCTTACTGTCTCCGTCTTGCTCTGACCGGGATGCACCATGCCATATAGCTGGGACACCTCCTTATTGAGATCGGCGATGATAGGGAAGGGAATCTTCATCCCCATCTTCTCCTCTATGTTGCGCACCCAGGCAATATGGGATGTAATGCTATCGACACTGATGCCCAGTAGCTCCACCCCGCGCTTCTGCAGCTCGGGATAGATTTGGGCGAAGGCCATGAACTCTGTGGTGCACACCGGCGTGAAGTCGGCTGGGTGGGAAAAGAGGATCAGCCAGCTGCCCTTGTAATCATCCAGTCTGATAGTGCCGTGAGTCGTCGGCGCTTCAAAGTCCGGCGCCGGCTCACCCAGCTTGGGTAGTCTAATTACCTCTTCCATTTGACAACCTCCTTTAATTTTGTTTATTACCCTTTCCCTTCCTCTTCCTTCAGTAGGTCGCTGAATACCTCAGCATGGTATACTTCGTGATCCCTTAGCCGAATGAGAAGCCGTTTGAGGTCGGTCTCTACAATCTCCTTGGCGGCGCGGTCATACTCAGCAGCTACCTCCTGCTCGATCTTGATATCTGCACGAAGCATGTCGGCCGTCTTTGTCGATTGGTCGACCTCGGTGTGCTCGATCCTTGGCGTGCCCCGTTTATCAACCAACTCCTCAGACAGCCATCCAAGGTGTTGCATCTCGTTTATCGCCTGATCCTCCATTTCCCTCTTGACATCCTCGTTAGAGGTCATATAGCGGTGGAAAAGGTACTGGAGGATGACGGTGTACTCGTGCTCGACGCCCCAGTTGAGAATCTGGGCAACCCTATCCTGCCGAGACCCTCTTAAATCCCTGGCGTTTTCCTTTCGAGCCTTGTCCACGAAGTGTTCGAAGTCACCTCGGTGTGACTTTTCGTCAGAGAGAATCCGCTCAAGCAGTCTTTTGATCTTAGGGTCGTCGATGGCCTTGATGTGCCCCTGATACATGGCGATGGCATCCTCCTCCTGGCGCACATCGTTTTTCATCCAATCGCCAACTGCCTCGCCGCCCATGCGCATATCTCCCCTGTCGAGGCTAGGCACTCCGCCAAGGCTAACTATGGTCTCAGCAAGCCAATCAAGGTGGCGCATCTCCTCCCGGGCGATTGCCTCGATCTCGCAAGCCATCTCCCCCTCACCCATAGCATAGGCATGGGTCAGATACTGAATGATGGCTGCATGCTCGCCCTTGAGGTCCTGGTTGAGTAAACTAATGATATTCTCGCTCATCGTACCTCCTGATTGTCGCTTTGGCCACGGCTGCCTTTACCTGAGGCGAGACTCCACCACACCCCAGTTGATATTTTTGAAGAA
>Ga0180438_10010767_pt1 | contig 11170 bp, 18 predicted proteins | sample SS_ome_12_FD_132455 | JGI IMG/M metagenome (GOLD analysis project Ga0180438, IMG submission 132455) | Hypersaline lake sediment archaeal communities from the Salton Sea, California, USA - SS_3_D_2 metaG | ecosystem: Environmental > Aquatic > Non-marine Saline and Alkaline > Hypersaline >...
ATAAATATAATTGTTGCTCCTATTGTAAACACTTGACGACAAATGTTGACTATTATGGCTATAAAAGCGATAGGAACCCACCAACTTATTTTTGTCTTGCCAAGGATACCGAAGGTGTTTCCTTTAGAGAGAAGCGAGGAAAAACAATGTCAACCTCAGAGACTTTAAAAATCAGATTGTTTTGCAAGGGGTATGAGTGCAAATTAAAACCACTTGGTCTTTTAGTGGAGAGAATAAATAAAAATGATTAAAGCTGGAATAAATATAGACAAAATAGGCATAAGGTTAACTTTGCCACATAGAGGAATTACTAGGCTAGTTGATTCGGTTGTTTGGGTTTCTGTCTATAAAAAGAACGGCAAATATACCATTTATGAAGACCGAATTGAAACATTTAATTGCTCAACGGTTTCTAGGCTTGACAATATTCTAAAAGAAGCAGTTGAAAAAAATTGGAATTACATAGAATCAGAAGCCATAAAAATTGTTAAGCTGCTTGAATCAAATTCAATAGCAATAGGGAAAGACGAAATGAGAAAAGTATTGAAGAAAAAAATTGAACCATTAGACATTTTAGCGGAGAGAATAAATGGCGGCAATAAATAAGGGTCCTAACTGCCAATATAAAGCACCATACGGACGCTGTGAAAATAAAAACATACCTAGAATATATTTTGGCATTGGACCTCGCATGTGCAAAATATGGCACAGCCCCTTTGATACGTGCGAAGAACAAAAACTGATTCCAAGACCAACAACAAGACCAGTAGGAACTGGAAGAAAACCAAAGCCGCTGGAGAAATTAGTTAATAGACTTAATAAGGAGAAAATCAAATGAAATATTTAGTACTACTAATGCTAACCGTGGGAATTTTTATTTATCCAGTAAAAATTCTGCAAATAAAAGATGCAGACACTTTCAAAACTCAATTTGAAATTTTCCCCGACACGTATATGGTCAGAAATGTGCGTTTACAGGGGTGTGATGCCTGGGAGACTTCTAAGCGTAGGCGCTCCGTTAATGTAACAGACGCAGAAGTTGTACTTGGGCATAGAGCAAAAAAATTCGTAGAAGAAAAAATTGGCGAAGCCAATCAAACTACACTAATCGTTGTAGACATTGATATGTACGGCAGAGTATTAGGAAACATTATGATTGACGGACAAAATTTGTGTGACCTGTTAATAAAAAATTGTCATGGCTTGCCATATGACGGCAAGACCTACGGAGAGGTTGCCGAAGGATGTTTAAATCCAAGACTTTAATCTGTCCAAACTGTAAAAATCGTAAACTTCTAATGGAGGAAAACAGCTTTATATGTTTGGCGTCTGCTGGCAGCAAATATGACTATAACGAAAATACTTGCCCTAAATTTATACCTAAGAAAAAACCATTGGACTTGTTGGCAGAAAGGTTAAACAATGAAAAATCCATATAGAACATGCCGCTACTGTTTTCATTGCATGAAAGTACCTGATATTATGTTTGTTCCAGAAATCAAAAGGAACCAGCGTGAACATCTCTGGAGGTGTCACTTAATGGAGTGGATAAAAGAAGAATCGCAGTTACAAGTATTAACAGATTGTGAACAATGGTTGCCAAGTCGTGATATACCAAAACCACTTGACGTATTGGCGCAAAGATTAACCCCTAAGAAGCAAACCGTTTTTCAAAAAATAAGAAGGATATTTTTAGAATGATATATGAAGGAATTTTTTTAGAACTTGATAAAATAACTGTTTCCAAATGGTACATACCTTATCATGTTGGAAAGGCTGCGATTGATTTTTTGAAGAATCGAATAGAAAGAGGAGATGTAATATTAGGAGAAGTAAACAGCTATACTTGTGGTCGAATCTCTTTACAAAAAGCAACCCATCAATTAATTGGTCTTGAAATATATAACGGCAATGTCATTGGAACTATTAAAATTTTAGAATCGGAAGATGGCTTAAAATTGCTTGATGCTTTAAAGCATGGGATGAAATTTAGAACAAGCTGTACGGGAGTTGGTCACTATAAGCACGATAAAAAGAAGGATTGTTATATGTTTAATAAATTTATGATAACAACTTTTGATTTGATTACATCACCTGGAAACGATACAGAATATTTGAGTATTAGAAAGAAATTAAGCCCACTAGAAAAATTAGCGAAAAGGATGAACAATGGTTAAAGAGGTTTGTATGCTATTAGATGAACTCGCAGATAAGAAAGGTTATCTATGCCCATTTTGCAAACAACTGGTTCCTCTTAAATCAGTTAAGACTTCGGCATTGCACAAATTTAAAAGGGGGAAAGATAGAAAAGTTGAAATAACAGAACCGAAAATTTGTGAAGTTTGTTTACACGACAATTTGGCAAACGGTGAAGAATGGTATATAAAAGAGTGTGGCGAAAAATATAATTTAGTAAGAATTTTTTTGGTGAAACCATTAGAAAGATTAGTAGAAAGGATAAACAATGAATAAATGTTACGATTGTGGCTTGTCATATGACAGTCCAGAATGGATTGAGACTACTGTTCCTAATAAACATTGGCTCAAAATTTCTCCGACAGGTGGTGAAGGTGGTTTGCTCTGCTTTAAATGTATGAGAGAAAGATTCAAAAAGGCTGGAATGATAAACGTACCATGCAGATTTCATTATAACGACCCCGAAGATGTTATGCTTGGCGAACTTTATCTTGACGATTTTGATGATTGTGGAAAAACAATGAGAAGGTGGATGACACAATCTGCAAAGCATTCAATGAAAAGGAAAGACAATGAAAACAACAATTTGTTATAATTTTGAAAATGTTGAATTGGGGAGAAAATATGGGACTATTGATTTCACGGAAGAACTTAAAAACCTTATAAAACAAGAAGTAAAAAGTAAGTACTGTGTTAATTGCCTCCATAATGATAATTGCAAATTAGAACATAATTCTGACACTAGTGAGGAATATAATTCAAAAACAAAAATGAAACAAATTATACTTAATTGTTGGAAGAAGATACCAACGCCATTAGACAGGCTTGTAGAAAGGATAAATAATGAGTGACATAATTATTGAAAGAAAATGGTGTATGCCTAGCAGACATACATTTACAATCAAGCCAATCAAGGAATTGCTTGAAGAAGAATTGACAAAGGGAATATGGTTAGACCCTTTCGCTGGCGAAAACTCTCCAGTACCTATCAAATACAGAAATGACCTTAATCCCGATATAAAAGCAAAGTATCATATGGACGCCATAGAATTTCTCAAACAGTTTGAAGATGGTTCTGTAGATGGAATATTGCATGACCCGCCTTATTCATTCAGGCAAGCCACAGAATGTTACAAAAAGTTTGGCAGGGAAAATTTAGGGAACGGCGGCATAACCAACATGAAGTACTGGAAGCTGGTAAAAGATGAAGCGGCCAGAGTTATTAAACCAGAAGGAAAGGCTATATGCTTTGGATGGAACAGTATGGGATTAGGTAAGAACAGAGGATTTAAAATGAAGCGTGTGCTACTTGTGCCGCATGGCGGTAGCCAGAATGACACGCTTGTAACAGTGGAGGTAAAAAGAAATGGCTGATTTTTGTTCCTTCTGTGGAAGTGGTCCAATTAACATAGAAGAAGAATTTAAAGATATGAAACCTGGAGAATATAAAGGCATATATCTTTGTGAACATTGTGGTTGCTTCATTTTACGTTTGACAGAAGATGAAAAAAAAGAAGTCTCCTTTATTGAATGTTTTGGTTATCCAAAGGATAAAAAGTTAGCAGATTTTGAATATGAAGATATTGAGCCACACTTAGAAGATGGTAGAAAAAAATCTCATATGGAAGCTGTTTACTTAGTTGCAAACATGGTTACGACCATCTACGACGAGAACAATCAACCAATAACTGATGAAGAAGGATATTGGAAGCAAGATAGGTCAAAATTATCTAAGGAAGCTGTACTTAAAGAATTTGAAAAAATGGACAAAAAGAATAACAGCAATTATTGGGCCTCAGTAGATTATTTAGAAAAATTTATTGATTATGTCGTAGATGGAAGAAAGAAAAAATGGGCTGAAGAAGGAAACCCTGATAAATAAAGGGCTAAAATTTTTTTTAAAAAAAGTTAATTTTTTTTGGAAAAAACTGAAACTCAAAAGCTATATACTATAGGTGAAATCGAAGGGCGTTTCAAAACCCCTTCAAACAAATGAAAGTGAGGGTGAAATAATGGCAAACCTTAATCAAAAGGCGAGGGGAACCTCTCGCACTATCAACAAGGCAGGTGGAACTGCCTACAACTACAACGATTCCCGTTTAGAATTGTATCAAATGGTAACTGCAAATATGTTTAACGAAAATTCGTTTTACGCTTCGGCAGACGAATTGCGTACAGACTTGGACAACGCTTTGGACAAGGTTCTAGCGACCGACCCTGAGTTCGTTCTTGAGCTGGCAGTTTATACTCGCAACTTTATGAACTTGCGTTCTGTAAGTACTTACATGCTTGCGTACTTTGCGCGAAATGCACAAACCGCTGGAAGTCTTACCAAGAAGTACGGCTACCACGTTATTTCCCGCGCAGATGAACTTGCAAACGCATTGGCGTATTCAAGGGCGTTGTGGGACATGTTGAACACAACCAAACAAAAGCAGGAACCAAAATTCCCAGCGGCTTTGCGTAAGACCGTACAGGAAACTTTTGGCAAGTTTGATGAATACCAGTTGAGCAAGTACCGCTTGCTTAACAAGCAATTCAAATTGGCCGATGCTATTAAAGTTGCACACCCAGGTACGCTTTATCCAAACATGAACGAAACCTATCATGCTATCATTGAAGGTCGTTTGAAGATGTCTGATAAAACCTGGGAAAAGAAAGTTTCTACCAATGTCAAAGGTAGCGCACAAGCTAACTGGACTGATGTAGCAGCTGATAGCGCAACTGGCTATATGGCGCACTTGCGTAACTTGCGTAACTACATCGACAATGATGTTCCAGAAGACATTTTGAGAACTGTTGCCGATAAGTTGTCAGATGAAAACGCTGTCAGAAATTCCAAGCAGCTACCTTTCCGTTTCCTTGCAGCATATCGCGCATTGAAACCAGCGGAAACTAGCAGGTGGGGTTACGGTATTAGAAATAGAAATGCAAACGCGCCTAAGTTTCTATTGGAAGCAGTAGAAGCCGCGCTGGAAGCATCTATTGATAACTACCAGATTGACGGAGATGTTGGTGTGCTTATAGACCTTTCTGGTTCTATGTGGGACACTCCACCAAGCGAAAAAAGTTCTATTCTCAACGTAGAAATTGGAGCATTGCTTGGTGTTATTGCAGCCCGTCAATCTAATAGAAGCGTTATAGTTGGCTTCGGTCATAATGCAGTTGAACTACCTATCAATGCCACTAAGGTTCTAAATGCTGTTAGTCAGGTTTTGAAGGCAAATGATAAGTACGGAATTGGTCATGCTACCAATGGACACTATGCTGTTGATTTGCTAACTAAGAAAAACTACAAACTAGATAAAATCATCTGTGTAACCGATATGCAGCTATGGGATACTTCTCACAGCGGAAGAGGATTGAATGGTTCCGTTAATAACTACCGCAGGGATGTTAATAATGGCGTACAATTCTACGCATGGAATGTTGCCGCAAGCAACACTGGCATTACTCCTGATAGTGGTAACAACTACGTTGTCTCTGGCTACAGCGAAAAGAACTTGCGCTACATTTCTGGAGCATTGAACATCGTTCAAGAAATCAAAGATTGGACTAAGGCGTACGTTCTTAAAGAAGAAAAACGCTTTAAGAGAAATCAATAACTAATAACTCTGCTACTTTGCTGTAGTAGAGTACCAAGAGGTCGCAAATAAATCTTACTTCGTAACAGTAAACACAAAGACAGATTTATTGATTATACCTCAAATTTAAAATATGCCAGTGGTTGAGGGTGCCACTGTCAACCAAATAAACTCAAGAGGATTTTAAAATGGTAACTATTGCAGTTGCGTTAAGACGCATCAAAAAAATCAAAAATCAAATTTCGGAGCTTTCTGATAGAGCGCAAATGTCTGTCTCTTACTCAGAGAAGAACGTGCCTACCTTTGACTTTGACGAAGAAGTCAAAAAGTTGGATTCAAAAAAGAGGACGCTTGTAAAATTGGAAGCCGCAGTAGCAGTTGCCAATGCTACAAATTCAATCACGTTCAAAAAAGAACTAGTGACGCTTGCGGAAGCAATCAGGCGTTTGCAGGAATTGAAGGATGATATTTCTTTTTATCAGAGATTGCCAATCTTCGAAGGCGTGAGGCAGGAGCGCGAACACTGTTATGATGAAGTTAATGGCAACAGCTATGTTAAAACCGTTGACATTAAATGGTTGAGCAAGCTGTCTGAAAAAGAACGCATCGAAAAAATAGACGCTTTGAAAAATGAGTTTGAAGACCTCAACAACATTTTAGAAAGCGCAAACCATCGTATTGAAATCAGCACTGATAGTCTTTAGAGACTATTTAGGACTGGTGTAGATAGTAAACGGCGCAGTTGGATTTATAGTTTAACGGTCTTAGTAATCATTAGGGATTATGAGACTTCAAGCTAGTAAATACTACTAGTCAATAGACACTGAATGTCTAACTACATTTATATGGCAACCGATGTTGATAGTGAATACAAAGCGGTTAGCGGTTAGGAAAACATCAGCATTGAGCCATCAGCGATAAGCAATAAGCTATAAGCTGTTAGCACTAAATGTAAGTTAAATTATTTTTTTGACCGTAGCCGTTGCCAAAGGATATATAATACATGGAGAAACAAGAAAAGATTAACGTCGTTTGCTCATTCGTTGACCAATATAACGACCTCAATTTTGTGATAGAACCAACAGCACAAAAAATAAGGGAGCTTTTAGAAGATACATATATTGGTCAAGGTGAAGCCGCGATGGACGCAGAGATAAAAAAGATTCTGCATACTCGCAATAATGGCACAGTGTTAATACCAGAAGTTGTCAGGCACTTGCTTAAATAAATATTTTTCACAAGATAAATATTGCCAGTTGTAGTCATGTCTTACTTCGCACAAATAGTCCAAATGGTTAGGACATTAGACACATAATCTAAAATTATAGGTTCAAATCCTATTTTATGCAACAAATTACAGACATGGCGTTTACACTTAATTACATAGTCCTGCGAATACGCTAATGATTCAAGAGGGCGACGGCTCCGCGTGTATAGCAGGACACCAGATGGAAAACAGCTTAATAATTTATGCAATAAAAAACCAAATCAACGGCAAATTTTATATTGGGCAGACAGTTGATTTTAAACGAAGAATAAGAGAACATTTTTCAAACAACGGAAACGGTAAATGCCCATATTTATCACATGCAATTAGTTATTACGGCAAAGAAAGCAACAACACAAGAGCTTAGAGAAACCAGAAGAAAAAATCAATTGGGAAAAAAATATTCCGATGAAACTAAAAGAAAAATGTCAGAAAGCCATAAAAAGAAATGGCAAGTGATAGATAAAAATAATAGAAAAAGACCTAACGTAAAAAATAGAAAACGAAACGAAAAAGGTCAATTTATATAATGGTTGTAGGTATGTCATACTTCGGATAATATGAAAAAGCAAACCAAACTTTTTTATTAGATGGTTCGATTCCATCACAACAACCAATGTTGAGTGGTAGCGTCCACAGAAAAAAACGCATCTGGCATATCGTTTATATCAACTAATAGCTCTGTTGAAGTTTTAACAGAGCGCCAATTGCAGGTAAAACTTACTTCGTTATATCAGGTTTAACAAAAATTAGTTTTACCGATTACATTGACAATATCTAACGCCGTGAGTAGAGGACACCGATACGAGAAGCGGCGTTAGAACCAGTTGCAAACTATACTTACTTCGTAACTCAATGGTAGAGTAATTGGCAGTTAACCAATATGTTGCTGGTTCAAATCCAGCCGAACCGAAAGGTTTTCAGTATAGTTGATTACACTGAATATATGGCGAGAGAGAGTACAGAGAACAACGTTGTTCGAAAATTGACAGGTTTAACTCCTGTCCTCGCCACCAGTTGTAAGATTGTCTTACTTCGTAGCCGAATTGGTACAGGCATCAGTCTCATAAACTGACTTAGGCTTCACAGCCTTTCGCGGGTTCAAATCCCGCCGAACTCGAAAGAGTTTTTTAGGCAATCTGCTTACACTGAATTTTTCACCCTCATAATAGCTTGACCTTAAATGGTCAAGCGCCAGAGGGTCGCAAACGAGTGTTACTTCGTTTAAAATATTTGGCAGAAACCCAAACAATAAAACACACTCGTTGATTATACCTTTATAAAAAAAATACTTGTGAACGTTCCAAAAAGGAAATTTTTTACAAGATAAATAGAGTAAGCGGAAGCTATTATTCCGCGATGATAACGTTTCCCTCCCAATAATAACAACTGGCGATTTCTTTGTCAGTTGCGCCGATAAATAGCCAGAGTATTGTGAGATATTTCTAGCACCACTACCGAGACAAAAATATTACGGACAATTACAGAAAATTTACAGGAAAAAATCGTAATAGTTTAATAAGCGCCACACAAGCTGTATTTACGGCTGGCTGACATTTTATAGAATTTTTATTATTGTAACAGGCTCGGTAGCTCCCTTTGGAGTACCGAGCCACCATTTTTTTAGAGAGAATTTAATTAAGCAAAATTAAGCATCAAAAAAAATTTTCCAAAACGATAACTCAAAAGCTATATATTATAAGCAAAACACGCGAAGGTAAAATACTAAAGAAAGGAGAGAAAACGCATGGAAGAATACGGACAGTACATAGGTTACGCAGTTGTCATTGTTACGGCAATACTAGGAGCGATATGGGGAATTCTAAAAGTGAAACTCCAGAGTACGATTAACGAGAAAGTAAAGGACGACAGAGTAAGAGAAGTATTAGATTTCTTACTAGACCGCGCCGATACCGTAGTAACAGGACTCCAGCAAGAATTAGCAGACGACTTAAAGAAAGCCGCAGAAGATGGGAAGCTAACAGATGAAGAAAAAGACGAACTGAAGCATAAAGCCATCGACCTACTTATCAACTCACTAACTCCAAGTCAAGCAAAGTTACTAGAAACGTTGAATCCAACAACTGGTGTATTGCAAGACAGCAACATAGTTAATGCAGTAGAAGGTATTGTAGGGAACCTAGTTGAAACCGCAATCAAAAATAGAAAAGAATTTTCTAATGTCGGTAACAACAACTAAAAAATTAACAGGCGAAAACAAACAAAGAATCATTTATTAAGAAAAGAAAAGGAGAAAACAAAATGAATGACAAACAAATGGCAAGACTAAAGGCAATTTACGAGCAAAGAAAACAACAGTCGGGAAACAAAGGTGGAAGCTGGTTTTGGACTCCACCAGAAGGGAAGTCGCAAATTCGCATACTACCTTCAAGCGATGAAGACCAGTTCTTTTATAAGGCAACTGGAATCCACAGAATAGACGACCAAAACGTCTATTGTCCCAAACTCACAACTGGCGCACCATGCCCAATTTGTGAAACCGTATCAAAACTTTGGGCAAGCAAACGCCCCGAAGACATCACACTAGCAAAGAAACTCAAAGCAAGAAAGAAGTTCTACTCAAACGTCATCGTACGCAAGTTAGACTCTGACGGCGAAGTTGTTGAAAGCGATGGTCCTTACATCTGGACATTCGGAGTAAAGATGTTGGACAAACTTCTTAACTACATCTTTGACAAAGACTTTGGAGATTTGACAAGTCTTAAAAACGGTTGGGATTTTGTAGTGGAAAAGGGGGAAAAGGACGGTTTCCCAAATTACGACAATTCCAAGCCACGCGTACATTCTACTCCAGCTGGTTCCAGCGATGAAATCGCTGATTGGCTAGAGAGAGCGCATGACGTTTATGGTTTCGTTGACAATAACGTTAAATCGTACAAAGAAATTCAGGCTGTATTACTACAAGAGGATGACATTGACGATGATACTACCGACGACGAACCAGAAGATGAAACGGATAATACTAGCAAGAAGGTTGATAAGTCTATCTTAGACGAACTTAACGACCTGTAATAGATAGGAGGAAATACTATGAATAAGGCAGAACTAGTAAGTATCGTTAGTGATAAACTAGAGTGTACAAAAGCAGATGGTTCAAGAGCGTTTGAAGCTGTTTTTGACGCGCTAATTGAAGGATTAGTAGCTGGAGAAAAAGTTAAGACTCCTTTGGGAACCTTGAAGGTTGCCGATAGGAAAGCTCGCACCGCAAGAAACCCTCAAACGGGCGAGGCGGTAGCAGTACCAGCATACAAAACTATCAAGTTAATTCCTTCAACTATCATTAAGGATAAGCTAAACGGCTAAATCTTTAAGATACACAAATAGAAAGGGGGAGGGCAACCTCCCCCTTAATTATAAAGAAATAGAGAGGAAAGAACATGCCAAGAAAAAAAGCAAATAGAAAGAAAAAAGAAAACATAGTCGATGAAGTAAAAACAGTAGACGAAGATAAACTTTTTGATAGTATCGTAAAAGACATTAAAAAAGACTTCGCAGAAGGTACACAGACACATATCGAAACCGCTACAAACTTTTTGACTAGTGGAAACCTGGGAATAAACTATGCTATTAGTGGAAGACCAGATGGAGGATTTCCCGAAGGGCTTGTTACTGAAATTTACGGGGACCACAGTACAGGAAAATCGCTTATAGCCTATCATGCTCTTGTACAAACGCAGCAGCGCGGCGGATACGCGATTCTAATAGATACAGAACGCGCCTTTAATCAACACTGGTTTCAAACAATCGGTGGCGATAATAGTAAACTGATATATTTCGAAACATCTACTATGGAAAAAGTTTTTGATTATATCACAAAATTAGCTGGCACAGACGGTTCAAAAACTGAGTACGGTATTATCCGTAAAAAGTTGCCTATGGATGTACCAGTAACAATCGTATGGGATTCGTTGGCGCAAACATCAACGGAAGCCGAACTTGACAAGGATATGTCAGGTAGTGAAATGGCTATCAGGGCAAGAAAAGCAGGACAGGGTATGCGTAAGGTTCTTGGACCTTTGAAAAGAAGCAATATTACTTTTCTTGTTATAAACCAGATACGTGCTACTATGGCTATGTATGGTCCTGATAGTGACACAGTTGG
>Ga0180438_10010771_pt1 | contig 11166 bp, 12 predicted proteins | sample SS_ome_12_FD_132455 | JGI IMG/M metagenome (GOLD analysis project Ga0180438, IMG submission 132455) | Hypersaline lake sediment archaeal communities from the Salton Sea, California, USA - SS_3_D_2 metaG | ecosystem: Environmental > Aquatic > Non-marine Saline and Alkaline > Hypersaline >...
AAACATCAAGATTTAATAAAAAGACTTGAAAAACATAGAGATGAAGATACTTTAGAGTTTGCTCAGATGGTGGATGACGAAGTGATTGAATTCGCAAGAAATAATCAAAGGCTAATAGGAGAGAGAAACGGAAGTATTATTTATACGAGTAAAATCCCATATCAAATTAAAAGATTTTTAACGGCAAAGGATCAAAAAACGAAAAGATTTTACCTTTGTTATTGTCCTTGGATTCGGGGCGCTTTAAAAGAGGGAACAGAAAATGAAATCTTCCAAAATTTCTGTCAGTGTAGTGCAGGGTGGATTAAATTGTATTGGGATCAGATTTTCGAACAATCCGTGTTAGTTGAACCAATAAAAACGGGTTTAAGAGGAGATTTAGAGTGTACATTTGCAATTCACATACCTGAAAATATTCAATTTCAAATCTAAAAAATTGCATGTGCTAATTTTTAAAATTAGGATTGAGCTTTATTTACCCGAAATATTTTTATTGAACCTCGGAACTATATTTCCCTTAGAGAAAGATTCTCATAATTTAGTTTTATAATTTAATAATTCAATAAGGGGAAAATGAAATGAAAATAGGAATTATTGGCACAGGAAATGTAGGTACAAGCTTAGGAAAAATATGGGCTCAAAAAGGTCAAGAAATTTTTTTTGGCTCGCGAGATCCCGTTGGAGTGAAAAGATTAGTTGATAGAATTGGAGTTCCAGTAAAAGCAGGCACTTATGCCGAAGCTGCTGAATTTGGAGAAGCCATAGTACTTGCTATACCGTGGTCGTCAGTAGAAGATACGATTGGAGCTCTGGGAGATTTAAAAGGGAAAATCATTATGGATTGTACTAACGCTGTAGCTCCTAAATTAGGAGGTCTTTTAATTGGTCATACAACATCAGCAGCAGAAAAAATCGCAGAATGGGCAGAAGGTGCTTATGTTGTCAAATCATTCAACTCTTTTGACCCTGAATTATTACCAGAAGTACCAAAACGGAGCCCTAAACCTACTGCCTTCATTTGTGGTGATAGTGTTCAAGCAAAATCAAAAGTGAAGGATTTGGGCGAATTATTAGGATATGATGTCGTTGACGCGGGACCGCTTAAAAACGCTAGACTTTTAGAACCTTTGGCAATGCTGTGGATTGAACTCGCATACAATCAAGGAATGGGTCCTGGAATTGCGTTTAAATTATGCCGTCTTAGAAAACTACCGGAATGAGTAAAAAATAAGAATAAATACTTCTACTCGAGGACCTCACTACAAGTCTTCATGTCCATACCAGGTTCCAAGAATACTTGAAATGGTGCCATATTTTTTCCCAAATTTGCCATGTGTGTTCTTAAAGCGTCATCATTAGCATATTTCTCGTAAAATATGATCGTATTCTTATCTTTCCTTCCTTTTACAGTATGAGGGATGTATTCTAATAAACCTGGCTCTGCCGCTTTTATTTTTGGAACAATTTCTTTTAAAGCAGCTTTAGCGTCGTCCATCTTTCCTTCCTTAACTTTTACAGTAGCGATTATTGTTATTGTCATATAATTCTTCTCATTTTTTATAATATAAGTTAATAAGGTAAAATTCAATTAAAACTATTCTTAAATGCATGCTTCAATCAATAATACTCTTTCACTATGTTATAGACAGTATCTCTTTGAGCAGGTTTCTTGCCTGCCGATTTGATTATGCTAATCATTTCCTCTACGGTTAAATATTCTCCATAGCTCGCACCTGCACTTTTTGAGATGTTTTCTTCCATTATGGTCCCTGAAAAATCGTTGACACCATAATTTAATGAAACTTGGGCTAATTTAGGCCCTAATTTCACCCAAGAGCATTGTATATTATCTATGTAATTGTTGAAAAACAACCTTGCTACGCTATATAATTTCAAGTCATCCATCCCACGACTTGGAATGAGAGAATATTCTTCTGATGTAGATAATGCAGGATTCTCGCTTACGAACGTTAAAGGAACAAATTCGGTAAATCCCATCGTTTCTTTTTGTATATTCCTTAATACTTCCAAATGTTCAAGCCTATCTTTTAAATCCTCAATATGACCATACATCATCGTAGATGTAGTTGGAATACCGATTTTATGGGCTATTGTAATGATGTCTGTCCATTGAGCGGTCGTTACCTTATTAGGGCAAATAATATCACGAATTTTATCGACCAAAATTTCTGCTGCAGTACCAGGCATCGAATCTAATCCTGATTTCTTAAGCTCTTTTAAAGTATTTTCAATAGAATCACCGTTTAATTTCGCCATGTGAAAGATTTCTTGAGGTGAAAACGCATGTGTATGGATGTTCGGATCAACATTTTTCACGGTTTTGAGAATGTCAATGTAATACTGGAAGTTTAAATCGGGATGTATTCCACCTTGCATGCAAACTTCAGAACAATCGTTATTTTTTGCCTCGAGAACCTTTTCCTTAATCTCATCTTGAGATAATAGAAATGCTTCGATCGAGTTAGGAGGAACGCTGAAAGAACAGAATTTACATCCTCGAGTACATATATTCGTGAAGTTAATATTGCGATTTACAACAAATGTAACGATATCCTCCTTTTTTTCGAAACATACTTGATTTGCAACATATTGAAGGTTAATAAAATCCTTTCCGGTAACCTTTAAAAGAACTAATGCCTCTTCCGGGCTTATTTCTTCCGAATTTCCCGCTTTTTTTAATATTTCTGATACTGACATCTAATTAATATTATCTATCACTTTTTTAATATTTTCGGGACAAAATTCCTTTCGAGTAATGAATTTTTCGTAAATAGGAAGTCTCTCTTTTAGAATGATTCCTTGTTCTGCGCAAATTGATCCGAGATGGTCTATTTGTGGCCATTCGTTTTCAGGATTTATGTAATCCAATGTGAAAGGCGAGATACCCCCAAAATCGTCGATGCCCATTTCAATGAAATCCTTTTCATGTCCAACAATTAAATTAGGAGGAACTTGAATGGCAATCTCGTTTTCAAAAATCAAGCGTGCAATCCCCGTTATTTTTAGCATGTCTTCTATTAAAAGCGGTTTAACGGGATTATAAGTAATGCCTTCTTTAGTAACGAAATTTTGAATAATGACTTCTTGAATATGTCCGTATTCTTCGTGCATTTCTTTAATTAAATACAAATCGTTTATTCTATCATCTAAATTCTCACCAATTCCTAACAATAAACCGGTTGTAAATGGAATCTTCAACTTGCCTGCGTTCTTTATGTGTTCTATCCTTTTTTTCGGAAGTTTACCTTGGGAAAATTCGTGTACTCCCCCGTCCTTAAAGAGTTCCAAGCTCGTGCTCTCTAACATGAGACCCATGCTAGCGTTGCAATTTTTTAAATCTTTCATTTCCTCGTACGTGAGCCATCCTATATTTGTATGAGGCAAAATATTCAAATCTAATAAGTAAGTACAAATGTCTTTTACGAATTCAATATAATCTGAGCATCCCATTTTCTCCATTTCGTCCTTGACTTCTTTAAAACTATCTGGATGCTCCCCAGACATTATGAGCGCTTCTTTGCAATTAAATTGAAGCCCCTTTTGAATTAAAGTTTCCATTTGGGCGTTATCCAATAGAATCACGTTTCCTTCACCGCTTAATTTCGGGACTTTATAGTTGAAAAAACAATACCCGCATTGGTTTTCGCAGTAGTTTGAGAGCGCAAGCGTGAAATTTTTAGAATATGAAATAATATTTTGCTCGTCCTGAGGTAATTTAGACTTTATATCTTGTGCTTTTTCTTTTAGTTTCTTGAGCGATATTATTTTGAGGCTTTCTATCTCTTTCTTCCTACTCACGCAACTCTCCTTTTATATTTTAAAATCACGTAATCATCCCTGTGATTTACATCAACCAATTCATATCTTGGACCTTGAATCATCTTTTCAAAACCCTCTCCCTCGACCAAACTGGTTGCATCTTGACCTCCCACGATCCATGGCGCAATAGTCAATCTTATCTCGTCAACCAAGTCATTTTCGATGAAGCTCCAATTTAAAGTTCCTCCCCCTTCCAATAAAATCGATTTGATACCGTTATTGAATAATAAAGGCAATAATTTTTCGATATCTACCTGTTTTCCCCTTCCAGCTTTTATTATCTTCACGTTTCTTAATTCAAAATCTCTTATTTTTTCTTCAGAAGCGTTTTCTGTCGTGCATAATATTGTAGGATACATCTCTGGCTGAAAAGTAATTACTTGAGAATCGATTGGGATTCCTAAATTGCTATCTAATACAATTCTATGATATCCTTCGTGCTCGTGGAACTTGATGTGTAGTTTAGGATTGTCTTTCAATATTGTTCCCTTGCCTACCATTATTGCGTCAACTTGAGAACGGAGTTCATGTACTTCTCTCCAATCTTGGTCGTTGCTTAATTCCGGATCTCCCGCTTTGGAAGCAATCTTCCCGTCAATTGTCATTGCAGCGCTTAAAATCACGCGGGGTTTCCTATTTTCTTTCAAAAGCGAGTTCTCCTTTAATGTATGTTTGTTTTATATTTTCAGTTCGAGTTCTTTGAACTATAATCGGGTGTATGCTATTGGTTTCAATCTGATGTGAATAAAAATTCGGCTCACTCAAATCGATTGTAAAGAAATTAGCATTCTTTCCTTTTTCTATTGAACCAGTATCCTCATCCATCCTAAAATTTCTCGCAGCATTGATTGTGACCATTTTTAGCCACTCTCTTGCATCGAGCTCAACAGATTTATCTAACACCCTTGATATAAAATGTAAATACCTCATTTCTTCGAATAAATCTAAGCTATTTGCCATCACGTTATCTGTTCCGAGGGATATGGGTATTTTTTGATTTAAAATTTCTATAATTGGGGGGAATCCAACGCCAAAATATCCATTACTGCGTGGACACAATATTAATGCAATATTGTTCTTTTCTAATTGCGCTAAATCGCTCTTGTTAAAGTGCGTTCCATGAACAACTACATCAAGTAATTTGTCGTTAAATACTTCCCTTATTAAAACGTCGTTTCTCACGTTTTCGGCGCAATGGCAAGCGATTATTTTTTTATTAGTGTTTTTTTTATCAACCAATTTATCTTTTAATGCTTTCGAAATGTGCTTGTAAGATACTAATCCAATTCCATCTGCTAAATCATAGACTGAATCGATATCATTCTCGTTATTAAATCTCCCTAAAGCGAGGTAGTTCATTAGAGATCCTTGTAACGCCTCTTTTATAAGATTCAAACCTTCAATACCGTTTTCTCTAAAATCAATGAAGGTTGTTATTCCACTTGAGAGCATTTCCATGACTGCTTTTTTAATACCCCTTATTTTTACATCCCTTGGTGTCTTTTCAAGTAATTCATGTTTTATACCATTTGGAGGGGCTACAACGTCAATCAAATCTTTATTATATCCCGCTTCTTTTGCAAAGCTATCTCCAACGTGCACGTGAGAATTAATTAATCCTGGAATCACCAATAAATTCGATTCGCTATCGCTTAAATCAATATTATTTCCTGGATTTTCTGAAGTTATACTGGTTATTCTTCCCTCATTATCGATTTCTATATTAATATTTGCCTTGAGGTCTAAATCGTCCCCAATTAGTCCATAACGGGTGAAAACGTGTTTATTGGCCATGCGATTCTCTGTGAATTGAAAAAATTATGAAAGTATATTACTTATTAATATTAAATATTAAAATGGATTCATCTTTTTAAAAATTAGAGAAAAAAAATATCGTTTTAATATCGGTGACATAGAATTAACGAATTTAAAAAAGACTTACAAGATTCCAACAGCACGATAAATATTGGTATCGATAAGGTTGGAATTGTAGGTGTAGAGCGAAAAGTCGAGATCATTCAAGAAAATAAAAGTTACTCGTTTTATCCTAAAATTTCAGCTTTGATCTCGCTCCCGGCTCAACAAAGAGGAATTCACATGAGTCGCAGTAGTGAAACGATAGAGGAAATTATTAACGAAATTGTTTTTGAACCTGCATCTACCATTGAAATTGTTTCAGATAAAATAGCAAAATCGCTTATAGAACGCCATCCTTACACGGCAAAAATAGAAGTGAAACTTGAAGGAAAAATAATCGTGCAAGTTCGAGAGGGAGAAAATAGAGCCAATCAAAAAGCATACGATGTCAGTTCGATGGTTAAAGCAAAGAAACAAGAATCAGGCGAATACGATTTCAATTATTTTATATCTGGTTCGGCGTACGGAATGACATGTTGCCCTTGTGCCTTAGGAATGAGCAAGGAATTTGCACAAGAAGTAATTAAAAACAGAAAAGATATTGACATCTCGGAGGAGAATGCAAAAAAATTATTGAACATCCTTCCTTTCTCTTCGCACAATCAACGCTCGTTTGGGACCATCATTCTGCAGATCAAGGATTTGAACAATCATAAAATTGATGTGTTAGACATCATAGATATAATTGAAGAATCAATGTCGGGTAAAATACAGTCAGTTCTAAAACGACCTGAAGAAGCGGAATTAGTAAGGATTGCCCATTTAAAACCATTATTTGCCGAGGACGCCATTAGAGAAATGGCAAAAAATTTTGTGATAAAAGATTTCAAGAATCTAGACGAAAATTTCAAGGTCGTGTTTAAAATCGAGAGTTTTGAATCAATTCATCCGCATAATGTCTATTCTGAACTTAAGACAACCGTTGGAGAATTGAAAAAAGCGATTAAATTTTAACTTATTTACATGTCTTCACTTTTTTGCGAACATCTTGATGACTTTTAAATATTCTGACACTGGAATTACTTTTGGATTTCTCGCATAACTGCTCGAAATAGGAGCGTCGCATCTCGAACATAGAGAACTCTCCCTCAACCAATCGCGAAATTCATCCGCGTGAGCAGGATATCTACATTTTGGGCATAATATTATTCCTCTCCCTTTATCGGCAGGTAGTTTGGGTAGTTCAAAACAAAAAATGCATTTAAAATCTTCTAAGGTCAAATTCAGTCCTTTAGGTTTAAGTTTTGCGTAATATGAACTGGGTCTCGACTTTTGACTTTTACTGGAAGTAGTTGTTCTACTTCGAGCTGTTGTTCTTGCATGTGTAGCACGTCTTGGTTTCTGCTGCGTTGAGGTGGTTCTAGACCTTTGTCTGGGTGGTGGAACGGTGCTATATTGTCTTCTTCTTGTTTGAGGACGAATGGTTTCATTAATTCTACGCGTGCGATCCGTTATGTAATCGCTAGTGATGCGAGGTATTGAACTTGTTCTCCTTCCAAATATTCCTGGAACAATGATGAGGATGCCAAAAATAATCAAAGTAAAAATGAGTAGTAGATCATATTGAAAATAAAGCGGACTTAATAGTGTATCTATGCCGCTTTGCATGTAACTGCTCAAAAATATCCAATATCCTATTATAACAATATAATTAGAGATTGCGCAAAAAAACCCAAAACCTCGCGCGTTTACGGCTCTTGTTCCAAAATAGACATTCACATATTTGTTAAACATTTTATACTGTGAAATCATGCTGTATAACAAGTATGGAAGCCCAAAAATGACGCTCCAAGAGCTTAAAGAAACGTAAGCTTCGTTTAAAAGATTTTCTCCCAATAAACCCGTAAAACTACTCCAAATCGTAAAAAAGATCCCGATGAAAGGCGGACCTAAAATAAAAAATGCCGTGTTATGTGGTGAATTATATTCCCGATATTTTTTTGTTTGTTCAAAAATTTTAAGCGTAAATGCAATCCATGCTCCAATCAATATCCAAGAAAGAAGGATATTAAACGAAGGTTCAATATAAACTCCGTGAATGAAGCCTATAATTAACGAAACTGCTATTATTAAGGCATAATACATCATGTTCTTTAATATTAACATATTGTATCAGCAAAATAAAGTTATTCTTCATCATATTCTAGAAAAGCTGCTTTCCCTTCGATTATGGGGCTCATGAAATTTAAGATTCCAGGTAAAGATTTCACATCCAGCTGTTCCTTTACCTTAAATGGTACGGAAAACCATTTTCTTGTTCTAAGGTTGGCTCTAAAAATCTTAAATCCTAACGAAGTGCCGTCAATTTGATATGGATCTATAACGAGAGCGAGTGCTTTATCCCAAAGGGTTTGATATCGTGCCTGGGTTCCCATATCCTCGTTACTCATGAATAAACCATACGATGGGTGCGAATGGTACCACCCACAAATGAACAACTTGTTTTTCCTGACATCTTTCCACGCTTTCACGTAATTCTTGTAATCCTTGATTTCTGCATATAAAGCGTTTCCGTGACCCATGGGATACGCATCCTCTATAACGAGAGTTGACTCATCTTCATTTATCCTTCCCGCTAATAACCCTATTACTTCAACCCATTCTTCTCTTGGAATTTTAGGACGAGCGTACTTCAGAGCGTGACTTGCTATTTTTAAAATTGCTCTTACCGTGATTTCAACTGTCATCTTTGGCTTTTTCTTTTTTAACGGATATTTTTCATAATCCGGTGTTATGAATTCTTCTTTTTTTTCTTTATCAGGTTTAATGTATTCTTCTACAATTTTCTCCGCAACTAATTCAGGTTCCTCAGGTTTCTCGTATTTCTTCCTGTCTTTTTCTTCAGATTTCAAACCCTCATAAATTTCTTCAAGAAGTTCCTTTTTAATTCGTATTTCTTCCATTCGCTTTTTAATAGCTTCTTTCATCTCATCGTCATTTAGGTCCCCATCGTACAATAATTAGTTCACCACTTTTTATTCGCGTATTTCTTAACAAGATGTTTGACTTTCTTTTCATAATTCTTTGGATTATTCATCATCTCTAATGCTGCTTTCTTGTTAAACACGTCAGTAGGGTTGATGTATTTTCCACGAGTGTTGAACATGGCAATAATGGCTTCTATGACAGTACTAATTGTTTTTGAAGGGCTCCATCCGCCTTTTTTCCCTACTAAAGTCGGATCTACAAGAGCTAAACATATATTGCGCTGTCCCTTGTATTCGTGAGGTTTTGGCCAAAAATTAGGGTGCCAAATTGGAGTATGCAGGCGAACAAATGGGGGTTTCCGTGGATAGTCGGGAGGGAACTTGACTTCAAGCCTGAAAAGCCCTCCTTGGAACACAGTGCCTTTAGGTCCTTTTAATGTGATTGCTAAATGGTCAATGCTTTTTTTCTTAGTAAATGGTTTTAACTGTACGATCTTTCCTTGATTTGCCATTTTTTTGAGTCTAGCAAACTCTTGAGAAATACGACTATTTCTTGCGCTCATTATTATATTTTTACCTCGTGATCATTCTAATTTATTTTAATATAATAATAGAACTATTTTTATATAATTGTGTTTGGAATGAAAATGAAGTTTTTTCTGGTTTTAAATCAGTTTTAAATTTATGAAAATTTCTCCACCCTTAAATCCCGCAACCGTTAACAATTCGCAATTCCTCAAGCCATTTTCCCTGGGTGTCTGTTCCAGATTAATGAATTTAATCTCGTTGAAATCTGAGAACGTGATGACAGGTTCCAGCTCGGGATCTAATTCAAATCCGTTTTTTTCTAAAATCTTAATAATGTTTATAGTTGGTGAACGCGATTTCAGTTTTATAGAAATCCTTCGAACTTTATTACCACATTGTGAGCATTCAAGATTTCGCTTCTTTTCAATGTGGTAAAACATCATTGTCATCGCGTTAAACACGACGTAAGATCCAATGGGATCTCCTAACCCCTCGTGCTTTTTTTGCGAGTGAAGTATTTTTATGACTTCGTGCGATTGTAACGCAGAAATCACTGCGTTTATCGTGATTATAGCTGGATCGTGCCTATCGATTATTTTTACCACGTCGCTTTTAGAATATTCGGGCAAGAAATCGTGCTTTCTCACGAGATCGTTTGCATATTTTTGAATGAAAGTAACATCATTAATGTTTTTGGGATTTGGATCTCGGTCGTATTTTTCTTGAAAAGCCATATTTCCCTTGAAGACGCAATGAATCCTTTTCCTTGGCACTCCAACAACAGTACACGCAGCCATTTCGTCGTCTTCTGCCTCGGGTAACGGATTACATTCATAACACGCGTTTTCATACGGAAATATCGTATAGATATGGCCGTGATACCCAGATACGCCTCCGTCCACTAATGGTTTTTTAAATCGAACGCTTTGTGCGTTTAAATTCAACCGCGCGTTCATTGAATCGAGCCCTCCTACGATTACGTCCGCAGCTTGATAAATGGAAGGATCTAATCGTTCTAAGGACGTGTGGTGTCCCTTAATGGTGATATTTGGATTAATTTGAGCTAATTTTTTTGCTGCGACTATTGCTTTTGCAGCGCCCATTTTCGCTCCTGCAAATAAAATCTGCCGGTTCAAGTTAGAGTGTTCAATGATATCCAAATCCACTAAATCTAAATACCCCACTCCTAACATCGCTAAATTCTTGGCAATTTCACATCCAAGTCCGCCCACGCCTGCGATTAAAACTCTTGAATTTTTAACTATTTCTTGAGACCATCCATCAAGTCGAAACTGCCTGTCGTATAGGTCTTTTTCTTTCGCAGATAATTTCTTGCTAAAAAAATCAGAATCATTGTTCAAATTTATCACCATTAATTAATATTATTTTAAAAAAATAAAAAAATATTGAAAGTAAAAAGCCTTTCATTTTTGATTTAAATTGCCCCTGCGGTGCTTGCAGGAATTAGAAGAACGTCATCGCCATTACCGACGTTGTAATCTCCAAAGCTTGAGTTCTCGTCCATGGTCACGCCATTGCTACTCAAGTGGAAGTCAGCAGGATCCATCCCATAGATGTTTCCAACAGTTCTCTTAATATCTCCAACATCATTACTATCATTAATAGTAAGTTTTTGTTTCTTTTCACCTGGTCCGATTGTAGAGATAAAATAAACGGAAATTTTTCTTCCTCCGGTAGGTGTCTTTGATGCGGGCGTTTTTGAACTGACGGAATGGGTTTCTTCCTCGCCAAATTCTAGTTCTTCATCAAATTCGTCAAAACTCATAATTCTCATCACTCCTTATTTTTTTATTTTGTTTATTTTTATTGTAGTTAATTTAATGACGTGAAAATGATATTAAAAAACCATTTGGAAAGAATGTGAAGTTTTTTTAAATCTCTGACTTTTATAAATAGATAGGAGTAAGACCTAACAAATAAAATTCTTATATAT
>Ga0180438_10010772_pt1 | contig 11165 bp, 9 predicted proteins | sample SS_ome_12_FD_132455 | JGI IMG/M metagenome (GOLD analysis project Ga0180438, IMG submission 132455) | Hypersaline lake sediment archaeal communities from the Salton Sea, California, USA - SS_3_D_2 metaG | ecosystem: Environmental > Aquatic > Non-marine Saline and Alkaline > Hypersaline >...
TGTAATTCAACTTCATGCGGACCTCTTACCCCTGTTGCATCAATTTCGCTAACTGTCCAATATTTAAATTTCTTTAGGGTCATAATTTTATTAAGTCATAAGAAATTTGCTTCAAAATTATAAAATTATTCTTTTTTTTTGAATTTGCCGATAAAAAATCCTTTTGTTGAATGAATAGAGGGATATAACCTTCCAGTTCCTTCAATGTATTGATCCTTAATTTTATAACCATTCGAAACCCATTCTGGAAGGCTAATAGGTTCTAATTTGTCTAAAAACTTAAGTATTTGTAATTCCCCTTCTTCCGCATACAAACTACATGTTGAATATACCAAAATCCCTCCGGGTTTAAGATTATTTATTCCTGAATTAAGCAATTTAGTTTGAAGAATCATATTTTGTTTTAAAAAGTTAAAATTTTGACGCCACTTTAATTCAGGATTACTAAATAAAGCACCACTCCCAGTACAGGGAGCATCGATTAATACACTGTCAAATTTGATATCATCCCTTATTACAGGGTTAATACTATCAGAATTAAGAGAAAACACAGAATAAATGGACAATTTTTTGAGAAGAGAATTCATTTCTTTAGTTCTTTTATAAGAGAAATCGCTTGCTATGATTTTAGATCTATTATTTGTTAGTTGCGCCAATAATGTCGTTTTAATTCCAGGTGCGGCACAACTATCACTAATTAGTTCATCTTCTTTTGGAGCTAACACACTCGCTACAATAAGAGAGGCTTTATCAACTATAATAATTTTTCCAGTTTTGTACCAATGGCTTAGTATAATCTTTTTCTTATTTTTCAATAGTGTATAATATAAAAGTGAAAAGTCATTATCAGGAACAGCCTCAATCTTACTATCTTTTAGATCTCTTAATAAAATGTTAAGTTCTTCCCCATTCTTTATCGCTAAATTATTAAGGAAAAAAGAAAACATATCTGTGTTCATATCATAACTATTCATTTGGACTAAATTTGCCTTTAAGAAATCTTTCTGCATATATGATTCTAAATGTCTAATCAAGAAGGTTGGATATGCGTAAATCAAGCTTAATTTTTCAATTGCGGGTTTTCTTTCTAATGCTCGTTTAAAAGAAAAACGTATCAGCTTTTTAATAAAGCTTAGATCCTGATTATTAATAGTAATTTCACTAATTATTTTATTCAAGGGAGTTTTTTCTTCGATATAGCAAAAAATTATATATAAATACTTAGCAATTGTATCTGATTTGAGTTTTTTATCTTTATTGTTTAGATGTGTTGTTCTACTTAAAATAAAATTTAAACGATTCCAATAACGCACAATCTCATTATAATAATGCATAAAAGCTGGATCTTTTCTATTCTCATTATCAATATAGCTGATCCTTCCTTCAACAAATTTAGTTAAAAAACTCAATAAATTGTATATACTAACGCTATTTTTTTTATTCAATGTTCTAAAATTCTATTATAATCTTAAGGATTTAATAATAATTAGTGTAATGTTGGAATTTAAAAAAAGATAGATAGATATGTTTGAAGGTTTAATCATAAGAAACAATTAGAGAGTTTTTAAAAACATGAATTCTTAGAAAGATCATAAACTAGCGATAATATAACAAGTTGATCTAAATGTGGTTAATATTTTTGATATGGATCTTAGTAATTTTTGTTTCCACAATCTTAATAAGCCAATATATTAAGATGCAACAACGAGCTGATGTTGCAACGGCATTTTATATCCTTTTTATAACAATGTCTCAGATTATTGCTGCTAAGATTGGAGATTTCAGTATATGGGGCTTACAAATTACTGCTCCCGTTGCAGTTTTAATCTTTCCATTCACATTTCAAATAACTGATATGGTAAATGAAAATTTTGGTCGAAAAGAAACTCATCGAATGATTTTCATTGCCTTCGTAACCCAAATAATAATGTCGGTATTCATTTGGTTTAGTATTGAGGTTCCTGCTGCCCCCTTTTGGGGCTTCGATTGGGGTAGTAATCCTAATGAGTCTCAACAATTTTGGTTAAATTTCTTAGGCTCAACTATAAGAATCACTGCAGCGTCTTGGATTTCATTTATTATTACAGAAAACTTAGATGCAATTCTTTTTGCTAAGATTAAAGAAATAACAAAAGGAAGGAATTTATGGATTAGAAATGTGTTCAGCGATATTCCTACTCTTACTCTTGATAGTTTCATATTTGTTAGTGTTGCTTTTGGAGGAACGGTACCTATTGAGCTTCTATTTTCAATTATTTGGGGACAACTTCTTACCAAATGGTTTTTTGGTATAATTGATACTCCCTTTATGTATTTATCGCGTGGTACAATAGCTGGGAAAATCAATCTTTTAGGAAATCTTTTTAAAAAAGCAGAGAACAATTCAATAGTTAAAAATTAACAAAAATAAAAAATATGTTTTTAAAATAGTCTTTTCTTTTTTATTAATAAGTATATAATCCCTATTGACCCAGAAGCAGTTATACATAATAATAAAATATCATAACCAGGTATAGCAGGAAGTGTAGACAATTCTATTGAAAATTTATAAATTATATTTCCCGTATCATCTTTTATTTCATAGGCGATCCATGCTCCATAAGTTTCATCATAAGTCCATATCTCTTGACAAGCTTCTAAATACTTGAATCCCCAAAAGAATGCAGTATCATTTACATCAGCATTATGTACAATGCTATTTCCCACACTTTCCCATTTAGGCTCCCAAACAATATTTTCCAAATATCCTGCTACTGGTGTTGGAAGTTGCGCAAGGTATGCCCCAGCGGTATGTAGCGATACGTTTACATTATAATAGAAGGGATAGCCACCCCATAAAGTATGTATATAATATGATAAATTGGCGGGGTCATAGAATGTGATTACAATATCACCTACGGTATCTGGTGTAGCATTGAATTCTCCAGTTTTAAAAGCCCAATTACTAGTATTATATTCAGCAACATCATAAATACCATAAAATATTGAATCATATTTGGCGCTAATATTAACACCAGTTACTAAAGATTTTGATCTTGCTCCTACATTAATTGCACCAGCTCCAAAGATTCCAATGACGTCAGCCCAATCAGTTCCGAATAAATCAGTTAAACCTGCACTATCTACTGTCCTAACTTTTAAAATCTTCACATTACCTGCACCTCCATGAAATGTATAAGTTCCTACTTGAGGGATCACGGAAGGTGTAAATGAGAAAGCTATACTAATTAATATTAACCCTAATAGTATACTTTTTGTTTTTTTCATTAAAATCCCTTTTGAATTATATTAAGATAGATGAATTAATGTATAAATTTGCTATTATGTATAAAAACATTTCGTAGTTATTTTGAAATAATTTTTAACCTATGAAAAATCAAATAAAGTGTAATAGAAGTAAATCAATTAACTTTTAAGCAAAGATTGAATTTATAATAAAAATTCTGGTGGTTACTACATGGAATTTCATTCTCCAGAAAAGGAATTTGAAATCGCTTATGAAATTAGTGGCGATTCAAGTAAACCAAAAATGGTATTAATCCATGGTTTGTTTTTGAATAGTGATTGCTGGAAACAGCAATTACCTGTTTTTGAATCTCATTTCCATATTCTGCGTTATGACCTCAGAGGACATGGAAGAACTACAAAACCAAAGAAGCGATTTACTATAAGAAATTATGTTGATGATCTTTTTGCTTTACTTGACCATTTGAATTGGAATAAAGAACTTTATTTAGTAGGACATTCACTTGGAGGCATGATTGCTTTAGTTTATGGTCTTGAAAATCCGAAATATGTCAAAAAAATGGTTGTTGCTGACAGTTTTTGTTTTATTAGCCAAGAAGCAATTACTGATGTTTTAGGGCGTATAAATAGTAGTAAACTAGAGAAATTTGCGCTTGGTATAAGTATTAGGGGATTAAGTCCTTATAGTGATGAGACGGCTCAATATATAGCAAAATTAGTAACAGATCATATGACTAAAGATGATTGTTTACGTGCTACAGCGGCTTCAGCGGGATTTAATATCTGTGAAAACCTAAAATCATTAAATATTCCAGTATTAGTATTAGTGGGTAAAAAAGATATTACCACTCCAGTTTGGGCAAGTGAGATGATCCATGAATGGCTACCTCAATCAGAACTGATAATAATTCCAGATGCAGGACACTTAACTATTTTTGACCATAAGGAAGAGTTTAATAATCTTGTACTTTCTTTCTGGAAAAAGTAAAAAAATTTATTTTATTAATGTTATCCCCATTTAATTACTCCAGCATTCCAGGCCCATCCGATTCCGGCTGCAGTGAGTACAACTATATCCCCTTTCTTTATTTTTCCATCGCTTAATCCATATTCTAAAGAAAGAATGGCGTCATTCTGGCCATTATGTCCAATATCTTCAAAATAGGTTGCTTGCTTATATGGGTCGATGCCCACTGCTTTGGCTACATATTCAAATGCGCTCCTTTTCATATGTAAAAGTGCTAAATAATCAATATCTTCTTTTGTGTATCCTGATTTATGTAAAGCATCTTCAATAACTCTAACAAAAGAATTCATACTATATTGATCCAACCTATCTTTTAAGCCCTCAGGATCTGGCACATCTAAATATATAAGCTCCTCCTTAATTGCTTCTGCTGATATTGGATGAACCGTACCTCCTGCAGGCACGTATACATCATCCGCAAATCGACCATCTGAAATTGCAGAAATCCCTAATATCTCGTTAGTTTTATAGTCTCCTTTAATAACAGCAGCAACTCCACTTGCTGCTAGACTTATCATAAATCGCGAACGTTGATTTTTATAATTAATTAAATCCGAATTTCTATAACCACTAGCTAATAATACTCTATTTATTCCAAATTCTGTTTGAATCAAACTTTTCGCAAGTAGCAGACCCACTAAGAAAGTTCCACATCTTTGATTGATATCAAATGCCCATGGATGAGAAGGATTACCTAATAGTTGTTGAAGTTTAATACCATAAGTCATTAAAGGTCTTTCTGCATATACTTCTCCAGCCCAAATTATAAGATCAATATCTTCTGGGGTTAAGGCTGCTCGTTTCAAAGCTTGAAAACTAGCTTTTGCACCCATTGCGACTGTGTGATCATCTGGTCCAGGAACCGTCTTACTTTTAAGACCAAACTTATCTTCAATAATTTCTTTCGGTATTCCCGTTTCTTTTGCTATATAATCGCTTGTATGTCGCGCCTTTGGGAGATATATCCCCCATGATTCTAAACCTACATGCCGAACATTCAAAAGAAAGCACCTATGATAATTCTCTTTTTAGTATTTTACCTGTGGCGCTTGTTGGTAAAGAATTGCGTATTTCATAATATTTAGGAACTTTATATTTAGCAAGACGGTCAATAAGATAATTTCTAATCTCATCTTCAGTAATGGTTTTATTTGGTTTAAGGGTGAAAAATGCTTTTCCTACTTCACCCCACTTTTCATCAGGAACACCGATAACAGCAGCTAAATCAATTGCAGGATGTTTGAATAATAATTCTTCTATTTCTACAGGATACACGTTTTCTCCACCACTAATGAACATTTCTTTCTTTCTACCAACAATATAATAGTAGCCTTGCTCATCTTGCATAGCAAGGTCACCTGTATGAACCCACCCATCACGCTCTATAGTTCTTTTAGATTCTTCAGGCTCATCCCAGTACCCTGTAAAAATGTGAGGTCCTTTCAATAATAGCTCTCCCACATTTCCTTGTTTAACAACTTTGTTAGTTTCAGTGCTTACAATTTTCATATCGCAATGCAATACAGGTAAACCAACAGAGCTGGGTTTTTTCTTTATAATTTCTTCAGGAAGATAAAAATTATTTGGACCAACTTCAGTTAATCCATATCCCATTTTAAAATATTTATCTCTTCCCCAATAGTGCTCCATTATAGCAACGGGGCATGATGCTCCTCCTGAGATAAAGACTCTCACAGAATCAAAGTCAGATGTGTGGAATTGAGGTGAATTTGCCATCATATGGAACATAGTAGGAACTCCTATTACTACCGTACACTTTTCTTTTTCAATAATCTTTAGAGTTTCTTCCGGATTAAAATCTCCCATTAAAATGGTTTTCGCTCCGAGATGGTAAAAGGGCACCAGTAAGACATTCCATCCTCCTGTATGAAATAAAGGAAAGAGTAAAGGTTGTATATCATCTGGTCTTAGATTCCACGAGAGAATAGTGTTAATTGAATTCCAATAAATTAATCTATGAGGTAAAACAGCCCCTTTGGGTAAGCCAGTTGTACCTCCTGTGAATAAGATAAGATGAGGGTCCTCCAAATTGATAATAGGTCTTTCAATACTAGAAACAGAATATTTCTGCATCAAATTATCTGAAGAGGGATCTTCTTGAAATGAATCTTTACCCATAACAATATAATTATTAATAAGCTTTTGATTCTTTATTTCGTCGATTTTCGGAGCAAATTTATCCTCATAAAATAGAAGTGAAGGTTTTGTCTTGTTGACTAAATAAAATATTTCCTGGGATGATAATCTAACATTAAATGGCACCAAAATAGCTCCAATTTTTCCCGTTGCTAGGAATAAATCGATACATTCAATTGTATTTGTAGAAAACATGGCAACACGGTCACCTTTAGATATTTCATAATCTAAAAGTACTTTCGCTAACTTATTAGATCGATTATTAAGATCGGCAAATGTGTATCGATTATTTTGGACATGATCATAAATAGCTTCTCGATTGGGAGTTAATAAAGCACGTCGAGTAGCCCAATCTCCAACCCAGGAAAATTCTTGAGGGATAGAATAACTACCGGCCTTATACAACTACCTCACCCCAAAGCCTTATATATTGGCCATTTTCTCCAAACATAGGCAAACAAAATTTCAATCCACAAAAACCAGAGTGTAAAAGGTGTTGGGTTCATTCGCCAGTAATCTATAGTGTCTCCAAATAGGATAGGTGAGAGCAGATAATAACCAAGAAAGCTTATGGTTCCTATTAGTACAACTAAGAAAAATCTAAAGAGAAAGTTCTTCCATTGAGAATATTTTTTAGGCCAATTATCAAAAAATAGTGAGACAAGTACAACAGCACAAATTAAAAAGATAGCATAAGTAATACTCATCATATACCACCCCTTCAAGCGAGTTACATCATCAGGTGGTATTCCACCAATTGCAATGAAAAATGGATCAAATATCATTTGTACAAAACTTGGAAAGATATATGATAAAAGCAAGCCTAGTAATACACATGATCCAAATGCAATCATCCCGATAAAGGGTTGTTTTCTACCTAATTTACTCCATGGCCAATACTCAAAGACCATCATCGTTAGAAGTGAAAAAAAGATAATCCATTGAGTCCATCCTAATGAAAAAGCATAACTTGGAAAACTCGTTATTGGTACGACTGCGCTTGCTTCAGAAGTAGCCAAACGATTGCCAGAAGGAATAAATAAGAAAAACCATGCAATTAAAGTTATCGCATTTCCGATTAACCAGATAATTATACCTCGCTTCGGTTGTTTTATTTTAAAGAAAGGCCAATACATTGTACCTGCAACCCATAAAACAGCAAAAGAGAAGCAAGAGCCACTTAAAGCACCAAATATCGAGGCACTTACGAACCATGCTATATAAGTATCTGTAATTTCACCAGAATAATATGAAGTAAAAAAAGGCTGCAGGAGAAAGATGAAGATTAAAATAATTAAAGCATTAATGGCAGTTCCTACAATTCCCACTTTCCAAGGAGTGCGAAACCAATTATAATAAGGCCAATTTTCAAACCAAATTGCCCAAACAACACCTATCAAACCAAATCCCCCAATAACAGTTGCCCAAGCTGTAATTTCCATATCTTGTGCGGGATAGGGATTATGCCAACGTGGATCAAAAAATACTAGCCAAGTAATCCAACTAATAATAAATACTATAATTATTGATAAAATTCCAGCAACAGGCTGTTTAAAACGAGCCATAACAATCATGGGAGCCTCGTCGGCAGATGGAATCCCTACTTTTTCACCAGCTAAAGCCATAATTTTCACCTTATTTTTAATTTCGTAACGTATTTGCTGTTATTAATTTCATGATTTCAAAATTATTGGATAATATAATTGAAATTTAATTAATAAATATTATTCGAATAGAAGATATTCAAATTATTCCATTTTTAAATCCTAACCGGTTTATTCGGAGTTATAAAGGTTCGTAGTTTTAGGGTTTATCGCTAGAATAAAGACTATTTTTATATCAGAACCATAATTTAAATCTATTAATTATTAAAATTTCTTAAAACTTATAAACTAAAAAACTGGGAAGATTAATGATAGATAATAACAGAAATTCGAACTTCTCTTTATCCTGTATTAACTTTTTTGTTTTTCTAACGGTTCTAGTTTCATTATTAGCTTGGATTACGTATGGAAACTTAAATGATGTGTTAGGAGCTCTTACATATGGAATAATTGGATTATTGAACTTGTATCCTTGGATAATCCCATTTATCGGTATTCCTTTAGGTATTTTGGATTTACTTGGATTTTTCGGCTTTAAAATGTATGATCTGACCTTAGATATTGCTCACTTAAATAATAGCTGGATCCCTATTTTTTGGTATTGGCTCGTAATAATTTTAGGAATATTACTTGAAATCATTTTTATGATAATCATCATATCGTTTATTAAAAAAGTAAAGAATCGAGAAAAAGTCGCGAAAGCCAATCTCGCTTTAATAAATTGCAATATTATTGATGGAAATAAACATAGTAAAGTTATTTCTAATGGTGTTATTTTAATCAAAAATCTTGTGGAAAGTGGGCAAATTCCAGGCTTAATTGAAAAAATTGGTACTCAGACCGATATTATTATTCCTTCTGATTATAAAAAAATTAATCTCAACGGAAGCTTTATTCTTCCGGGACTAATCAATGCCCATTGTCATCTTTTCGGAAATGGAAAACCGATGAAGATCATGAATTTAAGTGACTCAGCAATGAAAAAGTTGATGAGAATTCTTGCTACCCCGATTGGGGTTATATTAGTAAAAAACAGGATGAAATCTAATGTGATAAACGCATTGAATGCAGGTGTAACCACACTTCGAACTATGGGGGACCCCTTTTATTTTGATGTTAAGTTAAGAAAAAAAATTGAAGTGGGAAGATTTGTTGGCCCGAGATTATTGGTTTCGGGTTTAGGTTTATGTCCTACAGGAGGTCATGGTGGAATGCTTGGATTTGTAGCAGATGATAAAGGGGAAATTAGAAAACGTATAAGGCAGAATGCAAGAGAAGAGGTGGATCACATAAAGATTCTTTCAACGGGAGGTGTAATGGATGCAAAAATGATCGGAGAAGCCGGTCGTCCTCAAATGACTGTTGAAGAAATTGAAACCGCCTGTTATGAAGCTCATCGTGCTAATTTATTAGTAGCAACACATTGCGAAAGCACAGATGGAATGAAAGAAGCTTTAGAAGGAGGAGTTGATTCCATAGAACATGGTGCTGATATCCCCGATAATCTGATCCCTTTCTTTAAAAGTAACCCCAAATCTTTACGTGGTTATACGGCTGTTACTCCTACTATATCTGCTGGTATGGCATTAGCAACTCTGCACTATAAAGATACTAAAATTACGCCCATAAAGTTTGAAAATGCTAAACTTATTGAAAAAGGGATGATACGCTGTTTGCAAAAAGCATATCAAAATAATATAAGGTTCGCATGTGGTACAGATGCATCTGTCCCATATTCAACTCATTATGGAGTTTGGAAAGAATTGAAGTATTATTTGAAATATACTAATATGAGTGCCCAGGAAGCAATATATTTTGCTACTAAGAACACAGCAGAAGTGATTGGAATTGATAAGATCACCGGAAGCATTGAAGTAGGAAAATCTGCAGATTTACAAATCGTTCAAGAGAACCCCTTAGAAAATATTGATGCTTTAGGTAAAGTTTCTATGGTTTTAATTCGAGGTCATTTAATCAAACATCCTAAAGTAAAAAAGATTAAAAAATTAGAAAAAGTAGAATTAATTCCGATTGAACTATAAATAAAATATTTTTTGTTATTACTATATCATTTGTAAAGTATTAAATTCCTCACTCGCAAATCCATAGGATTTCAAAATTATTTCTGCTTCTTTCATTAAACTTTCAAGGAACATTTTCAATGGCTTCTCTTCTTTTTGAAAGGCCACTGCAGGTGAAGGAACACGAGTACCCTTCAAAGTCATATGATAAAGAGCTCTATGATATTCTTCTGTTAAGATATCCATATTTAGCCATTCATTTTTTCTAAGTTGATCTAAAGGACTTTCTTTTGTAGTTAATATTGATGTACCTAAACAAACTGCTTCAGCACCCATGACTAGCGCACCAATTATTCCACGCGCATCACCAAAACCTCCCGCTGCTATTATAGGTACTTTTAATAATTCCTTTGCTACAGTAAGATTTACTAACGTAGTGTGCATGTATGGATTTTTATATCCCGCTGCTTCTAGACCAATGATTGTTATTGCATCTGCGCCTAATCTCTCTGCAGATAAGGCATGTCTTATTAATGAACATTTATGAAACCAATAACATCCTGCTTCATGGACTCTCTTTCCTATGAAGGGAGCCTGATAAGCGGAACTAGTAAAAATTGTAATGCCTTCACTAAGAGCAATTTCAACATATTTAAGATAATCCTCTTCTTTGAATTTATCTTCATTATAATAATTTCTTGGTGGTGTGACTGTTATATTCACTCCAAATGGTTTATCCGTTAATGATTTCATTTTTTGTAATTCTTTTCTAAATGTATCTTTAGCGTAATTTAATGCGGTAACTATACCCAATCCTCCTGCATTTGAAAATGCAGCAGCAAATTCCGTTGAGCTCCATCTAGCAAATGCTGCCATAACTAAAGGGTATTTAGTTTTGGTCATCTCGGTGATTTTAGTTTTCCAAATCATATTAACTCAAATAAAAACTTTAATTATTATTATCGCTTTATAAATTGAAAATTTATGAAATTTTTAATAATTTTTGAGCATTTTCTCCTAAGATTTTATTTCTAAATCCATCATCTATATTTATTTTGTCAAATTCTAAAAAAATTTCACTATAATGAACTAGAGGATAATCGGTTGCAA
>Ga0180438_10010773_pt1 | contig 11164 bp, 11 predicted proteins | sample SS_ome_12_FD_132455 | JGI IMG/M metagenome (GOLD analysis project Ga0180438, IMG submission 132455) | Hypersaline lake sediment archaeal communities from the Salton Sea, California, USA - SS_3_D_2 metaG | ecosystem: Environmental > Aquatic > Non-marine Saline and Alkaline > Hypersaline >...
GGAAGAGTCTTTGTTCTTGACATGAATACAGGAAAGATACTTGTTTTCAATGAAGAATTCGAGTGGGTTCGATCCTTCAAGACGGATTTCCGATCCATCGATATTCTTCCCTACTCAGAGGAGAAGTTTATCATTTTCGGGATAAAAGATGACAATGTCTTCCATATATTCGATGAGGAAGGAAATCTCCTGGAGTCCTTCGGAGAAACCTTCGAGATTCCCCCGGAATATCTCGAGTATAAGAATGTGCCTCTCGCGAAATTACCCAGAAGGGCAGACATCAACGCAGACGGACGTATCTATCTCGTGAATCTTCACAAGTATGAAATACGAGTCTATGAGGATAAAAAAGTTCATCATGTCATCAAAGAAGAATCCGAATTCTTCACTCCTTTTAAAGTGGTATTCAGTGAAAACACCGATGATGGAGTTCAGCGAATAAGCATGAGCTTCCCCTATGTTTCAGTGCTCGAACATGGCAAAAAACTGTATGTGACGATGATGGTACTGGAAGAAGACGAGCCCAATCATCTGGATGTCTTCGAAAACGGCAAACTCATCGCTTCTCAGAAAATCGTTGGATTCGCTCTTGCCATCGATAAAAAAGGCCGTCTTTATATTGTGGAGAGCGAAGATTATCCCCGAGTTGTCAGAGCCTCAGTTGAATACAAATAATAATCAGGTAGATGAAAATCAGAATTAATTGAGGACTGTCCCCATTTATCTCTAACGAAGGAAGAGCTTTTTTTGACTGAATTAAATTAAAGAAGGGAAATTGGGGACTGCCCCCAATTTTTGCACCTAATTTTCTTTTGTTTTCAGCCCCTTTTTTCTCCTTATTTTTCTCTGATTTTCTGGTCAACGAAAAGTCCTCCCCATGCGTTTTGGTATATGAAAAGAAAAATTGCATATGATATATAGAAAGTATGGATGAGCAAGCTGTCGTAAGATCCGCCCAAAATGGAGACAAGGAGGCATTGAGACTCTTGTTTGAAGAAAACAGACAAAAAATTTTCTCGCTGGCTTACCAGTACGTTAAAAACGTAGAGGACGCCGAGGATATCCTCCAGGAAACATTCATCAAAGCCTACCGTTTTCTCCACAAGTTCGAGCCTCAAAACGGAATGCGTTTCTCTCCATGGCTCTACCGCATCGGAATCAACTGCAGCATCGATTATCTCAGAAGAAATAAAATTAGAAAGCTGCAATCTTCTGATCCCGATGACCTGGACAACCTCTCTTCGGGCAGCGGCAGCTCAGGCTCAGACCCGGAATACACCAGAGACCGGAGTGAAATCCGGGAAAAAATTGATCAAACTTTAAATAGATTATCAGGCCGTCAAAAGATGATCTTTATCCTCAAGCACTATCAAGAGCTGACGACAGCTGAAATCGCGGAATACCTGAATTGCTCTGAAGGAAGTGTAAAAAGACAGCTCTTCCGGGCAGTTCAGGTTGTGAAAAAACATCTTAAAGGCCTGGTTATGGAGAAAAGCTATGAAATGCAAAAAGTATGAAGAAAAAATCATCCTCTATCTCTACGGCGAACTCAACGACAGAGAAAAGGTTGAGGTCGAAAACCACGTCAAAGAGTGCCCCGCTTGTCTGGAGGACTTTGAATACACAAAGAAAGTTTTTAAGCTCGTCGATGACAATAAAGAAAAAGTTCCCGACGCAAACTGGGAAAAGTGCTGGAGAGAGATCGGTGCAGGCGTTCAAGTCGAACCGCAAAAACAAAAAAAATTCCTGTTCGCTCCCCGCTGGGTGTTTGCCGCCGCAGCGCTGTTCCTTGTCTTCGTTCTGGGAGCGCTGATCGGAAGATACTGGTTCTTCCCTTCTCAGGAATCTACTCTAGAACCAGGGATCTCCCAAGGCTCAATTAACCTGGCGTTGAACGAATACATCGAATCAATCAAGCCCATACTGATCGAGTACGCCAACTACACTACACCGGAGGAGGAGGCAACCATCATCATAGATAAAGAAGCCGTTCGCAGTCTCCTCATCCAGAATCTTCTCTTGAAGGATTTGATTGCCAAGTCGGATCCCTCTCTCATACCATTTCTCGAGGACCTGGATATTATCCTCAAGGAACTATCCAATATGCGAAGTGGAGACGAATTGACTCCTTCGATGATAAAAGAACTTATCCATGAAAGGGAAATCCTTTTCAAGATAGAAATCCTGCAAACCATGTAAGGAGGTTTGACAATGAAACACATGAAAGTAATCTCAATATTCCTTGTTTTCTTCCTGATTTCCGGGAGTCTTCTTCTTGCCCAGCAGGAAGAAAAAGCCAAACAGGAACGGGAAAAGGCCCGTCAGGCTCAGCAGGAGTCTCGAGAGGCCGAGCAGAAGGCTCGCGAAATATACCAGAAAGCGAAGACCTATCTTTACTCTAAAGAGTATTTGAGGGCAATGGATGCTTTTCGTGCCCTGGCTGATGCCTATAAAACCAGTGAATACTTCGATGAATCACTCTACTGGTTGGGCTACAGCATGTACAAACACAGTGCCAACCTGAAAAACATCGAGCATCAGCTCAAGATGCAAGAGGCGGCGCTCGAAAATCTCAACACATTAATCAATTACCACAAGAAAAGCGCTTGGGTAGACGATGCTCAACGCCTCCGGATCGAGCTGGCCAAAGAACTCTATGAGAAAGGACTTCACGAATACAAAAACTACATCAACGGGACTGTCAGAGGAGGAGTCCTCAGTGGAGTTGAAGGTGGTGTTATCGGCGGTGTGACAGGAGGAGTCACAGAAGGAGTCAGAGGGCATGTGGGTGTGCAAAAAGAGGAAAATCCTGAACTCGAAATGAAGCTCATTGCCCTGAATGCCCTGATGAGCATGGACCAGGATGAAGCCTTCCCCATTCTGGCTAAAATTGTCAAAGAAGATGAGAATCCGGAAATGAGAGAGAGGGCCTTGATGATCCTCCTCCGGTCCAAACACCCTGATGCTCTACCTCTCTTCATCGAACTGGCCACCAAAGACCCGGACGAAAAAGTCAGAGAAATGGCTGTTATCTATATGGGACAAAGGAGAGAAAAGGAAAGCCTAGACGCCCTTTTTGAGATTTACGACAAAACGGATAATCCGAAGATCAAAGAATACATAATCACCTCCATCGCTCAAAATCCGAGCAAAAGAGCCCAGGACAAACTCCTGGATATCATCAAAAACGATAAGGACAAGGATGCTAGGGAAAGAGCCATCATGATGCTCCCTGTGAGAAGGCGAGAAGGAATGGCCGATGAAATCATCAAGCTCTATGACAGCGTTATGGACGCAGAGCTCAAACAACGCTTGATCACCTCCATGGGGCAGAGTGACGATCCCGATGTCAGCGACAAGCTGTTAGATATCGCCAGAGTTGAAAGGGACAGAGAATTAAGATTGAGAGCCATCACCATGCTCGGAGTCAGCCGACGCGAAGGAATGTTTGATAAGATAAACATGCTGTACGGAAGCATAGATGACCCTGAGCTCAAAGAACGCCTGCTGATCAGTATGGGCCAGAGTCGCGATCCCAAAGCCACAGGTAAATTGCTGGAAATAGCCAAAAAAGAAAAAGACAAGAAACTCCAGGAGAGAGCCATCATCATGCTCAGCATGAGAAGGAGGCAAGGGATAACTGACCAGCTCATCGACCTCTATGCCAGCATCTCAGACCGAGAATTGAGAGAACATCTGATCACAGGATTCGGACAAATCGATGATCCTAATGCCAGAGACAAATTATTTGACATCGCGAGAAATGATACGGATAGGAGGCTGAGAGAAAGAGCCATCATTATGCTCGCCTCAAATCCTGCAGAAGAGACAATCAGCAGGCTCATCAGACTTTACGACTCCCTGGATGATGAGGAACTCAAAGAGCATGTCCTCATTTCTTTCTATCGCCACAAGAGTCAAGAAGCCCGAGATAAACTGATAGACATTGCAAAAAATGATAAAAACGCCAAAGCCAGGGAGAGAGCTATTCTGATCCTGGGTCAGCACAAAAGCGACGAGACAATAGGCTTCTTCGAAGAAATATACACAGGGACAGATAATGTTGATCTTAAAGAAACAGTCATTCATGCTTTCGGACAGAATAAGAGCGATAAAGCTGTCGAAAAAATGATCGAATTAGCCAGGAAAGAAAAGAATGTGGAATTGAAGAAACAGTTTGTATTCTACCTCGGCCGGTCCAAGAACGAAAAAGCCATCCAGTTCCTTAGAGAAATCATCGAGAGATAAGAAAACTCAGAATAGCTAAAAAATGATGAGCCCAAGAATGAAGCGGAGTGCATGTCTTAGAATCCTTGTTCTAATCGGAGCCGCAGTTGTCCTTTTGGCTGCATCTCCCCAGGCAGAAAAAAAACCGTCCGAGTTCTTGAACGGTAGAGTTCACTATCTGGATGAAGACAACCTCAGCCTGGTAAAAAGGATGAAGCTGGCTGAGACAGAATTCAGGCAATCAAAAGCCGGGAGTTCTTACTTTACAGGATACGTCTTCCTGACCAGACGCGAAATCCATATGGGTGTGATCGAAACCCATAAGGGCGAAATATGGAAATCATCGATTCCTTTTAGAGTCACTGTCGATGAGAACGAAATCAAAGTCCGCAGAAAATACAAGTCGAAATTCACCAGCCAATCACTGGACTCGGAGGAAGGCCAAGAGCCCGTCGGACTTCTTCTCCTTCACCGGATCTCCAAAGACAAGAGCGAAATACAGGACGCTCGAATGATCGACCTGGACCAGACCTTCGAATTCGAAGAGCAGCCGCTCTACTGGCTGGGAGAAGCGGATAACGAAGAAAGCTTCCGTTTTCTTGAGAATGAATTCGAGGCGGGAGACCCGAATCTGCAGAAGACGCTTCTGTCAGTCATCTGTTCTCATGACGACCCGAAAGCTCACGATCTCTTGCGCCGCATTGTCTTTGGAAACTACGCAAGAGAAGTCAGGAAAAACGCTATCTTCTGGCTGGGGAATATCAGAGATGCAAAGAGTCTCGGCTATCTCAAAGAGATCTTCAAGAAAGAAAACGATACAGAACTGAAAAAGCAGACTGTTTTTGCCATCCAGCTCAGCGACGAGAAAGAGGCTGTGACCGAACTGATCCAAATCGCTAAAAACGATAAAAATCAAAAAATCAGGAAAAACGCCATCTTCTGGCTCGGTCAGAAAGCGTCAAAGGAATGCGCCGAAACTCTTAAAGATGTTGTCCAGGGCGACGAGGATGTTGAGCTAAAAAACCATGCAGTTTTTGCCATATCCCAACTGCCCAAGGACCAATCCGTACCGATGCTGATCGACATCGCTAAGACAAACAAGAGTTCCGAGGTCAGGAAGAAAGCCATTTTCTGGTTGGGCCGAACAGGAGACGAAAGAGCCCTGAAGTTCTTTGAAGAAATCCTTTTTAAGAAGTAGTTCAGTAATAAAAATGGACAGGCCCCTTTTTTAAAAGAGGGGGGGACAGTCTCTATTTTCCTTAACACAATGACTGAAAGGGACAGTCCCCGAAAAAGGGGCCTGTTGCACATACTCAGTAATTTGGGAACATTTTTTAGATGTCATTGCGGGCGAAGCGTGGCAATCTCATAAAGTGGATATCTTCATTCCGTAATAATATAATTTCTCTATATGAGATTGCCACGTCACTACATTCCTCGCAATGACATGGAACAAATTCCTGTGATTGCTATGCTTCGCTCGCAATGACACTTTATCCTTCAACATCATTACCAAAAATCCTTCAATATCATTGCCAAAAGATTTATCCAATTACCGGGCATAAACCCCAAGCGCCTTTTATTATTTTTTTAAAGGCCGGGCCAGGAGCGGGGGAAGAAAATCTTTTCATACAGGCTCAGGGCAAACCGGTCAGTCATCCCAGCAATAAAATCGACAGCTCTCTTCTCCAAGGAATCACCCTGGGGATAAGGTTTAACATGGCCCTCAGGATTCTTTAAGAGATATTTATAAAGCTCTGTGATGATTTTCTCAGTTTTCTCCAGCTCATCCCTGGATTGGGAATTGAAGTACACTCTCTCAAAAAGAAAATTACGGAGCTCGCTGACTGCATTCCTTATTTCCTCACTCATCGCTATCTTATTCAAGCCAGATTCCAAACTGGCCTCAACCACATCCACGACCATCCTGTCGATCCGGGAGGCATGCCATTTGCCTAAAATCTTAACCAGATGCGGAGGGATATCTTTCTCTTTTATCACTTCGGCTCTGATGGCATCATCGATATCATGGTTGACATAAGCAATTACATCAGAGGCTCTGACCACCTGCCCTTCCAGAGTAGAAGGCATATTCTGTTTCTCGTCGTCGAGTATCTCTCCCCGCCCCTTTGAATGCTTGAAGATTCCATCCCTGACTTCATATGTCAAATTCAAACCCTTCCCTTCATACTCAAGCTTTTCCACCACACGGAGGCTCTGTTCGTAATGCGTGAATCCCCCGGGAAGAAGCTTGGCCAACGTTTCTTCCCCGGCATGACCGAACGGAGTATGGCCGAGGTCATGCCCCAAAGCAATGGCCTCCGTTAAATCTTCGTTCAGCAGGAGTGCCTTGGCGATAGTGCGGGCTATCTGAGAGACTTCCAAGGTGTGGGTCAATCGAGTTCTGTAGTGGTCACCGAAGGGAGCCAGAAAAACCTGGGTTTTGTGTTTTAATCTACGGAAGGATTTACAGTGGATAATCCGGTCTCTGTCCCGCTGGAAAGATGTTCTTAAGGGATGAGGAGCTTCCGGGCGCTCTCTCCCCTTTGACTCCGCGCTCAAACACGCTTGTGAGGAAAGGATTTGCGCTTCCCTTTCCTCAAGTTTTTCTCTAATACTCATTTGAAAAGCCAAAAATCCGATGATTCGAAAATCCCAGTACGCAATCTAAAATCAATTATTCAATCAACAAAAAGGCATACCGATTCATCTTCTGGGCATAATCAGAGAGGACGTGAATCGGATAATCTGCCTGTCTGACAGTGGAATAGACATCGATGCACATCGCTTCTGGAGTGGGCCGGGACATTTTCGGCTCTTTGCAATCTTCTTTTATCCCCGGGCATTCCTCACAGATGTTGCAGCTGTCCATGAATAAAAGGAAGGCCTTTTCATAGCCGGATACGAAAACCTCTCTCTCCAGCTTGAGAAGCTTTAAGTTAAGTTTCCTCGTCCAGGCAAAGCGGTCTTCTGGCTTGTCGACTTCTTTTTCAAAATGGAAAATAACGGCTTCTTTGTATTCCTTAAAAAATTGTTCACATTCCTGTAATGAAGGAACATTCGGCGGGCAGGTTGCCGTTTGCCCGTATTCATTGCATCCGAACATGCACTTCATCCGAACCCAGAAACCTGTCACGATTTTTCTGGGATCAATCCATTTGAAATCAGTAAAGTTATGGGCAAGGAAATTCTCTTCCAGTTTCTTTTTATCGACCATAAAATGAGCCCTCCTCGAGATGTCTATCAATAAGCAGCCCATTATAACACAGGCCTGCACGGCTCGCCATAATAACTTAATATATGGGGTCAGGTCTCGACATTAGACATTTTCCATCAGAGTCACCACAGCCATTAGGAGAATAGATTTTTCTCCACTGATTCCTGAGCATCCAAGTGAGGAGGACTAATCCTTTTATATTAGGATGTCTAATGTCGAGCCCTGATCCCTTTGCTCATTGCTTGAATTTTTTCGTCCGTTTGATTAATGTTTAATTTGAAAACACAGGGCATAAAGAATCTGAGCATGATAGAAGAAAACGTAAAACAAATCCTTGAGGAACTGCCTCCGGGAGTCGAGCTTATGGCTGCCGCCAAATCAAGGACTCCCAAAGAAATCCTGCGAGCCGTGGAAGCCGGTGTCAAAATCATCGGAGAGAATTACGTCCAGGAGGCTCTCGCCGCCTTCGAAGTCGTGGGGCCCCTGGTGAAATGGCATTTCATCGGCCACCTCCAGAAAAATAAAGTGAAGAAGGCCGTTCAAATTTTCGACATGATTGAAACTGTCGACTCCATAGAACTTGCCGGAGAAATCGACAAGAGATGCTCTCAGCAAGGCAGAATCATGCCCATTCTCGTTGAAATTAACAGCGGGAGGGAATCCCAGAAATTCGGGGTGCTGCCAGAAGAAGCTGAAATCCTGGTCAAAGAAATGCTCCCTCTCCAAAACATCAAATTAAAGGGACTGATGACCATGGGACCCATGTTCGGAGACCCGGAAAATGCCAGGCCTTACTTTATAGAAACAAGGAAGATTTTCGATCGGATAAGATCTCTCGCGCTTCCCGGAGTCGAGATGAGCTATCTCTCCATGGGGATGACAAACTCTTACAAGATTGCCTTGGAAGAAGGGGCTAACATCGTGAGAATCGGGACGAAAATCTTCGGACCGAGAGAGTAATAATAGCTATTCTCTTAGCAAGGAATCTTTTTATCTGATAAATCTGAAATTCATTTAGGCGGTTCTCTTCCATTTTGTGTGGGTAATACGCAAATTAGATAATTTCGAAGAGCATTCAGGGATGGATGAAGCGACATCGGAAGATTTAGCCTTACCAAGTCTCTTTGGAGGGGGAACAGCCGCGCTTTCCCCCTTCCAACGCTCGCCTCGCTGCGCTTATGGCTCTCTGCCTCCCCTTCTCGGACTCCATGAAGCGTCCTGCGACCAAAGGGGCATACCCCCTTGGAACCCCCAAACATCGTTTCTCCGCAACGATGTTTACCCTCGAGGGAACCCGACGGAGTCGGGCCCGAGGACTGTGTGAGCACGATATAATACACCGGGCGGTGCTAATTGTGCCTAAGAGATATCCCAGCGAGAGAGATGATAAGCATGCGGAGTTCCGCAGGGCCGAGAAGGTTGAGGAGGGAATGGCGTGAAAAATCTGACTGGAGCAAGGCCATCCCTGAATGCTATCTGATCATTTACACACACAAAATGGAAGGTAATCCATTCATTTAAGCTGTCTTTTTCAACACGTGTTCCAGCATTCCTTTTGCATAATTCGCGGAAGTCCCGTTGAAGAGGACAACAAGAATGTCCTCTTTGAATCTGGCCGCTGTCCATTTTCCATCCTCGGTCTTGACCAATCCCATTTCTTTGGCGTCTGGCATGTATATTTTTAAGAAATTTTGAAAAGCTTGTGAAGCCTTAGACGCATCAGGATAACGAACCACAAGCAAATAAGCCCTCTCATTCTCTTCTCTGTAAGTCGCGATAGCCGCCTCTGTTTCCTGGTCAAGAAGGAGTATGTTCTCATCAGAGACATAATAATGATAATTTAGGATCATATGGTTGTGAAAATAGTGGACGCTTTTTTCAACAAGTGCCTCTTCGGGCAGGAAGGCAATAATATCAGGTTCCTCCCCTATATCTTCGATAGAAGAAGCCGCTTTTTCCCCCAGTGCAAACAAGGCTTCCTTGGCATCCTTCGTTTCTTCTTCTGCATACAGAGAAACGAAGAACCGTCCTTTCCAGAATGAGAGAAGACCGCCTTTATACGTTGATCCCCTGCCGACTCCAGCCTCTTCACCCTCAAGGTCATGAGTGAACACACCAAAAGCATCCTTGGAGGACGCCATCTCGAATAAATCCGCAACTATGTCTGGCTGGCCGCTTTTGGAAAAGCGTCTTGCCAGGAGCAGCCTAAAATTATAAGAACGATAGACCTCTCCAGCCCCATTGATATAGTCAAAAATCGTCTGGGGATTATAGAGCTCGTCTTTTTCCTTGGCTTCCCAGCCGTTTATTTCCCGAGGCAACAGGTTTTCCAGAATATCCCTTTTTACTTTAGAATTCGCGCCCATCAAGCTTAACCCTCCTATAAAGTAAAGGAAACCGATAATGCTGCAAATCTTTTTCATGATTAAAGATTTTAACCAATTGCATCAAAAACGTAAAGAATAAAGCGCTAAAACAAAGCAGAAAGGGAAGTCAAGCTCAAAAAGGTATTTTTTATTACATAACAAGCCTTGACGATTTTCTAACTCATTATAAAAAAAAGACTTGATTAAATCTTATTATTTCTATAAAATTATGTTGAAAAAAAAACAAAAAATGCGATAATATCCGTAGTACCAAATGAGCAATTCATACCTCTATTATAATAATTTTACTACTTAAAGGGAGGCGTTCATGATTAAGCTTTCAACCAAAGGACGATACGGAACCCGTTTAATGCTCAACCTCGCCCATCATTACAAAAATGGCAATGAAGCCGTCATCCTAAAAAATGTATCAGATGAAGAAGAAATATCCATCAGGTATCTGGAACAGATCGTCATTCCTCTTAAAATTAACAAACTCGTGAAGAGTATCAGAGGAGCAGGCGGAGGATACACACTTTCCCGTCACCCATCCAAAATTAAACTCAAAGAAATCCTACATGCTTTGGAGGGATCATGCTGCCTGGTAGATTGCGTGGAAGACAACGATTACTGTCCCCGCACTCCGATCTGTGCATCTCATGACATCTGGTCCCACGCCAGTCAGCTCTTGAAGAACTATTTTGGGAATATCTCTCTTCAAGACCTCATTGAAATCTCAAATAAAAAAAATACCAAAACAAAATCCAAAGACAAGGTGAAAACTCAGTAAACAGGCAGCGCTTCTCAGAATATTTATTCAAGCCTTTCCTTTAAGCTTTTTCATAAACAAAACACTTACAGATTTTTTTTAATACCGTTACCTGAATTCCCCTCATAATGCAATGCAGATCTTTTCACCAATTTTGGTTCTGGATGTCCTGTCTGAAAGCCTAATCTTAAAAATTATAATTCTTTATAGTCTTCCCTCTGCTTGATCTAACACTTCTTTTTTTCTAAAAAAAAAATGACTTAATATTTTGCCTTAAATATCTATTTATTGTATAATTCTAATAGAATTAATCCATTTCATAAAATTTATAATATTTATATTAAATCAAAGTAGAATGAAGTCGAAATTTCTGAATATGAAGCAGTGGAAATTAAGATACAAGATTATCTTCCACATAACTGTCATCGGAGTGTTAACGTCTGTCTTTCTGGTATTTCTATTCATAAATACACAGAGAGGCATCATCCACAAAATGAGCCAGCAAAAGGCTGAACTTATCGGATCTATGATTGAAAAAAGCATTTCCTCTTACATGACAGCCGGAAACATGGAGACCGTTCTCAA
>Ga0180438_10010774_pt1 | contig 11163 bp, 9 predicted proteins | sample SS_ome_12_FD_132455 | JGI IMG/M metagenome (GOLD analysis project Ga0180438, IMG submission 132455) | Hypersaline lake sediment archaeal communities from the Salton Sea, California, USA - SS_3_D_2 metaG | ecosystem: Environmental > Aquatic > Non-marine Saline and Alkaline > Hypersaline >...
TCTTTACCCACATGCCCGCCCTGGCTGAATTATCAATCGATGCAAGCAAACCCTACACTATCCAAAAAGAACACACCTATCCAATGACCGCTTTTTTTCGCAGTCTCTTTGCACGTAAAGAAATTTCGCTTGGCAACTACCCCATAAAAGCGCAAATCGAAGGCTGGGTGAATCTCGTAGGTTTCAGAGATAGCCGTCAAGTCATAGCTGTTGCAGATGGTTTACGTCTTTTTGCGCCGCGAAGGGAAAAACTCGATCCTAATGGGGAGGATATCAATAGCGTTGGTGAATATAACATGACCATGATTGAAACCAGACCTCGCGTAAAACTCTATGGCCCTGAAGTATTGGGTGCAGAATCATTTGGCCTTATTGAACTTGATTTTATAGGCAACAGAGAAGTTATCGGTCTATTACGTACGCGCCATGCCTACCTAAAACTCACATGGAAAGAGCACAAGGCATCGCTTTGGTTAGGCAAATACTTCTTGCCATTACGGCTGGCACATCTTGATTTAGATCCAAAAGTGCTCTCTCGAAACCGTGCTGCTCCCATACACCCGAGCGGCTTTTTCCCGCAAATACGATTCACTAAAGGATGGGATAATTATATCAATATGGTCTTTACTATGCTCGCAGAATTACGATCACGTAGCTTTGGGCCTGAAGGAGTAAGTTCTGAATATACCAGACGCTCAATGATGCCTATTTTTAATCTGCAACTCTGGCTTGGCCCCATGAGTACAAAATATGTGCTTGGTGTTGGCTTTGAAGTGAAACGATTAATGCCTCGACTTGTCACCAACGAATGCATAGAAACAAGAGAAAGCCTCACCAGTTCTGCGTTTACTGCCTTTGCTAAAATAACTGCTGAGCCCCTTTCAGTTCGAACACAATTTGCTTGGGTACAAAACGGCACCGACTATTCTATGCTTGGCGGGTATGCAGTCAGCTCTATTGATCCCATTACCGATAAACGCACTTATACGAATATCAACGTATTGAGTTATTGGATTGATTTTAATCTTGATAAACGAATATCACCCGGCCTGCTTGGCGGCTTTACTAAAAACCTTGGCACTACTAATGGATGCATCATTACCTCAGAGACTAACACTCAAACAGGCGATACTGAATCACTTGTCTATGCCCGTGGCCCAGATATTAAATACATGGCAAAACTTATGCCACGTATTCGCATTCATAAAAAACCAATGGTATTTGCTGCAGAACTTGAATGGACACGTGCTGGCTATGGCACGCTCCAAACTACGGGTAAAATTAATAATGTAACACCAGTAAGCAATGTTCGATTACTCTTTGCAACATTCTTCTTCTTTTAAGCACAATGGGATCTAAACAATGAAGCAGACATATACGCTTATCTATCTGGCACTTTTATTGAGCATGCATATGCACGCTGAACAAGAACAACCAACAAACACGCATGTTCAACAAGAGCAGCATCAGCCAATTGTGGATCTGAGAGAAGCGCTTGATACTGATTATGCTTTTTTTAATGATCCATACCTACAAGCAGAACTACAACCACTGCATGATTTAACTCAAGTCGGCCTTGGACCAAAAGGCATTATCAAAAAAGAAGAGGCGCCTGAAGGAGCACATGAGCCAATCGTTGATCCATCAGAAGCATTTGACGTTGATTTTAGTTATTTTAATGATCCATACGCCTTTGAAAAGTTTCGCAAACTGCCTATTAAGGCTATTTTCTCTGGCTATGTGCAACATTCAGCCTGGTGGGATAGCAGGCAAGTCGTCGGCCTTGTTGAAGATTACATTCTGTTCTTCCCTAAAAAAAGAGTGTTTGATGTTGATTGCAATGACATCAATTCTCGAGGTCAATTTAATATGACTATGGTAGAAACACGTATACGTGGTGAGCTCTATGGCCCTAAAGTACTTGGCGCCAATACGTTTGCCTACATTGAAACCGACTTTATTGGCGATGCAGTTTTTATCAACCGTCTACGCGTGCGTAATGCTTTTCTGCAAATGACATGGGAAAAAGCAACTATTCTGATGGGACAATTCTGGTCACCAATGTTTATCATCAAAACATTTCCGCTCACAGTTGCATTTGATGGCGGCGTACCTATTGAACTATTTGCTCGAAGTCCACAAGTGCGTATTACTGCCAATGTAGGTAACACAGAACTTGTATTTGCAGCACTATCACAGCTTGACTTTGTGAGCAATGGCCCTATTGGTTTTAGCACCACCTATTTACGCAATGCACGCATACCGGAATTAATAGCACGCATCGCACATCAACGTGAACATGTCTATGCTGGTGCAGGCGTGAGCTTTTTGCGATTGAAACCCCGCCTTGAAAGTAATAAAGGTTTTAAAGTACGTGAGTATATCAATAGTGTACGCTGTGTACTGTTTGGCACCGTAAAATTTGAACCACTCGAAATACGCTCTTCATTCAGTTATAGCGAAAATGGCACTAACTTAGCCGGCATCAGTGGCTATGCCGTGGCAACGGTAAATCCCACCACCGACGAACGCACCTATACGAATACCCGTGCGATAAGTAGTTGGCTCGATATTAACGTGAACAAACGCATTGAACCGGGCATCTTTATTGGTGTCACCAAAAATCTTGGTGCAGGCCGACAGATTATACCTTGCGTGTATAATCCCAAAACCGATGAAGATGAACATACCATATATACGTTATTTGGCGATGCAGAACAGCTCGATACCGTGTTTGAAGTCACCCCTCGCATACGCTTTCATGTATTGCCGGTCGACTTTGCATTTGAATATCGCTACATACGTGCAGGCTTTGGCTGCATTGATCAACGCGCTCGCCCGCACAATATCGACCCGGTATCAGATAATCGTATATTATTCACTGCATATTATTATTTTTAGGCAGCTCACTATCAATTCCCTGCTCCATACATTCTTTGCGCAAAAGGCGATTTTCTTGCTGTATCTGCATGTATTCTTGCTGCAGTGAAGCAATCTCTTTTTGCAAGACATCTTGATACCGCTGACCTGAAGTGAGACGTAGTATATTCCCGCGAGAAAAGCCGTTTAATTGCCGTACATCTTGATAATACAGTTGTAATGTCCAATCAGAAAGTTGTTCAGCTGTGCGTAAGAGTACAAATGCATCATTAAAAAACTCATATAAACGGCGAAAACTTGCTGTTGGACTTGATACCACCGTCCACTCAGCATAGGATGGTGTTACCCCCTGCAAAAGTAAGCCTTGAGAGGGTGAATATTTCAATACACGATCTTCAACAGAAATATATGCCCGTGCTTGCACGTTTATCGTTGGCCGTAAGGTCTGCTCTTTTTTTAATATTGAGACCACATTTTCTGGATATACATCAAAAAAGTAGGCATAATCAGCTTCATTTAATTCATATGACTCAGCGCCCACATGGGAAATACGCACCACCTCTTTGGTGATCCCTTTTTGCCCTGCTGGTACCAAATAGAGTGCAACAGGTAACGTAGCAAAAAATTGATGCAACTCTTTTTCAAATGGTATCTTTTCAGCTGAACTATCAACAGCACGTATGCTCAGCTCTCGTGCAAGGGCACCATCTTTCCACCGTTGCTTATCTTCTTCGGCTCCCTTTATATAGATGACGTTACGCGGATTTTGTTTCATCAATAAGAGAATGACCATCAACGTTTCAATAATATATGGCGAGCGCCCAACCACATCACCATTAAACACCAGGTAGTGCTGTTCTGCTTGCACCTTCAATGTATCATCGATAATATTGAGCCGTTTCAATTCTTGCAAATCACGCACCAAAGAATGAAATGCTCCATTTAATTCTCCCCAAATAATAAACAGGCTATCTGACTTTGGTTCTATTTTTTGTATTAAACGCCCTTGAGGATATCGCTGCCTGCGTTCGCGCGTTACTTCATAGAGCAGTTCTTGAAACGATTGCATAGGAAACGCATCATCTTTGATAAAACCAATCCAGTGCAAAAAACGATCAAAAAGCCCTGGCATCAATGCACGATGAAATGAACTGTAATCTGGTTGATGCCAATCAGTAGTATCACTTTTGGGATATTCAGGCATCTTTTGTGCATACAACACAATATCATCTAACGTAGTAAACGAATGCTGCGCCATTAAGGCACCACCATACAGACAACTGATCATCGATACGACAAGGAATACCTGTTTCATATGCTTACCTATGATTAACTATATATGCGAATGCTAGGCCAACGACGTATACCAGTTGTTTTTAATGGCTGACGACACTGCTTAATAAGCCGTTCTTGGTATGCTTTAATACGCCTGACACGCTCTTTTAATTTTTGCAAATAACGGTGACTGTCGCCAACAAACAACTCCTGGCCTGTAGCAACGTTAAATTCTAATTCTTTTCGAAAGCCTTTTTGCGTTACCATATCTTCTTTAAACAGACTTAAACGCCACTCGCCAAATTCGCGAAAGGCACGCAATTCTATGACAGCATCATGCGTTAATCCAAGCCTTTTTTTTAACGGCCCCATTGCTGTTGAGAATAGCCTCCATATAAACCGAGTACTCTCCTCTTGAAAGACAAGCTGTTCAAAATCAGTATTTTGTTCATCTGATGTAGGCTCAACGCCTTCAATCATTGCTTTAATACGCCAGTTCCTCTCTTCTTGCACACTCTCAGAAAGCGCCATCATTTGGTCACTTAATGCACCATCAAACTGCTTATGCAATGCAGCAGTCTCAAGACGTGGAGTATAGGCTGCATTGCTCATGGTAAATAATTGCCCAGTCACTGCCTCTAGAAAAAGCCCAAGAGGCAGCGTATGCAAAAAACGATCAATCTGAGCAAACAGGTGCCATTGTTCTCTTTCACTTTCAGAAAAACGCACCATAAGCTCTCTTTAAGCGTCGACTGCTGCCATTGCTCTTCATCTGGTCCTTTTAAATAATAGATATTATTTGGATTTCGTTGCATTAAGAGCAATAGCAGATAGAGCGTATCCAAACCATAAGCTGATGAGCTCAAGGCATCACCACAAAAGACCATATAGTGATGTGCACGAATAATATAGAGATCTTCATCAATGAGCCCTAAACGAAACATATCATCCAATGCACGCACCAATGCATGAAACGAGCCATGTATTGGACCCCATACATACCAAAGACTTGCTTGCTCGATACGCTTTTTTTGCACGAATGCACCCACCATGCCATCTAGTTCACGCTGCTGCGTTACCTCCTTTAATACTTGTATATATGCCTCTTTGGTGAAAAAATGCGTACCAAATCGAAACAACCGCGCCATACGATAGCCAAAAGATGTGGTGCGCTCGTTATAAAAAGCTTCGTACCCTGGCTTAAATAATGAGGCAGCCGTTAGGCCTGGCTCTTCTGGGATGCTCTGAGCATACTCAAATAAGCTATGGAGTAAGCCTTTACAAACAGAAGGCACCTGTACACTCATGAGCATTATAAGCACTACTTTTTTACACTGCATCTACTTCCTCCATAATTGGCAAAGGATCAGCGCGCTCTATTCCTTGCTGTGAATATATCTCATGCAATGGCGGCACAGCTATTTTTTTCCAATCCTTACTTGCTCCATAGGAAATCCAAATATGATCAGAAAGAGAGTGACTTGCTGCATCAAAGCTCAGTTGAATGCCACCCATATTCACCGCATGCATAGCTTCTGCAAAAGCAATAATACGATCCATTTGTATTGGTCCATCAAGATTATCAAGGATATATTGCGTTATTTTTGTATTTAAAAAGCCTTCAAACGCAAAGGGGTCAAGCGGCACATCAGTGCCACGCACATAGGCACGAAACTCTCTAATTAATACTTCATCGCTTGTTTCTGGATTGGGCACCACACTCGGCACATATACCTTTAATCCCTTATCTTGCAAAAAGCTTTGGAAGGTCACTTCACCCAAATCTGATACACCACATAACACTTTCCGTGTGAATGCTTGCACGCCAAGTTGACGAATAATACCCTTTGCTGCCGTTGATGTGGCACAAAAAATAATCATATCTGGTTCAAATTGGCGAATCTTTTCAGCTTGTTTTACAAAATTTAAATCATTGCGATTATATGCCACCTTTAATATCTGAGCGTCACTATGATCTTTTAATGCCTGCGTAGCTCCTCGCAAACCGCTACGACCAAACGTATCATCCTGATAAAAAACGGCTGCCTTTAACGGACGATATGACTGCATTGCATACGCAGTTGTTGCATAAAGCTCTTGCACATATGAGGGACGATAACTAATAACATGTGAAAGTACTGGCCGATCAAAAAGGGCTGCACCAGTAATAGGAAACAAGACAAGTACCTCACCTTTTTCCACCAAGTCAATATAGCCATCAAGCGTGGCTGACCCCACCGAACTAAAGATTATATCAGTGTAATTCCCCTGCAAAAAGCGCAAGACATTCTGCCGTGCACGATCAGGCTCATAGGCATCTTCTGCAAAAATAACACGCAAAAGTTTCCCGTGAATGCCACCTTTTTCATTGATATGATTCAACCCAAGTTCAATACCCAGCTTAAGCGTAATCGCATGAGTTGCAGCTCCCTTGCTCAAATCAAGCGTACAGCCAAGCACAATAGTGTCATCTTGTACTGCCTTGCTTTCCTGACCTTCAACAACAGGTTCTTGGCCTGAAGGGCATAGCGCACGCAATGAGGCAAGCTCTGCTTCAGCTGCACGCACCTCCTGTTGCAATTGGGCATAACGTTCTTTTGATACCGGCAATTCTTTTCCACTAGCCAATTGACCGCTTGATAAAAAATAGGTACTAATCGGATCAAATAACATCTTTTTACGTACATCACGCTGATAGAGCGTAATAGTCCAGATATCTTCTGAACCATTGGTAATGAGCACAAATACATCATAAAAAAAGTGATGCAATACTCTATTGACTTCCGTTTGCCCAGACGCAACTTTCCATACCACTGGATCAGATCCCTCCTGCTGCAAGCCTAGACCCAACGGCGGAGTAACGCTTGTTACCAAAGCAAATGGTGTTGCAGCTGCTTTCTGTTGCATAACGTCCGCTAACGAAATGCGCGTAAGCCCCTCATTTAATGGCATCTCTGGCACACGAGTAGCAAGTGCATCTTGCACATCAGGCAACAGACAAAAGGCACGTTCCTCCTCTAAGACATACAATGCTGATGGCAATGTTTGAAAGAACGCTTTTACATCGGCTAAAAACGCATCCACCGGCGCATTATACTCTGCAAGCTGGTGTGCCAAAACACTCTCATGCCATACCTCGCGTTGCTCTGCTGCACCAGCAATATACATAACCTGTTCAGGGTTTTTATCCATGAGCACACATATGAGGAGTAATGTCTGAAAATTAAAGGCAGAACCATTCATTGCGTTGCCATTAAACACAATATAATGATCTGGCATCAAGGTTAAATCATCATGCAAAATGTTCAGGTTTTTCAGTTCTTGCAAACCACGCACGAGTGCATGAAACCCGCCATCCAACGCTCCAAATACCGCAATATTTGTATATGATGAACTGCGCAACACTTGCACAAAGTCAGTCGTAATCTCATGTCGGTTGCGTGTATCGATAACCCTTCTCATAAGCCGTTGTGTTTCTTGCGCTGTCCAAAATGGCTCCCGCAATCCTATCATGCGCAAAAAACGTGACCAATAGGTTGGTTTTAATTGTCGATACAGCGATGTGTAGTCTGGGTTATGCCAATCATTATTATCAATTGAAGGATATTCAGGTAATGCTTGTGCCATACGCACTGCCTCCTGTATATCACTGGCTAGTGGCGCAAGCTGCGTCATTTCCAAAAAAAACGGAAGCGACAATATCCCCGATAAAAAAACAATAACGATAGTAAGCTTTTTATAATTCATATCTTACCCTTCGCCCTGCAACGATTGTGCTTCTGGACAGATTGCTTTCACTTCTTCTATTTCTTTGTATATACGCGTTAATCGTTCTTGCAACGCAGAGAAGCTCGCCTCTTTTTCGTCTTGTGCATCAAATATACGCAAACCACTCAGAAGGTTATAACTAGCAAACTGTCTGAATCCAAGCAGCTCTCGCACATCCTGGTTATACAGTGTAATGGTCCAAGCTGACAACGTTTTGCCCACCTCAATACGTGCAAAAGCGTCATAATAAAAATCTTGTAAATGGCGGTATGATTCAGTAGGACACGAAAGAATAACCCATGTCGTGGCCCCTTTATCTGCTTCCAGGTTCGCTAATCCTTGTGTGAGACGATAGACAGTTGAACGGGGCTCTCCTCGCACAATCACACGCACCATTACCTGCCTATCAGTAGGCTCCGTTTTATTAGTCAACTTAAATAACTCCGGCGTTGAAGATGAAGGGCCATCAAAAAAGCCTGCAAAGTTTTGCTCTTGCAGCTCTACTTGATCACGGCCAATATGCGAAATACGCACAAGATCAATGGCCTCATCTGTTTCATCTGCTACTAAATAGAACGCTAACGGCAACGTATTAAAAAAACGCGTCATATTTGTCTCTAGTGGCGTCTCTTCATCTGATACGCGACCAGCACGTATGACAAGATCACGCTTAAGGCTAAAATTTTTCCAGTGACCACCATCTTCATGATTGCCACGCATATAAAAGACGTTCGATGGATTACGCTCCATCAACACCATCACCAAAGAAAGTGTTTCTAATGAATAAGCAGAACGATTAATCAAATCACCATTAAAAACAAAATAAACATTTGCGCTTTTAATATGAAAGCGCTCATCAATCAACCCTTGGTTATACAACTCCTGTAGATCACGTACTAATGAATGAAAGGCTCCTTGCAAATCACCCCAAACATACAACCTACTGCCAGGTGCAGGTCTCATCTTGAGAACAAAACGACCAATTAACCCCTCACCCTCTCTATAATTGGTCACTTCCTTCAACAAGCGAGCAAATCCTTGCGGATGCCACTCCGGCCATCGTTTAAGCCGCACACGGTACAAAAACATATCCCATAGACTTGGTATGGTCGATCGCAAGAACGAAGAATAATCCGGATCAGCCCATGCAGTATTATCAATAGGGGGATATTCATCCATGCTCTCAGCATATGCTTGCACTGATGAAAGCGAAGCAAAAAGATCCGGAGCTCTTTCGGCCGCAGTATGCACACTATACACAACTGCACTACCTAAAGCGACGCTCAATACGAGCAACACACCAAGCAACATAACTACTTTTTTCTGCATGGTTATACCTTAATCCAAACATATAACAGATAATACCAACAGACGATCAACATTACATGAAATAACAGGAACAGCATACCTCGTGACACCACGATCATAGGGCTATAGGTACGATATTGCATAAGTATGAGATTGAGCAAAAATGCTATAAATGCAAAGGTCAACAGCATCGTAAATATATAATCACTGAGCAAGAAATACCCCACACTTGGCGACATTGACTGAATAACAAACCGATATGAAAGCATCGCGGTAACACTACCAAGCGAGAGAGAAAGCACAAGCGAATACCGTTTTGAACCTTCAAAAGCAAAAGCAAACATACCGATGAAAAACATAATAAAGAGCGGCAAGAAGATCACTAAAATTTGCTGAATTCCCTCACGTTCAAGGTCAATAGAAAAAAGCACTTTCGGATTAAGTACTGCTTTGTGTTCATCATTTTCATCCAATTGCGCTTCAGAATAGCCTGTGAGCACATTGCGTCCATAGACCTGCCAACCAGCAATAAAAATGTTCTCAGAAAGCGTAAAGCCAGAAACAAATGAACGAAAGACCATCTCACTGGGTGAAACAAATTTATTGGTAAGCGATATGAAAATTCTATGATCATCCAATGGAAAAAGCTCAAAGGCTAAGTTCGTACTAAAGCGTACTTTAATATTATATTGCACAAATACACGATCTTCGATCACACGTGTATCTGATATCGTTTTTTTGACAATATCAGCCTTTTCGAAACTAAACTTTTCAATCGTCTCTAAAGAAATAAGCGCTGGATCAAACTCAAACCAAATAATCCCGTCAAACATGAAACGATTGTTGACGATATCAAACTCAGGAAAATTGGTAATGTGTAGCCCTACCTGCACTTCAGTGGTGCTCCCCCCCCATTCTTTGAGTTTTTTGGGCGTCACCGAAAAAAGTTGCGGCGCTGGCTCTAAGGAAATAAAATGATCAAAAGGATACAGCGACATGAGAAGCATGATGATCGTTGTGGTTACTAATGCGGCAATTTGGTAACGTGGTAAAGTGATATGTTCAAAAAAGGAATACATAGCACGTGCTAGCATGGCATCTCTCTTTGTTTTTTATTTGCTCTTTTTTTACCATCAGCATGCTATGCGGCCCAATGCAAAGTCAACGATACGCGGATAGCTGGCTTTATACAAAGTCTTTACAGGCGCACCACACATCTTGCTATATTATGTATATGCTCTACGTATAAAAAAGGAGAATATGATGGCTGGTCAATGGAATAGCGTTTCAGAAACCCTCAAAGGGGTGCTTTTAATATTTGTTGGCACATTGCTTTTGCTTTATAGCCTCGGCATTCTCACACAAAGCCTCACTGCCATCATCGTGCTCATTTCAGTTGGTCTTATTGGCTACGGCTTGGTCATTTCCGGTGCATATGCTTTCTTAAGACGTATGACACGTTCAAAAAGTGAGTAGACCATTTTTTTGATCAAAAAAATTGGGTAAAAAAAGATGTTTAATTGGAGATCCTTTGCAAAAAAGTCAAAAGGCTTACTTTCAATCGCCATTGGGGCAATATTACTTTTATTTATTTTCACTGCCCAATATGATAAACCAGCTGTCCGTTATCTTATTCTTCTTGCAATTGCATTGATTGGTTATGGGCTTGCTCTTTCTGGTGTTATCAAGAGAACATAGCTCTTTTTTTAAACTTTCATTTTTTGTTTTTGAGTGTTGATCATTTTATTTCATCTTATTTTCTTTTTTATCTTAAATCCAATTCGCTTTTTCTTAAAGGGATGCCTTGTCGCATCCCTTTAAATCCCAGACACAAACGTTCCGTTTGATCGTTTCGTCGCTCATACAACCGGCTCACATTTGCTTATGAGTTTTTGCAAAGTTTAGGAACGAAGCAAGGTATTATGCGCTACA
>Ga0180438_10010775_pt1 | contig 11163 bp, 8 predicted proteins | sample SS_ome_12_FD_132455 | JGI IMG/M metagenome (GOLD analysis project Ga0180438, IMG submission 132455) | Hypersaline lake sediment archaeal communities from the Salton Sea, California, USA - SS_3_D_2 metaG | ecosystem: Environmental > Aquatic > Non-marine Saline and Alkaline > Hypersaline >...
CAGCAATTCCGGATCGCGGCAGTTTGGCCAAAGAGTATTTCGAGCGGTATGAACATCACCAGGAGATCGTCGATTGGCTGCGGCGGGACCTTGACGATCTGCTTAACCGCGAGGGAGTTCGCGCGATAGTTCGAGCCCGAATCAAGAGTTTTGAAAGCTACTACCAAAAAGTTTTGAGAAAATGTAAGAGTTCGGGAAACTCCTCGCTGTGCTTATCAATTGATGATCTGCTGGGCTTACGAATCGTATGTCCCTTCATCGACGATCTCAAAGCCGTGGAGTGCATTCTGGAGCGTAAATATACGATTTCCCAGATCGAACGTAAGGGAAACGGGCACAACTTCCGGGAATTCGGATATGAGTCAACTCATCTCCTTGTGAGCGTACCTGAGCTCATGTATACCTGCTACGGTTTCGAAAACCCGGTCGTAACGGAAGTCCAGCTTCGCACGATTCTCCAGGATGCCTGGGCGGAAATCGAGCACCAGTTGGTATACAAAACCGGTGCCGAGGGAACTGTTCAAGTAGTTCGGAGAAAACTGGCCGCTATAAACGCCACGCTCACATTACTCGACCTGGATATACAGGAACTGCGCGATGTCGAGGAACTCACATCCACTAAATCTTAGGATTGACTTCAGAAACGACGAATACTCATCAAGGAGGTTGTAGGAAGATGCCGCTACAGAAAAAACTCAATTTGCTTCACGTATTTTGTATAGCGACAGGTGCCATGATCAGCTCAGGGCTTTTCATTCTACCGGGAATTGCGCATGCCAGGGTGGGACCCGCCGTGATCATTTCGTATCTGCTGGCGGGCATTCTTGCGTTACCGGGGATGCTCAGCCTGGCAGAGATGACCACGGCCATGCCCAAAGCCGGCGGGGACTGCTTTGCGATCGTACGCAGTCTGGGGCCGGCGGTCGGGATGGTTGCAGGGCTTCTCAGCTGGTTCGCTCTGGCTATGAAAAGCGCCTTCGCGCTAATCGGAATCTCTACTTTCTCGGTTCTGTTGATCAATGTCAATCCGCATATCATTGCCGTGGTCTTTTGCCTCCTGTTCTTGGCCTTAAACCTGCTGGGTGTACGTGAAGCGGGCAGGGTTCAGGTCATCTTTGTCCTTGGGCTACTAGCAATCATGGGACTCTACCTCGCGTATGGTCTGCCTGCTATGAAATTGCAGAATCTGGTACCTTTTGCACCCTTCGGGGTGGGGCCGGTTTTGGGTACCGCGGGGTTCGTGTTCGTGGCATACACCGGACTGCTAAAGATCGCCAGCGTAGCCGAGGAGGTGAAAAAACCCGGCAAAACCATTCCGTTGGGAATGATCCTATCTCTCTCCGCAGTCAGTTTGCTATACACGCTGATGGTGCTGGTCACATCGGGGGTGCTACAGGATGAAACATTGAACAACACTCTCACTCCCATCTCCGATGGAGCCCTGGTGATAATGGGACCTTGGGGTCAGATTGCTCTGAGCGTCGCCGCGGTTCTGGCCTTTCTCACTACCGCGAACGCGGGAATCATGACCTCCGCCCGCTCCCTGGTGCCCCTAAGCCGTGACAACTTGTTCCCGATGATCTTCGGGAGGGTCCATCGTCGCTTCGGAACACCCTGGAATGCGCTTCTGCTTACTGGAACATTGGTTCTGGCGTCGTTATTTTTGCGTCTCGGCATCCTTATCGAAGCGGCGTCGATGGTGATCATCCTGATGCAGATACTCGCCAATATCTCTGTAATCATTCTGCGCGAGAGTCGATTGCAGAACTATAAGCCTCGTTTTCATGCCCCGTTGTATCCCTGGCTCCAGATAGTTGGGATTATCGGGCTTGCGCTTCTGATCGTGGAAGCCGGTCTGGAATCAATGCTGATCAGCGGAGTACTGATTGTCGTCGGGTTCCTGGCCTACGGGTTCTACGGGCGTCTTCGCGGATATCGCGAGTATGCCCTGCTTCATCTCATCGAATCGATTACAGCCAAGGAACTTACCTCCTATACGTTGGAAACCGAATTGAAGGAGATCATTCGGGAGAGGGATGGTCTGGAAAAGGACCGCTTCGACGAGACGGTCGAGCGTTGTATAGTGTTGGATTTTGAAAAAAAAATCGATCTAGAAGCTCTGTTTCATGAAGTAGCTGCAGGACTATCCAAGTCGTTAGAAATGTCCAGTCGCAAGTTGTTCGACCTTCTTGTGAAACGGGAGAAGGATAGCTCGACGGTGATCAGCCCGACCATTGCGATTCCACACGTGGTCGTGCCGGGACAAAAACGTTTTGCCATTCTACTAGCCCGATGCAAGCAAGGATTCCATTTCTCCGAGGCAGCCCCGGACGTGAAGGCTGTTTTCGTTCTAGCAGGCACCAAGGATGAACGCAATTTCCACCTTGTCAGTTTGGCTGCAATCGCCCAGATAGTGCACGAAGATGGATTCGAGCGCAGGTGGCTGGAGGCGAAAGGGGAGCAGTCCCTGCGCGATCTGGTGTTGTTGGGCAAACGGCGTCGCTGATTGCCGGGGCTGGCTACCTGTGCAACGGGCTCACCAGCCGCGGGGCTGTGCTTCTTTGTTCAATCAGCTCCTCGATCACGATCAGAAGCAGTCTGGTCTGACCTCGGCACATAACAATCTGCCCAACCGATTCACCGAGTAGAGCCGCGCCTATTCCGGACAACACCGATAGCCGTCTACTCTCGACATTTGCTTCCCAGGGAAGAACGACGCTGCATATGAATTTGTACCCGGAGCCAAGCTCGGTAACCCGCACCAGTGAGTTAATCGTCACTACTTCAGCGGGAACGTCCTCGCTCGATACGATACAAGCTTCCTGGAGTTTTTTTGTCAGGCCGGTTATCACCGTCCTGTTACCCAAACCTCTTGTACGGTAGCTCTTGCACAGAACGGATAGGATCTTATGGTCGGATTCGCTCATTATCATGGGCTGTTACCTCCCACACAGATTGGAGCAAAATCCATACCAATCGGTTCAGCGAAGCCGTAGCTGCAGATCGTGAAAGCCACTAAGAAACCAAAGGTGAACAAAGTGCAATCATCAATTAACTATTGTCAAGATTCAGTAGTTCAGGTGATTCGACATGAACAGATAATCACCGTAAATAGAAGGATTTGAGAGCCTACCCGATGCATGGCACGGATGGTGCTTTGGAATCGACAAGAAAAGAGATGTTGTAGGAGGGCTACATGAAAGTGGTTATTCCATTTACTCCACTCTGGTTTAGGAAGAAGCGGATTTACCGATCCAAGGCGTACTTCGAAACTCACGTGCAGGAGACTCTCGATCAGCACCCGGATCTTCAGGGGGTTGGCTACCTTTCTGTGGGGATCGCCCGGGATGGAGGGCTGCAGAAGCCCGAATTACATTTGTTCGGGCAAGTCGAAGATGAGCGATCTCGCGATCTGGCGATTGAAATCGCTACTGCAACAGGGCAGGGAGTTGTTGATATAGTAAACGACATCATCGTGGTCAAGAAACCTAAAATGAAAAGCAAGCGCTCATAAAGCGGTGGTTTCCGCAGTTCGATGAGATATACCTCTGGACAGGCATGTTTGCTGGCCGGGATTATCCTGGCTGGTTTTCTTTTATTCGGCATGAACGGCTATGTGTGGGGAAGGTTGCTTGCCGAAAGCCGAAACATCCAGCGTGATGCCCGTGTCGGCGACTACCGCCCCGCGCTGCCGACCCGCATATATGATCGCCACGGGCGATTAATCACCGAATTCTTCTCAGAAGAAAAACGGGAGATCGTACCCTTCGAACGAATACCCCGACATTTTGTTGAAGCCTTGCTCACCAGGGAAGACAAGAAGTATTACGAGCATCATGGTTTCCGCCTCTACTACATGCTTCGCGCCGCTTGGGACATCATAACGGGAAGGTCATTTCGCGGGGGGAGCACCATCACCCAGCAGCTTGCCGGGCATTTGTTCGCCGACCGGAGTGAAATCACCTTGACGCGCAAACTGAAAGAGCTGTGGTGGGCGCTGCATCTGGAAGCGGCTCTGAGCAAGAACGAGATCCTCGAGCTGTATCTGAACGAGATGTACTTCGGCCACAACACCTATGGCGTGCAGGCGGCTTCTCAGTTCTACTTCCAGCGAACGGTGGAGGAGATCAGTCTTGCCGAGTCGGTGATGCTTGTAATTCAGCTGGCCAGCCCAGCCAGGTATTCCCCGTTCAACAATCCCAATCAAGCCAAGGACATGCAACGGCAGATCATGGAGCAGATGGTCGGCAGGGGATTCCTCTCGAAAGAGGAAGCCGAATATTACTTCGACGAGTACTGGGAAGATCACGATTACACCCGTAGCCACATCGCATCAGCCTGGTTCGATCGACGGGACAAAGCACCGTATTTCAGCGAGTATGTGCGACAGAGTCTGGAAGACCTGCTTCTCGGCTCCATGGATCTGTACAGGGAAGGACTTCAGGTCCATACGACTTTGGATTTGGATCTGCAGCTGGTGGCCGAGCGCATCATATCCCGTGAGATAGAGGCGGCGAACGAGCAAGTCCGGGACCAGGATCGACGCCGCCTTGTTGAAGCGAACAGGAGTATGATCCCATTAGTCGACCTAGTCTCTCTCACGTTCAACATCGGCGACATCAGGGCGGGAGACCATCAGCGCAGGGCTCGGGCCGCCAGCCTTTACCTCGAACATTTGAATCCTGCAGTGGATATGATTGCGATGGCGTTCGGTATTGACGGCCTGCAAACCTCTGCCAGAGAGGGCTATGAGACGCAGCGGCGCAGGGTCGAACGGAGAAGGGTCGAGGGGGCTCTGGTGGCTATCGACTCAGAGACGGGTGAAATCCTGGCTATGTTAGGAGGACGGAAGTTCGAGCCTCGCAATCAGTTCAACCGGGCCGTACAATCCCGCGTGCAGCCGGGTTCGGCGTTCAAGCCCCTGTATTATTCGGCGGCTCTGAGTCAAGAGGTGGTGACTCCCGCCACGGTGCTGCTGGATGCACCCACGTTATTTCGAAACGACGACGGCACACCGTACATTCCGCTGAACTACAAGGGGCGGTGGAACGGGAGGGTTACCCTGAGGGATGCCCTATCTCAATCGATGAATGTGCCATCACTCCAGGTCCTGCAAGCAGTGGGTTTCGATGCAGCCATAAGACAATCCAGCCTGTTGCTTGGACACAGAGATCCCTGGGAGATCGAAAGGGTTTTTCCCCGTAAGTATCCGTTGGGATTGGGTGTGGCCACGGTGTCTCCGCTGCAGATGGCTAGAGCCTATGCGGTTTTCGCAAACCAGGGTCGGAGCGTAGAGCCTGCTGCCATTCGCTATATTACGGATCGTGACGGAGATCCGGTATACCGGGCGTCTGCGGATCACACCGGCCAGCCTCAGAGCGTCCTGAGTCCTCAGGCGGCTTATATCATGGTCAATCTGTTGGAGAGCACCGTAAGCTCGGGAACCTTGCGCTGGGCGGTGCAATCCGCGGGTTGGAAGGATCGCCCGGTGGCAGGAAAAACGGGGACGACGCAGAATTGGGCTGATGCCTGGACGATCGGATTCACTCCTCAGATCACTACGGCGGTGTGGTTCGGCTTTGACCGACCGGGCGGAACCCTGGGGGTCGGTCTCACCGGGGCCGTTTTAGCCGGACCGGCCTGGGCGGAATTCATGAAGCAAGCGCATCAGGATCTTCCGGTACGGGAGTTTCTTCGCCCTCCGAGCGGTCTCACGGAACAGATAGTCTGCAGGCAGTCGGGCCTGCTTCCGACTGCCCAATGCGGTTCGGATACCATTGCGGAGATTTTTCTTTCCGGCACGGAGCCAAGAGAATTCTGCTCGTTTCATTCTTTTTTCGAGGAGCAACGAGAGGTTGTGAGACAAAATCTTCGTAAAGCGCTCGTCGGAGTTGACGTAGAAATTGCCGACGATGAAACACCTGACTGGTCCCGAATTTGGGAGTCGGACATTCTGTTTTTCGAAGAAAGCGAATCGATACCGCGAGATCGTAATCCGCTTCTCGAATGAAGGTATGTCAAGAGATGCCCACGGCGTTATCGTTTAGCAGTCGCGGGTATACCAAAATCTTCCTCAACAGGTTGTCCGACATTCAGAATTTGTATTTTGCAGAAACTTGATAGTGCGGAACAAGAAATGGGATGTTCAGGAGTAATGGTTCTTTGTGAAATTTAGAAGCCCTTGCCGGCGGTCGGAGTCGAACCGACACGGGGCTCCCCCCTCACCAGATTTTAAGACCGACACATGTTTCATATACACAGTATTGAACATGGTTTTGGGAAATTCGCCCCAATTTCACCCCATTTCACCACGTGTTGCATATACTCCATTTCATTTGAGCGTGGCATGCATAAACACGGGGACGTACGGGTTGGCATTTTGGGATACTGAGCCAATCCATTCTCTATGCCATCACCGAATTCCAGGTCCGGCGGATGGAGTATTGGCAATATCTGTGTCCCAAGGTAAACTTTTACAATGCCGGAACTCAGTCGGTTTCTTGGGATTTCGATTCTTATGTATTTCAACGACCATGTACCACCTCATTTTCACGTGAAATACAACGAGTTCAGAGCGTCAGTTGAGATATCCACGTTATCCGTAGTTGAAGGGGAGATACCACCGAGAGTACATGGTCTGGTGACAGAATGGGCGGAACTCCACCGGGATGAACTTCTTACAAACTGGAATACCATACGAGAATCCGGTGAGTATCAAAGAATAGAACCGTTGGTCTAGGAGAGGGTATATGATTTGGATTAAAGAGGCAGAATATATCGAAGATTACAAAATTCATATCACTTTCAATAATGGCGAAAGTGGTATCATAGACTTCAAGGCAGTTATCCACAACGATAAGCGGCCAGTATTCAGAGAACTCGTCGACATCACTAAGTTCAGACAATTCAAAGTAGATTTCGATACTGTAGTCTGGGAAAACGGCTTAGATCTAGCTCCGGAATTTCTATACAGCTTTCTAGTGCAATCACAGCACGCCGTGTAGCAGATGCCAGCGGTCGGAGCCGAACCGACACGAGGGTCACCCCTCACCAGATTTTGGGACCGACACACGTTTCATATGCGTCATATTAGACATGATTTGAGGCATTTTGACTCAATAACGGACGATTTTGTCATATAGACCATGAGCTCCATATCATTTTGTTGTATTTTCTGTTGTAGCCTGCTACCGAGTTCATTGCCGAATTTCCTGGCAGTCCCTAAAAACGAGACAATTGTTTCAGTTGAACCGGATCGTTTTCCAAGATTTACGTAGTTTCGCCGCCCGATTTTTACACAACGCTGTCTCTCCTTATTGGGGCGGCGTGATATGGGCCGTTATCCGAAATGCTGATTCAGGATAGCTGAATTTGGTCTCGGATTTTTTTCTATAATCCTTGTATTGAATCCCAGTTTGTATTACACTACGTAATACAAGGAGGTTATTATGCTAACAGTACGATTGCCAAGTGATCTTGAGACTGAGATTAATAGACTTGCCTCAACTGAAAAGAAGACTAAAAGTGAAATCATTAAGGAAGCGATCCGACAGTACATTGCCTCCCACCGAAACTGGAACTCTTCTTACGAGTTAGGGCATGATCTTTTCGGAATCGTATCATCCGGTAATTCTAGCCGATCCAAAACTTACAAGAAACGGGTAAAGGACAAATTTAGTGAGAAGCACGCTCATTGACGCCGGACCAATCATCGCACTGTTCGACAGCGCTGATAAGTATCACAATCGAATTGTAGATCTGATTAAAAAAGAACCTCTGCATTTAGTCTCGACATGGCCAGTCCTTACCGAAGCCAGTCATATGCTCGATTTCGATAATAGAGCTCAAATCGCACTACTACAATGGATATATCGTGGCGGACTGGAACTTGTTCAAATAGATTCCTCTGGAATCCAACGTATTATCGATCTGACAGAAAAATACAACGATATTCCAATGGATCTAGCAGATGCGACTCTTATTGTTGCCGCGGAAAACGTTGGAATTAGAGAGATTATTTCCATCGACACTGACTTCTATATATACCGAACGATTGAAAAGGAGATGATCACTAACATTTTCAAACAATGATATTAAGGGAGACTATAACTTTATTCGGTACGACGCGGCGAGATCATTGAATAATACCCAACCGATACACCATACCCAAGTTGCCTGGTGTACGGACGAACTATGAGGGGAGAACCGATACACAGCGTATGGGCGTATAATCCGGATAACAATTGGGCTGTATTGATCACCGTATACCGACCCGATCCAAACCGCTGGATCAATTGGAGAGAGAGGAGAAACGAGTGATGCTGCCATTTGACAAATGCCCGGTTTGCGGCGGAGATGTCGTGGAGAAAGAAGTAGAGAAGGTTTTAAAAGGTGGTACAAACACGGCAACACTTACCGTAAAAGCGGAAGTCTGCCTGCGGCGTGGTGAACGTTTCTATTCTCAAGAGACCATCCAACGTTTCGAAGAGATCCGTAGTAAACTGGAACACGAAGATACGGAAGGATTCGAAGCGATCGGCCAATTATTCCACGTGCGCAGTTAATGCCGGCGGTCGGAGTCGAACCGACACGAGGCTCCCCACTCACCAGATTTTGAGTTGAGACCGATCCACGTTTTATTTACCGAATATTGGCCATGATTTGACGCAATCTGACCCGTTTCCCATCAAGTCTCTCATATAGATCATATTCGTCATTTCATTTTGTTGTATATTCTGTTGTACCAATCTATAGCCTCTATCGCACGCTTCCTAGGAACGGCGTCTTAAATGGGACATCCGTCCCGATTCGCATGAACAAGAGCATATGTTTTCGCAGTGATAGTGCCCGAATCGGTTTCCACCGGAATGAGTGGTACCTACTGCGCAGAGTCATTGGCACATCATTTAAACAAACGTGTTAAGGTGGAATTTTGACCTGCCGAAATTTTGGATGACGAGCCCATTTTCCTGACAGAATTTTCTGTCTGCTGCTGTATTTAGAGGTGAATTGTTGAAGTCCGGGCGTGGCGACGGCCACTGCCGGGGCTGCAGCCTGGTTAGTTGCCGACCTTATGGCGGGTCGTCAATATACCTATCTTGTAATCTCTTGCTGGAACGCCCTGATGTGCGGGCTGATCTTCTTGGCTGTAGGCATGCTTTTTCAACGCCTAAAGCGTGCGCCGGGCAGGGTAACGCATCTTGCGACGCGGGATGCCTTGACAGGAACTAGTAATTGGCGTCACTTAGAAGCAGCCGCTGGTCTATAGTTCGGCAGGACAAAGCGTAGTGGAAAGCCCCCGTCGGTGGCCTCAGCGCTTCAGGATAGTATCAGAACGTTCGATTGTGTCGCACGCCTGGGGGGAGATGAGTCTATTGTATTCATGCCTCAAACCGAACTGAGGGCGCGCCGATCGTGGTCGACAGGATCCGGACAGTGGTGGAGGAACCCTTCAAAGAAGGACCCTGGCCGGCCCCTGACAAGCCGGTAACAAACAAGCGGATCATATATACACTCCCCAGCTGATACATCTATAATGCGGCAAAATGAGTATATTACCGTAAGAATGTCCCGGTACGTTTCGGTTTCTATAGGAGCCTAGAATGCGGAGCACAAACTCGGAGACTTTTTCTCTGGTAGGTAACTACCTCCCCCGGCTCTGCGGTATCGCCACCTTCACCACGGACCTGCTTCAGTCCATGGCCCGGGAGACACCGGACAAGGCCTACTGGGCGGTGGCCATGAACGATACCCCCAGCGGCTACGACTATCCCCGGGATGTGCGCTTTGAAATCAACCAGAACCGTTTCCAGGAGTATCGCCTGGCGGCGGACTTCCTGAACATGAACCGGATCGAACTGGTCTGCCTGCAGCATGAATACGGCATCTTTGGCGGCCTGTACGGAAAACACGTACTGGCGTTGCTGAACAATCTTCGCATGCCCGTGGTCACCACCCTGCACACGGTGCTCCAGAACCCGGATGCGGGACAGAGGGAAACCCTGGAAGAGATCCTCTTCGCATCGGACAAGGTCGTGGTCATGAGCAGACACGCAGAGGACATCCTGCATGACCTGTACGCGGCGGACCGGGAACGCATCGTGTTCATCCCGCATGGAATTCCCGACATCCAGTTCATTGACCCCAACTACTACAAGGATCAGTTCGGGGTGGAAGGAAAAAAAGTACTTCTGACCTTTGGTCTGCTCAGTCCCGGCAAGGGCATCGAGAATGTTATCGACGCCCTGCCGAGGTTGGTCAGGCGCTATCCCGAAACGATGTACATCGTGCTCGGAGTCACTCACCCCCAGGTCAAGCGGGAATCGGGGGAATCCTACCGCATCTCGCTGCAGCAACGAGCCCGCGCGCTGGGGGTCGAAAAACACCTCATGTTTCACAACCGCTTCGTCAGTCTTGAGAAGCTCTGCGAGTTCATCATTTGCGCCGACGTGTACATCACCCCCTATCTGAACCGGGAGCAGATCACCTCCGGAACTCTGGCATATGCTGTAGGGGCCGGCAAGGCGGTCATCTCCACTCCCTACCGTTATGCTGAAGAAATACTGGCCGACGGCCGGGGTAAGCTGGTCCCCTTCGCCGATACGGATGCTATCGCCGGTGCGGTTCTGGAGCTCTTCGATGACCCGGTACAGATGAATGCCATGCGCAAGCGGGCTTACAAGTACAGCCGTGACATGGTTTGGACCACCGTTGCCCGGTCATATCTGAACCTATTTGCCGAGCTCAAGCAGGAGCGTCTGGCCAGGTCCCGTACCGTGAGTCACAGCCCCGGGCTCGGCTCCCAGGCCATGGATCTGCCGGAGATCAAGATCAATCATCTGCAGCTGCTTACCGATGACACCGGCATCCTTCAGCATGCCCGTTTCATGATTCCCAGCCGTGTACACGGCTATACGGCGGATGACAATGCCCGGGCGCTGATTGTCACCATGCTTGCCCAGGACTACATTACGGACTCAAACATCCTCGACCAGATGTCTTGTTGCTACCTCAGTTTTCTCGATCATGCCTACGATCCTGACACCGGCCGTTTTCGCAACTATATGTCCTACAACCGCAGGTGGAGCCAGCGCAGCGACTACGAGGATTGCCAGGCCCGGGTCTTATGGAGCCTCGGTGTATCGGTGCTCTATTCAAGGAAGG
>Ga0180438_10010776_pt1 | contig 11162 bp, 12 predicted proteins | sample SS_ome_12_FD_132455 | JGI IMG/M metagenome (GOLD analysis project Ga0180438, IMG submission 132455) | Hypersaline lake sediment archaeal communities from the Salton Sea, California, USA - SS_3_D_2 metaG | ecosystem: Environmental > Aquatic > Non-marine Saline and Alkaline > Hypersaline >...
CGTGCGATAGGCTTTGATATCACGAACCAGGCGCGCGTCGCTCTGGCAACGTCGTCGTTGGCGCGCGCGCTGAGCCTGGGCGAGAGGTATCAGGGTCAGGTCATCATTGATTGCATGGATGAAAGGGGGCGTTCGGGTGTGCGGGTGATTTGTAGGGCAATTCATAATGACGATTTTGAAGTCGGGGCGCGGATGTTCACGGATGTCAAGTGGTTGGTTGATGAGCTGACGGTCGAGGATCTGTCGTCCAACCAGTTACAGGTCACCCTGGTCAAGTGGGTGGCGTAAAGTGGGGAGGGGAGAATGTCTGGACCTGCAGCTGAGGGCGATATGAGTAGGAAGACGGTCCTGGTGGTAGAAGACAGCCCTACGCAAGCGCTGCACATGCAGATGTTGCTGGAGCAGGAGGGATTGGAGGTTTTGCTGGCCCACGATGGCAAGGCAGGTCTGAGCATGGCGCAAGAGTTGCTGCCCGATCTCGTCGTGCTCGACGTGCAGATGCCGGGGATGAACGGGTTTCAGGTGTGCGGCCAGTTGAAGAACAGCCGTGCCACGAGAGATATCCCGATTATTATGTTCACGCGCCACGACGAGCAGGAGGCAGTCGTGTTGGGCCTACAGACGGGTGCGGTTGACTATATTCCCAAGGACGCCTTTGCCGACGCGGTGTTGCTGGAAACGCTGCGGCAGATGAAATTCATCAGGTGACCAAAGATATCGTCTGTGTTCTGTGGTCGATAGGTGGTTGTTTTCAAGGCACACGCTGATAGCCAGGTGAAGGGATGAAGGATCCGATTCGTGTCTTGGTTGTTGATGACTCTGCAGTCGTACGGCAAATCCTGGTAAGCATGCTCGAGACTGTGCCTGGATTCGAGGTGGTAGGCCAGGCGCGGGATGGTCTGGAGGCCGTGCGGTTGACCGCGCGTCTGCGACCGGACGTCATCACCATGGACATCCGTATGCCCCGTTTGGATGGCCTGGGAGCAATCAGGGAGATTATGAGTACTACGCCCACGCCCATCGTGGTCGTGGCGGCCAGTGTATACGAACCGGATCTCAACATCGCTTTTACGGCCATCGATGCCGGTGCCCTGACGGTGGTAGAGAAGCCCAAGGGGATTTCGCCTGAGGCCTATGAAGCTGCGCGTGATCAACTCGTGAAAACCATCCGCTTGATGTCTGATGTGCAGGTTGTCACACTTCGGCCTGATCGCCGGTTGGCTGCTGCGGCACGTCGGCATCGCCTGGAGGGAAAGGAAGCGTTCGGAGCAATCGGAACAGTGGACGCCGAATTGATTGCGATTGCGGCTTCCACCGGCGGACCAGGCGTGCTGCGCGAGATTCTTGGCGCGTTGCCAGACGATCTATCGATTCCGATCATGGCCGTACAGCACATCACACCTGGTTTTGCACAGGGGTTTGCTCAGTGGTTGGACGGCGAGACCACGCTGAAGGTAAAGATCGCGGAACATGGTGAGCGTGTCGCGCCCGGCCGGATCTTGATCGCGCCAGATGACACACACCTGACCGTCGCTCCTGGTGGCATCGCTCGCCTCGATCATTCGGAGCCCATAAAGGGTCAACGGCCTTCGGCTACGCGCCTGTTTGACTCGGTGGCGAAAGCTTATGGCTCTGCTTCGGTTGGCGTGGTGTTGACGGGCATGGGCGACGATGGGGCTGATGGTCTGGAGAACCTCCGCCAGGCTGGTGGACACGTTATCGCGCAGGATGAGGCGAGTTGCGTGGTCTTTGGAATGCCCAAAGCCGCGATCGAACGGGGAGTCGTTGACCGGGTGATGGCCCCAGATAAGATTGCGTCGGTGCTCAAATACCTGGACGGCCGTCACAGGTCCGCGCGAGATTCTTGATGCGCGGGCTAAGGGATCCTTTGGAGAACTTCCGTTTAACAGGAGAGTGACGATATGATGAATACGAGCGCAGAATATGAACAAGAAGACAAGCGGGTAGAGCCGGTGGCGCTGGTCGAGCACGCGGCTTTGGCTTCCATCAGCGATGGCGTGGTCGTTAGCGACACCGAGGGCCGAGTGGTTGTGCTCAACCGGGCCGCCGTCCGCATGTTGGGGCTGGAGGGCGACACCGTGCTGGGGCAGCCGGTCGATGTGCTCTTTGAGCCCTTCTCCGCCCGGGGGCGGTTGACGATCTCGGAGGCCATGGGACGCTTACGCGCTGATCCGTATTCTTACGGACAGAGTGGGAAGTCGGCCGAGACGATCATCGAGATTGGCGTGCGGTTCATCCGGGCACTGCTTTCGCCCGTGCTGACGGACAAGGGCGAGTTTCTGGGAATCGTGACTGTGTTGCGCGACATCACGCGTGAAGTCGAGGCTGATCGGGCCAGGAGCGATTTCGTTTCTAACGTCTCCCACGAGTTGCGTCTACCACTGACCGCGATCAAGGGATACTGTGATCTGCTCTTGTATGATACAGTTGACCAGCTCGACAAGGAGCAGAGGCGTTTCTTGCGCATCGTTCAGAGCAATGCGGATCACCTGGTCGCGCTGATCAACGACCTATTGGATATCAGTCGTGTCGAGAGCTATCGACTGGATCTGGACATCCAACTTGTCCAGATGGAGGCGATTATCCGTGATGTGGCAGACGCCATCCAGCCGCAGTGTGACCAGAAGGACCTGCGCCTGACGGTCGATGTCGATCCGAGAGTTGGGACAGTGCTGGGTGACCCAGCTAGGCTCAGTCAGGTAGTATCCAACCTGGCAAACAATGCCTGTCGGCGCACTCCGGAAGGTGGGCATATCACGCTCGCGCTGTCAAGCTCTGAGAATGGCCTGCAGGTGGGCGTTACCGATACCGGACCCGCGATATCGCCATCGGACAGATCCCGGATATTCCAACGTTTCTATAGAACGGAGGATTCCCTCGCCCACAGGACCGAGAGCACCGGCCTGGAGATACCGGTGGCCAGGATATTGGTCGAGATGCACGGTGGACGGATGTGGGTAGACAGTGACCCGAGCGAAGGTACAACATTCGCTTTCGCCCTGCCCTTGCGTGTCGATGTGCCGGGCGAAGTTGCTGGCAAGGCGGCCGAGGAGCCCGGGCCTACACACACTGTGTTGGTCGTTGAGGACGACGAGGACATCGCTCAACTCATCGCGCTGCAATTGCGTCGTGAGGGGTTCGAGGTTTTCACGACGGCATATGGTGAAGAGGCTGTGTCTCTGGCACAAACCGAGGCCATTGATCTCGTAACGCTGGATATGATGCTGCCCGACATCTCTGGCATGGAAGTGCTGCATCAGTTCAAAGCCAATCCTGAGACGGCGGAGATTCCGGTGATTATCGTTTCTGTGTTGTTGCCTGATCAGACTGGCGACGCCGAGCAGAACGCCATCGAGCACATCACCAAGCCATTTGCCTTCGAGAAGCTCATAGAGAGCATCCGGCGCACACTGGGTTCTCAGCAGCAAGGCAAGCAGGTCGCAGCGCGCAAAGCTGCGTAGTTGCGCGAGTGAGCGCCTGGCCTGTCGCGCGATAGTTCTTGGATCATCCGTCTGTCACTTTCCATCTGCTGGCACAAACTCGACGGTATCGCACCGCCTCGCCTGTAGGGTGGGGCGGTGTTCGTTTCCTACGACGTTTCGGTGATTGACAATAGTTGGCCTATCGTGTACAATATGACCCTGGTCATTTTTGGTCTGCGGTCATTTATGCGTATGGCCATGGATAAGAATCTCTCACGACGCGAGCGTAAGAAGATGGAAACCCGGCAGCGGCTGATGCGGGCTGCACTGCGACTATTCCAGGAGCAGGGGTATGACGCCACTACTGTAAAGCAGATCACCGAGGCGGCGGACGTTGCCAAGGGCACTTTTTTCAACTATTTTGAGACTAAGGAGGCGATCTTGCCTGCTCTGGCTGGGTGGCGGTTCCAGCTATTGGAGGAGGCATTGCTGCCGGAACAGGGAGCACCCGCCAGCGCCGTCGCGCGCATCAGACTGGCGTTGCGTCTGATAGCTGACGATTCACTGGCTGAACCGGCACTGATGCGACGCCTGTTTGTGGCCAGTGTGCATCGTTTGGACATCAATCCGGCGCACGTACTGACGGAGCTGTTGGCGGAGCAGGTGCGCCAGGCCCAAGACGCTGGCGAGATTCGCGCCGACCTGGCCCCTATATACCTGGGAGGCGTGATCCGTATCCTGTTCTTTCACCAGTTGATGATGTGGCACTGTGGTCAGCGCTCCGTCCCGCTATCGGAACTGCTTGATAGGACAGTCGATTTGCTGCTGGATGGCATAGCAGGCCCCAACTGGAGGAAAAGCCTGTGAAGCACCTCGGGCGCGCACTGGGATACCTCGGGGGATATTGGTCTTGGGCTGTGGTCGCCCTGGTGGGCTTGTTCCTCTCCACGGCGGCCAACTTAGTGATCCCCCGTATGACGCAGAGGATCATCGACGAGGGGATCAACGCGGGAAGGATGGACGTCGTAATCGGCGCAGCCCTGGGAACAATAGGCCTGGCCGTTGGAGGGTCGGTTTTCTCCTTCCTGCAAGGCATGCTCTCGGCCCGTGTGGCCCAAGGCGTGGCCTACGACCTGCGCAACCAGCTATATGCAAAGATTCAATCGCTCTCCTTCAGCTATCACGACCAGGCCCAGACCGGGCAGCTCCTCACTCGCGCCACGTCCGACGTTGACATCGTGCAGATGTTCGTCGGAATGGGCTTTGTCCAGTTTCTGAACGCTGTCCTGATGATAGTCGGCAGCATCGCGCTGCTCATCGCCACGGACTGGCAACTGGCGCTGATTATGCTCGTGCTCGTGCCGCTTACCTTTGGGGTCTTTGGCTTTTTCGCCAGTAGGGCCCGTCCCCTTTTCACCGGAATTCAGCAACGGCTTGCGGATCTGAACACTGTGCTCGAGGAAAACCTGGTCGGTATCCGGGTGGTCAAGGCCTTTGCCCGTGAGTCCTATGAGGCTCAGCGGTATGCCCAGGCCAATGAAAGCCTCTTTGATCTCAACCTGGTGGTTGGCCGTATGTTCGCCGTAGCGATCCCCTTCATCTTCCTGATCGCCAACTTATCGCTCTTGGCCGTCTACTGGATCGGCGGCTACCAGGCAATCGCCGGGCACGTCAGCGTGGGCCGGCTGGTCGCCTTCGCCAGCTATATGATGATGGCGTTTTTCCCGATATTGATGCTGGGGATGATCGTGGCGATGATCTCTCAGGCGGTAGCTGCCTCCGAGCGCGTTTTCGAGATCCTGGACGCCGAGTCGGAGGTCGTCGAGAAGCCAGACGCCTACGAGCTTCCCTTCATCGAGGGACGGATAGCCTTTGAGCAGGTCTCCTTCCGCTATTTCGGCCAGGGCGATCCGGTGCTCAACAGCGTCACTTTCATCGCCCGGCCAGGTGAGACCATTGCGCTCCTCGGTGCCACCGGCTCGGGCAAGTCGACCATCATTAACCTGATCCCGCGCTTCTACGACGTGACCGAGGGGCGTGTGACCGTCGATGGTTGTGACGTGCGCGAGGTGACGCTAGACAGCCTGCGTCAGCAGATCGGCATCGTGCTGCAGGAGACGACGCTCTTCTCAGGCACTGTCCGCGAGAACATTGCCTTCGGGCGTCCCGATGCATCTGACGAGGAGATCGAGGAAGCCGCCAAGGCCGCGGAGGCACACGATTTTATCGTTGGCTTCCCGGACGGATACGGAACCCAGGTTGGGGAACGGGGGACGACGCTCTCCGGCGGACAGAAGCAGCGCATCGCTATCGCCCGGGCGCTACTGCTCGACCCGTCCATCCTGATTCTGGATGATGCGACCTCCAGCGTGGACTATGAGACGGAGTATCGCATCCAGCAGGCGCTGGACCGGCTGATGGAGGGACGTACCAGTTTTGTCATCGCCCAGCGCGTTGCCACCGTGCTCAACGCGGATCAGATCCTGGTGCTGGAGCGAGGGGAAATCGTTGCGCGTGGTACGCACGAGGAACTGCTCGAAGAGAGTCCCATCTACGCAGAGATTTACTACTCCCAACTTGAGGCAGGCGTGGAAAGGATGGAGGTAGTCTCCTAATGTTTCATGGAGGTCGGGGCCTTGGCCGGGAGGTCGTCAAAGCGACGGACGCAGGAAAGGCGCTGCGTCGCCTTATGGCGTACTTCCGTCCATTCTGGGGGCTGCTAGCAGGAACCGCAGTATTGGTTGTGGCGAGCGCATTGCTGCGCCTGCTCGCGCCGTACCTGACCGGTGTAGCCGTGGATCAGTTCATCGCGCCAGGTGACCAACGCCGACCGATGTGGCTTGATTGGATGCTCCCGCCGGGCGCCAGTCGCACCGTAGGGCTGACCACGACGATGGTTATCCTGTTGGTCACTTACCTGTTGAATTGGGCGGCGACCGCAGGGCAATTCTACCTGATGACGCTGGCCGGGCAGCGGGTGCTGCTACATATGCGCACGCAGATCTTTGAACGCATCCAGATGCTCTCGCTACGGTTCTTTGACCAGCACGAGGCGGGCGATCTGATGTCGCGCCTTGTCAACGACACTCAGGTCATCAACCAGGTTTTCAGCGGGGGCATCGTCCGGCTGGCAAGCATGAGCCTCGCGCTCGTAGGCATTCCCGTGTGGATGCTTGCGCTGAACTGGCAACTGGCGTTGGCCAGCTTTGCTGTGTTGCCTATAGTGGTGTTGGCCACGACCGTATTCTCGCGGCGGGCCAGAGTTGCGTTCCGCCGCACCCGTCAGACCATCGGCGAGGTAAGTGCCGAGCTTCAGGAGAACATATCGGCCGTGCGTGAGGTACAGGCATTCGCCCGCGAGGATGCAAACGTGGCCGAGTTCCGCTCGATCAACGCCGCCAATCGCGACGCGAACGTCCAGGCGCAGTCTATTATGTCGGCCTTCTCCCCCACGCTTGATGTGCTCAGCAATATCGCGTTGGCGATCGTGGCGGGTTTCGGCGGTTACCTGGCGTTGGACTTTGACCCGCCAAGGGTGAGTATCGGCGTCATCGTCACTTTCTTGCTCTACGTGCGCCGCTTCTACGAGCCGGTGCGCATGATCGCGAATCTGTACACCCAGCTCCAGTCCGCGATTGCGGGCGCTGAGCGGATCTTCGAACTGCTCGATACTCAGCCGGATATCGTGGATTCGCCCGGTGCCGTGTCGCTGCCTGTCCTCCAGGGATGCGTTGAGTTCGATCATGTCACATTTTCCTACGATGGAGCAGAGCCGGTGTTGCAGGGTATCTGCCTGAGAGCGGAGCCAGGGCAGACGGTGGCCCTCGTGGGACCGACCGGAGTGGGGAAGACGACACTCGTCAGCCTCCTGGCCCGTTTCTACGACGTGGACGTTGGCGCGATACGGGTTGACGGACGCGACCTGCGGAGGGTGACGCTGGACAGCCTGCGCCAGCAGATGGGAATTGTCCTCCAGGACACGTTTCTTTTCTCCGGCACGGTGATGGAGAACATCCGTTACGGGCGCTTGGGGGCGAGCGACGAGGAGGTGCTTGCGGCGGCCCGGCTGGCAAATGCTGATCAGTTCATTACGCGCTTACCTGAGGGCTATCAAACGAAGCTGGGGGAGCGGGGGCACAATCTGAGCCAGGGACAGCGACAGTTGATCGCTATCGCTCGCGCGGTGCTGGCGGACCCGCGTATCCTGGTCCTCGACGAGGCCACATCCAGCGTGGATACGCGCACCGAGCGGTTGATTCAGCAAGCTCTCGACGAACTGCTCCGGGGGCGCACGTCTTTTGTCATCGCCCATCGACTGAGCACGATACACAATGCCGATCAGGTGCTTGTGCTGGAAGAGGGCCGCATCGTTGAGCGGGGCACCCACGAGGAACTGCTGGCCAAGAGAGGGCTGTACCACGATCTCTACCACAGCCAGTTTCGGCGGCAGGTGGAATCCTGAGCCAGCGCCCCATCTCCTGCAATCAACAAAAAGGCCGCTGATCCCCCGCGGGTCAGCGGCTTCCGTGTTCCTGGTTCGGTGGTCGGCTGCCTAGTCGATATCCCCGTATATCTGTTCCTTGAGCACCCCGATAAACGGCAGATTCCGGTATTCCTCGGCAAAGTCAAGCCCGTACCCTGCCACAAACTCGTCTGGGATCTCGAAACCCACAAAGTCCAACGGGATGTCAATCTCGCGTCGTGATGGCTTGCTCAGCAGCGTGCAGACCCGCAGGCTGGCCGGTCCCCGTGTCTGCAAGTTGCGCGTGATATAATCCAGCGTACGGCCCGAATCAATGATGTCCTCTACGATCAGCACGTGTCGCCCATCGATGTTCTGTGCCAGGTCGAGAAGGATGCGCACGACGCCGCTGCTGACCGTTCCCCTACCGTAGGATGAGATCTCCATGAAATCGACCTCGTGCCGCATGTCCAGGTGGCGCACCAGGTCGGCCAGGAACATGAACGCTCCCTTGAGCACGCAGACCAGAAGCGGGCGATCATCAGGAGCGTACGTCGCGTTGATCTCCTCTCCCAGTTCCGCCACCCGTGCCTGTACTTCCGGTTCCGAGATCAGTATCTTGGCAAAGTCATCTCGCAAACCCATGTTCCCCCTCCTGCAATGGCATCCAGCGTCCGATCACCCGTGTGCTTGTTGCTTGAGAGCGGCAATGTACGGGAGCGTGCGGAAGCGATCGTTGTAGTCCAGGCCATACCCCACCACCCAGACGTCGGATATCTCGAAACCCAGGTAGTCTATGGGTACGTTGACCTGACGGCGATCAGGTTTGCTGAGCAGGGTGCAGGTGTGGAGCGAGGCAGGCTTGCGTGCCCTGAAGTTCCGCAGCAAATAGTCGAGGGTGAATCCGGTGTCCACGATGTCCTCGACGATGAGCACGTGGCGGTCGGTGACGCTGGCGCGGGTGTCCATGATCAGGCGCACCGCTCCTCTGCTGATCGCGCTCCGAGTGTAGCTGGAGAGGGCGATGAAGTCTACGCAGTGTGTCACCGTCAGGTGACGCGCCAAGTCGGCCAAGAAGATAAAGGCCCCTTTCAGCACCCCGATCAGCACCAGTTCATCGATACCGGCATAGTCGGCGCTGATCTGGGCCGCCAGCTTGCGCACGCGTGCCGCAATTGTCTCCTCGTCCAGCAGGACCTTGTCGAGCGCATCAGGCATTTTCATCGTTCTTTGCCTCTATGGGACTGGGATTTGGAACCTCGTGACATCCCCGGCAGCGCGCTTCGTACACCTCGCTGGCCCCGACGAGGATCACAGGGTCGTCGTAGGCCGCGGGTTTGCCATCGATCAAGCGCTGGGTACGGCTGGCCGGGCCCCCACACACCACGCAGATGGCCTGGAGTTTGTCCACCCGTTCTGAGCGCGCCATCAGCGCAGGCACGGGTCCGAAAGGTTCTCCACGGAAATCCATGTCCAGCCCAGCAGCGATCACGCGTTTTCCCTGCGCGGCCAGTTCGTCGCACAGCGTCACCACGTCGTTGTCAAAGAACTGGACCTCGTCCAGCGCCACCACCGTCGTGTCTGGCTCGAGCAGGGTTCGTACCTGGGCCGTGTCCGCCACTGGCACAGCCTCGACCTGAAGGCCATTGTGGGAGGTCACCTCCCGATCGGCGTAGCGCGTATCTATCGCGGGCTTGAATACCTGTACCTTCTGACGGGCGATCTGGGCCCGGCGCACGCGGCGGATCAGTTCCTCTGTCTTGCCGCAGAACATGCTCCCGCAGATCACCTCGATCCATCCACTATTGGGTTTGCTGTACATCATGCGCGTCTCCAATGAAAACAGGGGCAGGTGCGGCGCATCCAGGAAGATGCACTGCCTGCCCCTGGAGGTGCTGTGCGTCCCTCCTAGTCGGCGGTTTCGGGCGCGGTCTCTTCCGCGACCTCGGCTTGTTCCGGTACCTCGTCCCCCGGCAGGACGAAACCACGGGCGCGCAATCGCTTCTTCAGCGTCGCCAGCGACTTGAGGCCAAAGCCACTCAGGTTGGTCAGCGTCTCGTCCCCTTCCTCCAGCCTGCTCAGTACGTCGCTCACGGTCTTGATGCCTGAACCGGTCAGGATTTTCTGGGCACGGGTGCTGATATCGAGCTCTAGAATGGAAAGCTCGGGTGAGGTAGCCTGCTCTTTCTCCCTCTCGCGCTCGGCGATGATCCGGTCCCGCCGCTCCAGCTTTTTCATAAAGCGCTCAACCTGCCCGCCGGCATCCACGATGCGTTGCTCACCCGTGAAGAACGGGTGACACGCCGAGCAGATGTCGGTGCGGATGAGCGGCTCGGTCGATCCCACGTTCCAACTGTTGCCGCAGGCACAGACCACTTGGGCTTCGGGATAGTACTCGGGGTGAATGTCTTGTTTCATAGTTGTTTCCTATGCTATGCTCGCGTCGGGTATACGCTGACTTGCTTACGGCCTCCAGGGATGTACTCATAGCGCACAAAGCCATCGGCAATGGCAAAGATGGTGTAGTCCTTCCCCATCCCGACGTTGGTGCCTGGTCTGATGCGAGACCCGCGCTGCCGCACGATGATGTTGCCCGGGCGCACAGCCTCGCCGCCGTACTTTTTCACACCCAACCGTTTCGCTTCGCTATCTCGTCCGTTGCGGCTGCTGCCGCCACCTTTCTTATGTGCCATCACGTCCTCCTAAACCGCTACGATCTCATCCACCCGCAGCCGCGTGTAGCGCTGCCGGTGACCGGCGCCGGCGATACCGCTTCTTGGGGTGGTACTTGAAGATCCGAACCTTGGGGCCCTTCTCCTGTGCGACCACTGTTGCCAGCACTTTGGCCCCCTCGATGGTGGGCTGGCCAACCTCAACCTGTTCCCCGCCGGCGATCAGCAACACCTCGTCCAGCTCCAGTTGTTGGCCGACCTCGGCGGGCAGCCGTTCGACGACGATTGTGTCGCCCACCCCGGCCCGGTACTGCCGCGCGCCAGATTTCATCACTGCATACACGATACATCCCTCCCATTACACGATAGGAGCCGCGCCTGATGGCCCGGCCACCTTGAGCATTATACCGAATCTCATGGTTTTGTCAACCATCTCTTGTTATGTCACTAGGGCAATTGCATTTGGAGGAGCGGAGTGTTTTCGCCGTACCTGTCGGCCCACTTCGCTCCCTTTGGATCGCCAGATCCGAAGGTTGGGCCTGCCAGAGGTCTGGATCTGGCGATCCAGACCGAGCGGATGGGCTA
>Ga0180438_10010777_pt1 | contig 11161 bp, 6 predicted proteins | sample SS_ome_12_FD_132455 | JGI IMG/M metagenome (GOLD analysis project Ga0180438, IMG submission 132455) | Hypersaline lake sediment archaeal communities from the Salton Sea, California, USA - SS_3_D_2 metaG | ecosystem: Environmental > Aquatic > Non-marine Saline and Alkaline > Hypersaline >...
GGCGGATTCACTTTTAGCAATTCCCCTTTTTCGTTCCGATCTGATTAGGTTTAGCTGAGCAGAGAAATGCAACCTGTGTACCACCACAAAAGTTTTAATTTTTTATGAAAAATCAGTTGGAAATGAGAACTGGGGGGGATTTAGAAGGGTGATTTATTAATAAAGCAAAAAAAACGAAAACAGGCTTTCAGAATTCTGAAATCATTTTCAAATATTTGAAACTAAAAGCGGTATTCCAATCCGGTCGTTAACAGATTTTTTTGGTAGTAAATGCTGCGATATAAAGATTCGTTTTTGTACCAGGCATAGCGCATAAAAACAGCCGCTCCGCCCGTCAGCGTCCGCGATAAATCAACAATGAAAAAGTTACTATCAATTTTTTCGGTGTCCAATTCCAGCGGAACGTTGGTGTAGAATGGTTCGGTGTAGTTTTTTTGCTGCAGCATCGCATAAAAGCGCAGGAGAAGCGAGGCAGAGATTTTTTTGGATAAGCTGGCAATCAACCAGTGGTTACGATATGAGAATCCGGAGCTGTTGGACTGGTTATATTCGTAAAGATAACTCAACGAGCAAAACCACTGGCCAGCATATAAAAATTGAAGCGAATACTTTTGAATTTTGTCAGCCTGATTTTGTGCGAAAGAAAAAAAATGGCGTTCCGGGAACGGCTGGACTCCCTGCTGGGCGGTACGATTAAATTCAAGGCAAAGGTGCCGCCAGCCTAACTCCAGAGAAAGTTTTCGCGAGAAATTTTTGGTCAGCGCGATACCGGTTTCCAGTCCGGTGTAATCATAATAATCATTTACTGCATAGTTCAATTGTTGGGGTTGAAGCGAAACGCGCACTGTTAAATTCCACCCGATTAAAGCGCGGAGGGAAGCTGTACTCGAAATCAGGTAATAATCAATCGGCTCGTAGATAAAATTTTTGTGCCGCCCCCAGCCTTCAATCCCGCCGGAAATGCCTTTGAACAGGTGAAAATCGAAACGCATTTTCCCTTCATTAATCAGCTTGTCTTCGCGTAGATGCGGGGCGTACCCCTGAAAAGCACCGGTATAGTGGTAGGAAAAAAGATAGCCGTTCCCTCGTTTCTCTCCCCGGCTTTGCACCAGCAGCCTTCCACCGATTGCGGTTTCCGTACCGGTTTGGCGTTCCTGAAAATTGTCATCCCATTCCAGACCCGCTTGAAAACGATTTCGAAAATGCCAATGGGAGCCGGCCGCACCCGAAACGGATAGGTGAATAATAATCACAACAATGAGCAGGCATTGATAAGACTGAGAGATATTTCTAAGTAGCATAATTATTCCCGGCGTTCAATCTGTTCAGCCTGTCTGGCTTTTGCTTCAAACGCATCCGCCTTGATTCTCAGGCTGTCAGCGGTTAATTCCACTTGTTGTTTGCGCGATTCCAGGCCTTTAATGTAGGCTTGAATATCCAGATTGCTCATATTCAGCACATCCTTTTCGATGGTAAAGTCCTGAAAAAGCGGCAGGATGGAGGATTTGCTACTCTCCGAGTTCTGCAAATAGGCATTATTCGCCCAATCGGGAGCCCCCCCTTCTAATACATCTTTGCTGCGAACCTGTCCGTTATCAGATTGGCTGGCACCTTCACTAATTGATTCATCCCGATGATCAAACAGCGACAACTCCTGCTCAAATTCCACCATTTTTTCACGAATTTCAATTTCTTCCTTAAGATTGTTAATAATCCGGTCCATCTGAATCGCCCGGGTGCGGAGCCTTTTCTCGTAATCCCGAAGCCAGTCGGCTTTCGCCTTGATCTGGCGGGGGCTGTCATTGGCTTCCAGGACAATGGTATTGGTGCGCAGCAATTCCAGCAAACTGATTTCAATTTGGGTTTGCAGGATTTCCCGCTTTTCTTTCGTCGAGGTTAAAGTTTTAACCAACGCCGTTTTTTGGGTCTTGGGCAGTTTTTCAGCTTTCAATTGAGCCAAGATATTTTTAATAATCAAATCATATTGGGCGATGAGGCTTTTCCGCTTTTCGCGGACTTCATTTTTCAAAGCACCAATTGCCGGATCAAGGGTTTCAATTTTGTTGGTAAGTTCCTGAGAACGGCTGAGCTGGTTTTCCAGGCGACTTCGCTGAAAATAGTTCAGGTTCGATTTGGCTTTTAATTCAGAAATTTGCCTTGCCAGTTCATCCGCCTGCCGGACGTACTGCTCCCTTTGGGCGGTAAAATCAGCTAACCGCTGTTCTAATTGTCCAATATTTTTTTCAAGCTGGTCGGTATCCGCCGCTTGTGCCCACACCAGAGGCACCCACAAGCCGATAAAGAGCCAGCCGAGAGTAACCATTCGATTCATGGTTGTCCTCATTTTTTTCCGGAGGCTAAATGCCGGATCATGAATCTTGACACGCTTATTAAAAATGATTAACGTCAAAATCATTAAAAGAAAAATTATTTTGCCATTAATTATTCTGCCAAAAAAAGATATTAAATTAAATGATACTTTTCCAGTTTATAATAGAGGGCGCTGGTCTTGATGTTCAATAGCCGCGCGGTTTCGGTTTTTATTCCTTTCGACAACTCAAGTGCCCGTTCAATGAGTTTTTTCTCCACCGCTTCGAGGGTGCGATTCAAGTCCAACGAATCGGCAGCAAATTGAGATAAATTCAATGCCCCTCGATCTTCGACCAGTAACGGCAAATCGCTTGGTCCAATCAGTTTTTCATCACATAAAACCGCCGCCCGTTCCAGCACATTTTCCAGTTCGCGCACATTTCCCGGCCAGTTGTAATCAACAAGCGTCTTTAACGCGGCTTCACTAATTTCTAAATGCGGGCGTCTAATTTCCTCGCCGATGTGACGTAAAAAATGCTGAACCAATTCCGGAATATCGGTTTTACGCTCCCGTAAGGGCGGCAAATAGATAGGCAAAATGTGCAGCCGGTAATACAAGTCCTCGCGGAAATGACCAGTATTTACTGCCTGTTTCAGATTTTTATTGGTGGCCGCAATAATCCGGACGTCGGCGGTGAAAGTTTCCTCGCTGCCCACCCGCTCGAATTCTTTTTCCTGTACCACTCGTAACAGTTTCAACTGCATGGCCGGCGAAATATCACCGATTTCATCCAGAAAAATGGTGCCTTCGTGGGCCAATTCAAATCGACCCCGTTTGCGCCGCAAGGCCCCGGTAAAGGCCCCTTTCTCATGACCAAAGAGTTCCGATTCCAGCAGATTTTCCGCCAGCGCCCCACAGTTAACGCGAATAAAGGCCTTGTTACGGCGTTGACTGGCCTTGTGAATCGCCCGGGCCACCAGTTCTTTGCCGGTACCGCTTTCGCCATAAATCAACACCGACGAATCGGTGGGCGCGACTTTTTCAATGACGCGATAAATTTTTTGCATTGGTTCCGAGCCGCCGACAATCTCCCCAAAATTAAAATGGACCGCTAATTCATCCCGTAAATAGACATTCTCCTCGGTCATCCGTTGCAATTCTGCCCGCTCCTGTACCCGTTCCAGCGCTTTTTCCACCTTGACTTTAAATTCCTGGTGTGAAAAGGGCTTGGTAATAAAGTCCAGCGCGCCTTCCTGCATAGCCGCCACAGCCAGTTCAATCGTACCGAACGCCGTAATTATTACCACCTCGGTCGCGGGCGCCAGGCTCTTCACCCGGCGGAGCACTTCCAGGCCATCCAGATGCTGCATTTTATAATCGGTAATCACCAGATCAAACACCGTCTTTTCCAGCAGATTGACGCCGGCCTGACCGTCCGCTGCTTCCTGCACCTCAACGCCGAGTTTATCTAAAATAAGGGCCATCCCTTCGCGCATGGTGGTATTGTCTTCGATTAAGAGCACTTTTTGTTTTTTCATTTTAACTTACCTTTGGGAAAATGATGCTAAAGGTGGTTCCGGCGGACACGTCTTTAAGCAGCTTGATTTGTCCGCCGTTGGCGTGAACCAGATTTTTGACAATGGCTAAACCCAGACCAATCCCGCTCTGTCGCGTGGTAAAAAAGGGATCGAAAATTTTGGAATGATCTTCCGGCGGAATACCCGGGCCGTCATCCGCCAATAAAATCTCGACCCAACCAGATTCTGTTGATTGAATAGCAAGGTGAATAACACCCTCCTCATTCATGGCTTGACGGGCATTTTGCAACAAATTCATAAAAATCTGCTTCAAATGCTGGGGGTCCACTTCTATTTTAAGGTTAGAGTCGGGTTCATTAAATTCAATTTTAATATTTTCCAGCTCACCTGTCAATAAATTGACGGCTTCAGAAAAGACTTCTCGAATGTCGCACCTTTGTTTCACCGCTTGAGGCGGACGCGCGTAATCCAGGAAATCCTGAATTATCTTTTTCAGATTTTTGACTTCCTTTAAAATTTTTAACGCCGATTGGCGCTGTTTCTCGGTGGGAAGTTCATCCGATAAGATACCGGCAAACAGCTCAATCCCTCCCAACGGATTACGAATTTCATGAGCCACGCCGGCCAGCATTGCTTTTTGTTGGGTGTCCCGCTGAATGATGTTTCTCCGCATTTCATCCAGGGTGCGGGCTAAAAATCCCACTTCATCTTTCCCTAACGCCGGAATCTCATAGATATAATTTCCTTTCCCGATCTCGGTAGCAGCGGTTTGAAGCTGTTTGAGGGGCCGCGTTATTCGATTCGAAAAAACAATTGCCAGAATAATCGACCCTAGCACCGAAACCAGTCCCAACCGCAACAGATGGGCATTAATCTCCTCAATGGATTCCAGCGTTTGCGCGCTGCCTTCAATCCGCACTGCCGCAATGATTTCTTCCCGCGCTTGAATCGGAGCGTAGCCTGATTTATACAGGCGGCCATCTTCTCCGGCAAACAACACCGACGAGACCGCTTGCCCCTGCCAGACCCGGCTGATTTCAGCTTGATCGAATTTTAAGTGAACATATTCGCGACCAATGGAAATGCCCGGTTGGGTGTCAGCCAGACTCCGAAAATCACGGTCAAAAATCAGGATACGACGTACAGCGGTTTTAATTTGTAGTGCCTGCAGACGCTCCACTAGATTGCGGTAGCTTAGGGTGGTTTCATCACCGGGTAAAAAGTTCACCAGAATATCACCATCGAGTTGTGAGCTGACCAGCGTGGCTACCGTCTCCAAATGCTTGCCCAACTCGGCCTCCAGTTTATTCCGAAATTGCCACTGGAGGAAAAAACCGGCAACGGAAAAAATGATGACCACTTGAATGATAAATAAAAAAATCAATCGTGGTCGAATGCTGGCACGAAAACCTGGAAATTTAAGTCGCATAAACGATTTCAGGCAAGTTCTATACCAATATTACAATGTCGTTAATTTGTTTTAAATGAATCCAGAATTGAACGGTTCCGGGTTCAGCGTTACCGGTGTCTTTTTAGCATTAACACGGGAGTAGACATTTACTAAATCTTAAAGATTTAGTAAATGTTGCTTCGCAAGGGTAGAAAATCAACAAACTCATTCCTCTCCCTCGGCTTCAAAATTCCGGCCAACGTTTCAATATAGCGGTGTTTACATTGCTTATTGTTATATTTAAAAATCAAATCAACCAGCGGCATATACAATTCTCCGAATGTTTCCGCATATTTTCGGCTAACCCATTTAAGGAAATTTTCAAAGTTTTTTCCATTGAACGGATAAAGGATTTTTAATAACGGTTCTAAGTCGGTATCAAAATAGTGAGGAACGGCAGGCTTTTCGGTGTTGTCGATCGGCTGAAACTCCTGGACAAAAGGGAGAACCCCCATTTGATCCAGGAATTCAAAGCGAGTCAGATCATCAGAAAGGGTGGTATTAAAACCATACATGCAGATAAAAGTCATTTTTCGCCTTTGCAGACCCTTTAATAATGACAATTTCTCTTTAACAATGGGAATGTGCCGGCTCGAATTCAAACTAAAATAGTACATGCGTTTGGTAAACGAATAATTCCGGCTGTCAATTCTTAACAATAATTCGGCTATTTCCGGATTAAGATAGCGGATGTCAAGCGTTTGATTAAAATTAACCATCAGATTGCGCTTTAAGATTTGTCGAAGAATTTCACCGGCATTCGGATGACTCAGCAGATTATCATCCAACAGAACAAGCTTTTTAAATGAAGCAGGTACCAGGTCCCCGACCCGGGCTACCTGTCGGACATTGCCTTCCTTTTGAGGAACGATACAAAAGGCACATTTATGCGGACAACCGCGAGTTAAAAAACCAATGGCAAAATCCACGTTTGGATATAAGGCATAATCGGGCATCATTGACTCCACTTCATCAGGAAGTCGAACCGCATTGTCAAAACCCGAACCGCCAATAGTGATTTTATCACCATATAAATTTTTTAGCTTTTTTATTTTGATTTCATTGTATTTCCGGTGGAAAATACAACTGGCAAACACTTGCTTCGAAGGATATTGATATGAAAAATCATTGAGAACCGCCACCGGGCGTCCCTGCTGTTTGTAGTAGGCACTCAATTTCATCAACGCCCCATTGGGAATCTGACTATCAATATCGATTAATAATACGGTATCTTCATCAATCACCGGATTTTGGGTGAAACGATATTTTAAGAAATTATTTTTCGCCTGACGAATTCTTTTTTTTCGGGCAGCATTCACTTCAATCCACGGGTGGATGCCAATTGCGGCTTCAGGAGCCGGGACGATTTCATCGTTTAAACGAAACGAATCGGTGGCAGTACTGTAAACAAATTGTGCATTCGGAAAAAAATAAGAAAAGATTTTCAGCTTTTCCTGATTAAACAGGGAATCCATCCGATGCATCAAAACCATACTTGCAGATTGATTAAAATTCTCAATTTTTCTTTTTGAATCCGCCATTTGACGGGTAAAGTCACAAATAAAATTGATGAGCTGTTTATCTTTTTGGGGCAGTTCCTGTAGTGTTTTCCTTTGAGAATTACTCCCAAAAACCAGGTGGTGATTATCATCCCACTCAATGGAGGTTATGTCCTTAAAAATTTCCTGAATCAGAGTGAGGGTAAAATTATAAAGATATTTCGCCCGAAAGCTCTGATATTGTGAAGCATTTATATATTGGCGAAAAAGCCAGTCATCAGGTAACGTGCAGGTAAAATGATCACTAAAAATCGTTTCGAACCGGGACGACCGCAGGCGCGGGATAAAGTGCCTTCCCTCATTCGTATACTTTGTCGTCAAATGATTGGCCGCATAGCCATAGACAAAATTATTAAACAGCCGTGTTAAATCATTATAATAGGGCAACTTGTCGCGGGAATAGGATTTCGGCCAGTTACAAATTCCTTTTTGGCTATTAAAATGATAGGTAATCTGTTTGATTCGATAACCATCATTTAAAAATTCGATCCTCCAGCCGAGAGCTGTTTGTCCTTGCTGTAAAGTGCCTCTGATTTCACGTTCTAATTCAAATTTATATTTTAATCCACCACCCAGACAATAACTTATTAGCTTTAGAATAAACAATGGCTCGAAATCATGGGATTCCAGTTGATTCCATCGTTTAAAATGCTGTACTCCGTTTGAGCCTTCCAGCGAAAACAGGACGTGATTATCAGAATCATATATCCGGAAATGAATGAGGTACATATCAACTTGAGTATGTTAGTTGTCAGGACAAAATTGATGTTTCATATAAACCGAAGTGATTGCGTAAAAGAAAATAAGCTTTTTTGAAGCAAAGTCAAGGAAAAAAATCGAATTCTGAATGCGGAATAAATCGGTGGATTTCTTCAATCAGCAGGCACATTCATTTTAAATGGAATTATATTCGCCAATCGTTTGGATTTTGTTTATACTACTAACAAAGTGGTTTTGAGATTCAACCTTGAAGTCCTCTCTTTTTTAAGAGAGGATTTAGGTGAGTTTTAAAATCTGAGAATCTCAAAACCACTTTCACCTTAGTATATTAACGAGGAAACAAATTATCTTGAGGATGCGAATTATCAGATTGACTCGCCTAATTAATATCTTAAAATTTAAATTCAATCACACACCGCCAACCACGCGGTCACTGTTTTCGTATTTGGGTATTCCGCCCCCAACTTATGCTCAAAAATTTGATACGCCTGTTGAATATAGCCCTTTGCCTTTACCGTTTCTCCCAATTCAAAATAAGCACGACCCAGATTATTCAGCCAGGTGGCTACTTTCGTGTACTGCTCGCTGAATTCTCATCAAATACAAACACATCTTCCAGACTGGTTCTATCTGGCACCGCAAACAAGTTTTAATCCTTGATTTTGATTTTTGAAAATTGTAAATTAAAGCGAATATATTGGCTCTATCTAAATAAAATTGAATTAATATAATTATCGAAATCACGGTTTAAAAATGAAAAGTACAATCTTACCCAATATCCTTACCCAATACAATCCCTGGTGGACCACCGGCCAGTTACCCCAGAAATTCGTCTGGCCACAAAAGCGGTTTTTTATTGATAAACTCATTGCACAAATCGAGAAACCTTATATTACTTTACTCACCGGCTTGCGGCGGATTGGCAAAACGGTCTTGGTGTATCAGACGATTGAGCATTTATTGAAACAGGGCACCCCTCCCGAAAACATTTTTTATATCTCGCTCGAAGAGATGGCTGCGAACAACCTGCATGAAATCATTGAGAATTATCGGAATCTTGCGCTACCCAAAGGCCGGGTTTTTTGCTTGCTGGATGAAATTCATTACATCAATGAATGGTCGAATCAAATTAAATCTTACTATGACCAGCAGGCCGATATTAAATTTTTCGTGACCGGTTCATCCAGTCATTTATTATTCAAAGCCAGTACCGAAAGTCTCGTTGGTCGGGTTAATATTCTGCCGCTTTATCCGCTGAACTTTCGGGAGTATCTGCATTTGAACAAAATTTCCATTGAACCACTCCCGGCGCTGCAACCACTGAATTTTGATGAAATTTTCAAACAGAAAATTGTAATGTTGGGTCTCAAAGACCGGCTTCAAACAGAATTTCAGACTTTTCTGAAATTTGGCGGAATCCCGGAATATCTTGACAAATCAATGAAAGCTGATGAATGGTATCAATTTTTGCGGCAAAATTATCTGGCGCTGGTTTTGTTTAAAGATATACTAATGAATTATGAAATCCGCGATTCGCGGTCACTTTTTCGAATGGCGCAATACTTTGCCAATACCATCACGACCCCACAGAGCCTGCCTTCAATCGGGACTGCCCTGGGAATTAAAAAAGAGACCGTTACCAAATATGTCCGCTATCTGGAAGAAGCTTTTTTAATTGCTCAGGCAGCTTTCTTTTCAACCTCTCCAGCTAAATCACTGCGGCGAAACAGTAAATTCTATCTGACTGACATTGGGTTGACGCAGGCGCTGTACGCCTCGTATGTTTCACCAACCGAAACCGAAATCGCGAAGATCATCGAGAATTTGATTTTCCAGGAATTACGCGCCTTCCTGAGCCAGCAAACCGGTCTTGAATTCCCGGAGCTGCATTACTGGAAAGACCGCCACGAAGTCGATTTCGTGCTAACGTTGACAGCGAAACCACTCCCCATTGAAATTAAATACACGAATCATATTCAATCCAATGACTTTCGTGGACTGATTCAATTTAGCCGCCAATTTGATTGTCCCGCCGCCGTAATGGTAACGAAGGATATCTTCGAGAAAAGAAAGGTGACCGCGGATCTAACGGTGTATTTAATTCCGGCTTTAATCTTTTCACTTCTGTTAAATTAGGATTTGTTCTGCGCTCTGAAAGGTGAGGTGGGATATTACCAATTAAGTGAGTTTGTCCAGCGTTAGCGGCAATTGCCAAGCCAACTAATTGTCTATTCTTAAGGCACACTCACCCAATAAACTCGAGGAAATTACCGCGATGAATGGTCTCGAAATGTGCCCGATCGTAGGTCTCCAACCAGCCCTTCGGTGCTTTGACCGATTTGTCGCCCCATTTGAATTCATAGCCCCACAATTCGCCACCATGTTCCTCCACCAATTTTTTTTCATAAAATCGTTGATACCACATCCGCACACCATGAATTCGAAATTCGGCATTTCAACTGCACAAATTTTAATGAATTTAGCTAATGCACTGCCCAAATTTATGATTTCAAACCAATAATGTCAACCTTTTTTTTCAGGACTTTATTGAGATGTCAAGGACTCCAAACAAAGTACGGAGTTCAAGCTTTAGCTTGAAAAGATCGTAAGTGGCGCCAAGTCGCTGTTGCCTGTTCACGGTAAGCGTTTTTGCTTGAATAATAACGCCGATAAATTTTGAATATCAAAACTTTATTTGGTGGGGTTGGGGTTTGGTGAAATCAACACGATTTTTTTCAAGCTAAAGCTTGAACTCCGAACCGTTCACTGTCTCTGTTCGCTGACGTACACGCATTGTAATACAGGCGGATAACACTTTTCTGGCTTTTTTAATAAAAGCTTGATAAGTTTATAAAAAATAGTGTTGGCATAGTTGTTGAGTTTATTGAACAGGTTAATTGGAATTCATTAACGGCTACATTTCCGCTCCTAAACAGCTAACTCCGAATTTACTTTCAATGTGAGGAGATTTCATGCTTAAAAACTATCTGAAAACGGCTTTGCGCAATTTAAGAAAGTATAAAGTCAATACGATTATTAATATTCTGGGTCTGGCGATTGGGATGGCCGTCAGTCTGTTAATTGTCTTGCATGTTTATGATGAACTGACTTATGATGCCTATCACCAGGATGCCGATCGTATTTTTCGTATCGGATTGCAGGTGAACGATGAAATGGGTGAAGCCCGCTTTGCCCGCTCGTCAGCGGCAATTGCGACGACGTTACGGAAGGAATGCCCGGCCGTGGCCCAGGTAACCAGTTTTTATGAACTCTGGGGAGTGGTTGTTAAAACGTCGGCGGGGGATTTGTTTTATGAAAAGGGAACGGTTCATCGAGCTGATCCTGATTTTTTTAATTTTTTTACAATTCCGCTGGTCGCGGGTAATTCCCAGACGGTATTGAGCAGTCCGGCGAATGTGGTGCTTTCGGAGGCAACGGCCCTTAAATATTTTGGGAAAATGAATCCTATTGGACAGTCCTTATTCTTTAATGCCAACCCCAGGGCTGAAGGCGAACCAGGACAGTGGACCGTTGTCGGCGTCTTTCAGGACATTCCCCACAATACGCACCTGCCGGATTTTAA
>Ga0180438_10010778_pt1 | contig 11160 bp, 7 predicted proteins | sample SS_ome_12_FD_132455 | JGI IMG/M metagenome (GOLD analysis project Ga0180438, IMG submission 132455) | Hypersaline lake sediment archaeal communities from the Salton Sea, California, USA - SS_3_D_2 metaG | ecosystem: Environmental > Aquatic > Non-marine Saline and Alkaline > Hypersaline >...
CACGGTCATCGAGAATCTTCTTGATCTCGTGGACACCCTTGTCATAGGCGGGGGCATGGCCTACACGTTCATGAAGGCCCAGGGCTACGAGATCGGTGATTCGCTGCTCGATGAGGCCGGCATCGACGTGGCCGCGGCCGTCATGGAAAAAGCGGAAACCAAGGGGCTCGAACTGCTTCTGCCCCGGGATACCGTCGTGGCCGACGCTTTTGCGGAGGACGCCGCCTCGAAGGTTGTCGGCGTCGGCGAAATCGAGCCGGGCTGGCAAGGATTGGACATCGGCCCGAAGACTATCGAAACCTTCTGCGAAGCCCTCCGGCGATCCAAAACGGTCGTCTGGAACGGCCCCGTCGGCGTCTTCGAGATGGCGAAGTTCAGCGTCGGCACCAAAGCAATAGCGGAACTTCTTGCGTCCGACGACGCCATCACGAGTGTTATCGGCGGCGGCGACACAGCGGCGGCCGTCATGCAGTTTGGATTGGCGGATAAGATGTCGCACGTCTCGACCGGCGGCGGCGCGTCGCTGGAGATGCTCGAGGGCAAACAGTTGCCGGGACTTGTTGCGCTTACGGACGCATCGTGACGACAAAGATCAAGATAGCCGCCGCAGGCGGCTGGACGTAGGCAGTGTGTGGCCTGTACTCGGCTGGGCGAGCCACCGACAGCAGACTGGGAACAGGCCGAATGACAGCAGTGAAAGGTGGAATTATGTCGGCGCTTACGAAAGAACAGAAGGAAGAAGTAATCAAGAAGTTCGCCAAACACGACGGCGACACCGGCTCGGCGGAAGTGCAGATAGCGATCTTGACCGAGCGGATCAACCATCTCACGGAGCATTTCAAGGATCATCCCAAGGATTATGCCGGACGGCGGGGGTTGCTGAGGCTTGTCGGGCGGCGCCGCAACCTCCTGGGCTATCTGCGGAATGAAGACGTGGAACGCTATCGAAGCGTGGTCAAGGCGCTCGGGCTCAGGAAATGACGACGGAGCCTGTACAAGAAGTTAAAGAAGGAACCAACCGAATGATTCGCCTGGAACGCAGTAGGATACGTTCCATCCGATCAAGAAAGAAAGAAAAAGAATCATGATAGAACGCCTCTCGATCACGATGGGCAACGATGAATTGACATTTGAAACGGGACGGATTGGGAAGCAGGCCCAAGGCGCCGTGCTGGTTGAATACGGCGAAACGATGGTCCTTTCGGCAGCATGCGTTTCCCCCGAGCCGCGGCTTGGCCAGGATTTCTTTCCGCTTACGGTCGACTACCGCGAGAAGAGTTCGTCCGCGGGGAAAATCCCGGGCAATTTCTTCCGGCGCGAAGGCCGTCCCAGCGAACGCGAAATCCTCGTGTGCCGCCTCACCGACCGGCCGTTGCGGCCGCTGTTCCCCAACGGTTTCATCAACGAAGTGCAGGTCTGCTCGACCGTCTATTCCGCCGACAACGAACACGATCCGGACGTGATGTCGATCAACGGGGCTTCGGCCGCCCTGCACATTTCACCGATCCCTTTCGATGGGCCGATCGGGGCCGTCCGTGTCGGCATGTTCGACGGTCAACCGACGGTCAATCCCGCGATGGCGCGCATGGCGGAAAGCCAACTCGATCTCGTCATCGCCGGCACCAACGAGGCCATTGTGATGGTGGAAGGACAGGCGAAAGAAGTCCCCGAAGACCGGATGCTCGAGGCCCTCGAGTTCGGCCATGGCCACATCCGCCAGATCTGCGAGGCCATCGAGACCTTGCGCGCGCGTGTCGGCATCGAGAAGATGCAGTTCGATCCCCCGGAGATTCCTGCCGAAGTCGTCGACGACGTCGAGGCCATGGCCGCACAACGGCTCGAGGCGGAGCTTCAGAACGCAGAGAAACAGCGCCGGGAAGAGGCCGTAGCCGCGGTGCGGGCCGACGTGGACGCCCAACTGCTTCAGAAGTACGGCGAGGAAGTCTACGCCGAGCGGAGCGCGGCAATTGCCGAGGTCTTTCATGATCTCGAAAGACGCATCATGCGCGCCCAAGTCCTGCGTACCAAGCGGCGCATCGACGGGCGCGACCTCGACACGGTGCGGCCCATCAGTATCGAGGTGGGCGTGTTACCGCGAGCCCACGGCTCCTGCCTGTTCACGCGCGGCGAGACGCAGGCGCTGGTCACGACCACGCTGGGCACCAGTCGCGACGAGCAACGGTTGGACGAGCTCACCGGCGAGGAGTTTCGACGGTTTATGCTGCATTACAACTTCCCGCCGTGGTCGGTCGGGGAAGTGCGGTTCATTCGCGGGCCCGGTCGGCGCGAGATCGGCCACGGGAAACTCGCCGAGCGCGCCATCGAAGCCGTCGTGCCGTTCGAGGCCGAGGAAGAACTCGATCCGGACGCGACCCCAGAGTTTCCGTACACGGTTCGCGTGGTGTCGGACATCACTGAAAGCAACGGGTCGAGTTCGATGGCTTCGGTATGCGGCGGCACATTGAGCCTGATGGATGCAGGCGTGCCCATCGCGGCGCCGGTGGCCGGCGTTGCAATGGGGTTGATAAAGGAAGGGGATGAAGCCTGCATTTTGACGGACATATTGGGCGCCGAGGATCACCTTGGCGACATGGATTTCAAGGTTTGCGGCACGCGGGCAGGCGTCACGGCGTTTCAAATGGACGTGAAAACCAAGGGGATCGCGCGGGAGCTTATGACCCGCGCGCTCGAGCAGGCCCGGACGGCCCGGCTCCATATATTGGGCAAGATGGCCGAATGCCTGGCCGCGCCCAGACCCGAGATCTCGAAATACGCCCCACGCATTTACACGATCAAGATCGACGTCGAGAAGATTCGTGAAGTTATCGGCCCGGGAGGCAAAATAATCCGCCACATCCAGGCGGTCACCGGCGCGGATATTGACATTCAAGACGACGGCACGGTAAACGTCGCGGCTGTGGATCAGGCCAGCGCGGACGCTGCTATCGCTATGATCGAAGACATCACGGCGGACGTCGAGGTCGGTAAGATATATCGGGGCGTCGTCACGCGGATTGTCCCCATCGGTGCGTTCGTCTCGGTGTTGAACAATAAAGAGGGGCTGGTTCACATCTCGGAGCTGGCGCCTAGACGGGTCGGACAGGTGAGCGACGTGGTTCAAGTGGGCGACGAAGTGGACGTGAAAGTAACCGAGATCGACCCTCGGGGCCGCATCAACATGTCCAAAGTGGCGGCCGACAGCGAACTCGGACGCCTGACCTCTGAGGAGGAGGAGGAACGGATGAAGAGCCGCAGTCGAGCGAGTCGCCCCCGGCGAGACCGCGACCGGAGTCGTGACGATCGGAACCGAAACGATCGGAGTCGCAGCCGGCGCAACCGCGATCGACGTTGAGCGAGATTTGTGTTGCCCCCTGCGCCCGCCAGGACGTGTCCGGAAAAGGATTTGCCCCCAGGGGCGCGGCAGACCTCGCGTTGAAAGAACCAATTGTTGATGAATAACGCCGCGCGTCAGACGGACGACTCATTTGTCACACGGCGATTGCCAAACGGCATGACCGTGGCGCTTGAACGCCTGCCCTATCTGCATTCGGCGGCTGCCGGCGTTTGGGTCAAGACGGGCTCGGCGAACGAAACCGCCGAGCGCTCGGGCGTCTCCCATCTTCTCGAGCACCTCTTTTTCAAAGGAACGGCATCGCGAAGCACGCGCGAACTCATGGATGCGATCGAAGCGCGCGGCGGCCACCTCAACGCGTTCACGTCGCGGGAATACACCTGCATCTACGCCAACTCTCTGGATACGCACGTCGCAACGGTTATTGAAATCCTGGCCGACATCGCCAAAAACTCCCGCCTGAATGATTTCGAGAAAGAGCGCAACGTGGTGCTCGAAGAGATTACGTCGAACATGGATGTGCCCGAAGATCGGATTCACGACCTGTTTGCGCAGCGGCTTTGGCCGGGGCATTCCCTGGGCCGACCCGTGGCGGGAACGGCAGAGTCCGTCGCGTCCCTCACCCTCGAGGACGTTCGAAGCTACTATGAGGCGTGGTATGCGCCCGAGAACATGGTCTTCTCCGTCGCCGGCAACATCGATACGGAAGCGGTTTTCGATCAGGTCCGCGCCGAATTCGAGCCCTTGGCGGAAATCCAGCCGCCCGCGCGTTGCCCGGCCCCTATCTTCGGCGCGGGCGTCACCTACGAGGAACGCGATATCGCGCAGAACCACGTGTGCTTTGGGTTCCCAGGTCCTGCGGCCAGCGACGACCGGCGCTACATCTACGATATGCTCAGCAACGCCCTTGGCGGGGGTTTCACGTCGCGCCTCTTCGAGCGCATCCGGGAGCACGAGGGTCTCGCGTATTCAGTCTATACGTTCCATTCGTGTTATCTCTCCGCAGGGATGTTTGGCGTCTACGCCGCAACGGCGCCCGAGAACCTGCCGCGGGTCCTTGATCTCTCCTGCGACGAATTGCGCAAGCTGCGCGAGACGCCGGTAAGCCCGGAGGAACTCGAGAGCAACCGGGAGCAACTCAAAGGCACGATGTTCATGGCGCTCGAGAGCACATTCAATCGCATGTCGCGCATGGCCAAGTCTTTGTTGTACCACGGGCGCATCATCGGCGTCGACGAGGTGGTCGAGCGGATAGACGCCGTTACCGCGGACGACATCCAGGCGTTGGCTCAAGAGTTGTTCGACCCCGGGAAGTGCGCCATGGCGGTCTTGGCCCCGTTGAACGGACGGCGCGTCGAGGCGCTGCCCCTATGAACCGGGAGCTGTTCCCGCGCGTGCGCGTGCAGATTGCTCGCGCAAAGGACTGCGAAGATCTCCCCCTGCCGGCCTATGAGACCGAACATGCGGCCGGTATGGACCTGCGCGCCGCCGTGACCGCCCCCGTCACGCTCGCGCCGGGCGAACGCGCCCTCATTCCTACAGGGCTGCACATTGCGTTGCCCCCGGGCTACGAGGCCCAGATTCGGCCGCGCAGCGGCTTGGCCGCGCAGCACGGGATATCCATGGTCAACGCCCCGGGCACCATCGACGCGGATTACCGCGGAGAAGTGCGCGTAATACTTATCAACCATGGTCCCGAGCCGTACACCGTGCGACGCGGCGACCGCGTTGCCCAGATGGTCGTGGCGCCCGTCGCGCATGTCGATTGGGCGCTTACGGACCTCCTCGGTGAAACGGCCCGCGGCCCCGGAGGATTCGGCCACACCGGCAAGTAGGCTCACCTGCTGCCGGCAGCCCCCAAATCCGCGCGTGGATTGCCCCCGGGGCTTTGGGGAAGCCCTATCTGGGTTGAATTCTGTTGCGCTTGCGTACATACTTCTTTGTCGCCGCATTCCAAACCGGCTTTTTGCGCAAACCGAAGGAGAATGACATGCATGTGGGCATATTAACGGCGCCGTTTGGCGGCGAACCATTCGAGACGGTGTTGGATTTCGCCGAAGAGGCGGTTATCCCGGCGCTCGAGGTCGTGGCGCAACCCGGGAGCAAGCACATTGACCCGGCCAAACTGACGCCGACCAAGGTCAAGAAGATTCAAGCCATGCTTGACGAACGCGGGCTCGAGATTTCGAGTCTCGCGTACTACGATGCGTCGCTTACCGACCCGAAATCCACGGGAAAAGTCCAGTCGCACGCGAGGAAATGCATCGACGCCGCGGCAGCGCTCGGCGTTCCTACCCTATGTATGCTCGCAGGTTTTCCCGCGCCCGGCATGTCGAAGATCGAAACCATCAAGAACGTGCTCCCGAAACTCTTTCGCCCCATCTTGACCCACGCGCGCGCGAAGAAAATCAACATCGCCCTCGAGAACTGGTTTGCGACCTGTCTCCAAGGGATAGATACGTTTGAATGCTTGTTCGAGACCATCCCGGATAAGAACTTCGGGCTGAACTACGACCCGTCGCACCTTTACCATCAAGAGTGCGATCATTTACTGCCGATCGCCATGTTTCCCAACCGCATCTTTCACACCCACGCCAAGGATACGCTCGTGGACAAGGCCAAGCGGGCCAAGGTGGGCGTTTACGGGGCCGGTTGGTGGCGCTACGTCATTCCGGGATTCGGCAACATCGATTGGGGCGAGTACACCACACACCTGCGCATAGCCGGCTACGACGGCGTGCTTAGCATCGAGCACGAGGACGCCACCCAGACCCTCGAGGAAGGATTCCTGCGCGGCGCGAGCTACCTCGAACAGTTCTGCTGAATCCCGAGGTGGCCGTCACGTTGCACGCCGGCTATTCCCACGGTCTCGGGATGTGCATCCAGTTCTTGGGATGGCAGCGATCCATTCTCGCAGACAATTCACGGGCTTGATCGGGGCGTCCTTCCGCTTCGAGGCGTTCGATGCGGGCCCGGGGTCCGCCGTAGTGGAATGGGCCGTATTCGACGGCCGCCTCGAGGGGGTCGGGGCCCCCACCGTGGGTTACTTGTTCCTGCCGCCATTCACACAACAAATGGTCCAACTCGTTGACCTTCTCAGGGCGGGCCCCGGCAAGGTTCGTCGTCTGGTGGGGGTCGCCGGTCATGTCGTACAGGTACACGTCATCCATGTAGGGATATAGGCCGGGATGCAACATGCGCATCATCGCCCAGTCCTCCGTACGTACGGTGCGCGATAGCGTGTAGATGCCGTGATCCATCACGAGAAACGGCTGGCCGGCGAAATCATCGCCGCGCAGCGCCGCCCCAAACGAACGGCCGTCCCAACGCGGCGGCGTCTCGATATCGAGCAGTTCGCACAGGGTCGGACACAGATCGAGTTGGTATACCAGCGCGTCGATTTTGCCGCGCCCCGTCATGCCCGGCCAACGTACCACCAGCGGGATGTTGTGGACGGCGTCGTTGGCGATGCCATGATCTTTGTATTGGCCGTGTTCGCCGAACGAATCGCCGTGGTCGCCGCTGACGATTACGGCCGTGTCGTCGAGCACGCCGAGCCGCTCGAGTTCATCGAGCAACAGCCCCACGTGGTGGTCGGCGTACGCGATCGACCCGTCGTACCCGTCCACCAACCATTTCAGGTCGCCGACCGTCCTTATCTCGCGGGGCATGGTCGGCGGGGCATGGCCCGCGTTGTGATAGAGCTGGCGCGCCGTCTGCTGGCCATACATCGCGTCGTACTGGCGGTCGATCTCGGCTTGGTCGGGCCAGTCGGGGCCCGGTTGGTCTCTGAACTTGCTTAGCCATTCCGCAGGAACACGGTAGTCCGTATGGGCGTCCCAGATGTGGAAATGCAGGAACCAGTTGTCTCCAGCCCCGTAGCGACGCAGCCACTCAACGCACGGCCCGGAAGCTTCGTCGGCCGTCTCGTTCCCGCGCTTGCGCGAGAACGCGTGGATCTCCTCCCAGCCGTCGCAGTACCACCACGCGCAGTGCCGTTCATGAAACGTACTGAACGCGACGGTTTTCATGCCGTTGCCGCGTAGGTGACGGACCAACATCGGGTGATCGGGATTGTAGCCGTGACTGTCGACTATCTTGCGAAACTTCGACGCCACGCCGTGGTGGCCGACCACGCCGTTGTTGAACCCGAACCGCCCCGAGAACAGGGCCGCGCGCGACGGCACACACGGCGAATTCGAGCAGAAACAACCCGTGAACGTGACGCCTTCCTGGCCGATCCGGTCGATATTCGGCGTGGTGTTGCGCGCATAGCCGTTGATCGACAAATGGTCGGCGCGTACGCAATCCAAATCAACGTATAATATCCGCATTCGATGTCTCCCCGCCCGGCCACGCCGGAATCAAATAGGTCCTTCGTCGAGTCTTCGTCCGATCGGCTCCGTGTCAAGAGCGCGAGACTCCTATACAACGTCCCGTGTTCACTTCTCAAACCTTCGACTTCGGGGAAGCCTTTATTGGCGGCAGCCCCACCTTTCCGTCATTGCGAGCGAAGCGAAGCAATCACTTCTCGCCAGATACGCCGGGCCACTCGTGGAAAATGATTGCCGCGTCGCTCCCCCGCCGTTGGCGCGGTCGCTCCTTGCAATGACGATGGAACAGAACACGTTACGTTGCGAACCCCCGCCGAATGGGTCTGCAGTTCGCAATGACGGCAGAATTAGTTCCCTGAACTTGCGGCCCTGGCCTCTCAAAGAAAGCCGCGCACATGTGTTCAAGGGATTCATGGTCCCGCATGCTAGTCTTTCGGCAGACGCGTGTCCAAGGAAATGGCCGTGCGAACCGTGCGGGCTTCGCCCGGTTCGAGCGGCGCCCTATCCGGCACCAACTCGAGGTTCACGTGTTCGTTCCGCGTGTTGAAGAAGTAGAAGAGATTCTCCAACTCGTCGGGATGTACCGTCATCGCTACCACAAGCCGTTTCCCTGGCACGCGCGCGGCCCAGCGGCTTACGCCCGCCGCCTCGATAGGTTCTCCGCCGAAGAATCCCGCTTCCATAACCTTGAGCGGGTGCTTCTCCCATTGACCGTTCTTCTCGAGCCAAATCTCCGGCTCCCTATCGCCGTGCGTCCAGAATTCGGGATGGACCTTGACCGCCGGGACGATCGGCTCGGGGCCTTCATTCTTGATGGTGTATCGCAATTCGAGCGGGCCCTCGTCCGATTGGAACGCCGCCGTCCGCTCGACCACGAGTCCTGACTCGAGCGTCCCGCGGACCGTGACCGATCGGGGCGACTGCGCGATGATCTCATAGTCCGTACGCAGGGGTTCCTCACGCACGGTTGTGCCCTTGGCCTGGAGATACCATTCCTGAAGCGTCCACCGTTGGCTGGCCACGGACTGCACCCCGCGAAACACGTCCTTGCCGGCCCGTTTGTCCTCGAACCGTATGATGGCGCCCGCCAACCCCGGCGCCACCTCGGCCGCGTACCGCGCATTCTCAATCGACACGTACGGATAGACTTCCTTCGGCCGGCGTTGGCCGAGCGGCCCGAGGTGTTCCTCGACCGACTTCTCGAGCGGTACGTGAAACCGGCCGTACTGCTCGTCCAACTGGCGGATGCCCAGTTCCCGGCACCATTCGAGGAACTCGAGCGAATCGATCTCCGCCGGCCGTTCGAGGAGGTACCGGCCGGGCTCCTTGGTCACGTCCGCCGCACACGTAAGGCCGACGTACTGGAGGCGAAGCCACTGCTCGCGCACCCGCCGCCGAATCGTGTCCGTCTCCGCTGCAGCCAACGCCCGCTTCATGATTTCGATGGCGCGCCGCGCGAATGTGGCGTCCAGCCACGCCCCGTCGTCGAAACAGCCCATCACGACCTTCTTCTCGAGGGCGTACTCCGTCATGAAATCAATGTATTCATCCATATAAGGGGCGGTTTCGGCGTAATAGAGGCGCAGGAATTCCTCCCGCAGCGCGGCATGATCCACGTAGGGGTTCCACATGCCTTTTGCGATGAGATACGTCCGCAGCGGCGTCATGCCGCCGGTGCCGTACGGGTCGCCCTGCACAAACGTCCCGATGACGTCATGTTCTGCGTACGTGCGCAGATTCGGTACGATCACGTGCAGGTTCGGGTGCGGCCGCATCCAACTTGCGAAGTTCGGCGCGTAATCATACACGAGCAGGTTACCCGTAAGCTTCGACCAGGCCTCGAGATCCTTCATGAACCGCCGGTTCTCGTCTCGGGTGCGCTCCTCGAGTGGCCGCAGAAAATCGCACTCGATGGTGCACAACTGGAAATAGACGTTGTCGCGAGGCTGCATGTGTTTTGGCGGCCGGCGTGTATAGGCGTAGGCGTAGGTCATGATGTCCTTATCCGGGAACTCCTCGGCGAACAGGTCGGCCGTGCGGTTGATCCCCGTCAACATCGAGCCCATCGGCGTGCCTTCCCGTTCGTCGACGGCCGCGCACTCCGGACACAGGCAGTGCGTGCCCAGGTCCTCCTGCATAATGCACCAGAACTCCGCGCCGGGATTCGCCGCGTGCCACCGCCGCAACGTTTTCATAATCACGCCGGGAAGCTCGGGATTCGTCATGCACAACTGATAGATGCGGTCGAGGGCCCGCTGTCCCCACTCGCGTTTGTAGTCCTCGGGATCGTCCATCGCGACCCGTTCGCCGTCTTCATTCATCCCGAAGTACTCCGGGTGTTCTGGGAAGTATTCCGGCGGCGGGACCAACTGGTAGAAATTGTGGCCATAAGACACTGCAAAACGCGGCATCCGGAAATGGTGGGCGCGTTCGAACTCGGTGTGGCCCGCCGAACCCGGCGCCCCGTGGTAGCTGTTCGACCAGCGATACCGGAACGGGGGCACATAGCCGTATTCAATCGGCGCCATCGCTACCGGCGGCATTTCGGGGATATGCGTCGCGTCGGGCGCCAACCACCGCACCCCCATGTATCGATCGAAAAATTCGTACACACCGTGCAATGTACCACGCGGCGTATTGCCGGCAATTGCCAAATCCCCGTTCGATAGCGTCCGAATTACGAAGCCGGCTTCGGCGAGCCCTGCAGAACCCACTTCCGATCGCAGGTCGGCCGGCAGAGTATTTATGCCCACCAGCACGTTCACGCCTGGGCCGGCCTCCTCCTGGTTCGGCGGCTTATGTCCCGTACACTGCTCCCAGTAGTCCTGGAACAGGGCTGCCGCGTCCGCTGCCTCGGCCGACGCGACTACGCGGAACATCCCATAGTCGTCCCGCGTCACCCACGCTGCGTCGCACCACGCGCCCGCAGATAGCACCAACACGATTGCACAGAAAACCGGCTTGGCATAGATTCTCCCACGCATCTTCTGCCTCCCTTCCGCTCTTGCCTGTTGTGGTTTCTGCCGTCGCCTCATCCCCGTACACGGAACCGCAACTTTCGCACAACGAACGCGGGATGCGACCCATTGCACAAAGACACGTTACGCGCTATTGCCTTTGGGCGTAAACGCTATAGTTGTCTTGACAATGTGCTCCGTTGCCGGCGGATAGTCTACGGTGACGCGCATGAGCGTCTCGCTGCGGCCGTTTGCCTCGCAGGCGTCGCGAAGGTCCTCGACTTCTACTCGTCCGGATCCGGTGTCGAGGCACAACTGCCCTTCGGGTCCCAGTATATGTAGCTTGCTCCCGTCCGTCCGGACGTCACGCCACGTCATGAATACTTCACGGAACCCGCCGCTCCCGCCATCGAACCGGGCAACGTCCCGAAGCTCGACGCGCCCGTCCGGCTGAAGAGACATCGTCCGTTCGAGACGTGCAAGGTGGGCGTCGTCGGGGTAGGCCTGCTCGAAGCGC
>Ga0180438_10010779_pt1 | contig 11159 bp, 12 predicted proteins | sample SS_ome_12_FD_132455 | JGI IMG/M metagenome (GOLD analysis project Ga0180438, IMG submission 132455) | Hypersaline lake sediment archaeal communities from the Salton Sea, California, USA - SS_3_D_2 metaG | ecosystem: Environmental > Aquatic > Non-marine Saline and Alkaline > Hypersaline >...
CTCGTACAAACCAGGCCGATGAACCTGTCTTCACTGATCCCCCGCTCAGGCAACCTCCTGAGTTCTACTGTCGCTCTTGCTGAATGGATCAGCCTCATCTGGTGGGGCATTCGGGGAGAACTGTAATCACCCTTCACGAAGGACTCCATGGAACCATATATGTTCTTCAAATATTTTACAGGCAATGATTTTCGAAAAAATACAACTCCGCCTGACACAAACAGCCCGTCTTTACAACTAAAAAAGGGGAAGCCCTGAAGGCAGTCCCCTTATCTAGCAGATCAGGTAAAAAGAGAGATTACTTTATTGCATCCTTTAATGCCTTGCCAGCTGAAAATTTGGGAGTCTTTCTTGCTGCAATCTTCATCGGCTCACCGGTGCGCGGGTTTCTGCCTTTCCGTGCTTTCCTTTTCGTAACTGAGAACGTTCCGAAGCCAACCAGTGTAACTTTGTTTCCCTTTTTGAGGGATTTTGTGATGGCCCCGATGAAAGAGTTTAAAGCTTTCTCTGCTGACGCCTTTGATACATCAGCATCCTTTGCGATCATCTCTACAAGTTCTGCTTTTGTCATTGAACCCCCCTTGAATTTTAATAAAAAAAATTTTCAGTATTCTATCATATATTGTTAACTATAGGAACCGTTTCTCATTACTTTTCCTGTTCCAAGGAACTTCCTGGCAGTTTTTAACATTACATTCCCTGACCATAGGACATAAACCGCACCGCGAGGAACCAACCATTCAGTACAATCTCTCTCTTCCGGCGAACAATCCTGGAACCGTCTCAGCGTCTTCCCTTGCGTCCCCTGTGAATTGCCACTATGCCTCCGGCGAGAATTGTATATGAGACGTCTTGCCATGCTGCTGATTCCATAAGACCGGCAAGCTTTTTCGGGGAAGGAAACTCCTGTATTGTTCTGCCCAGGTACTGGTATGCTGCAGAATCTGAGCCGAGGAGTTTTGAGACACATGGCACTATCTTGTTCAAATACAGGAAATAGATTCTGGAGAATACCGGGGTCACAGGCTGGCTGAATTCAAGACAGACGAAGCACCCCCCGGGTTTTGCAACACGGTAAAATTCGCCCAGTGCTTTTTGTCTGTTCTGAATATTCCGAAGGCCGAATGTAATTGTTACAGCATCGAAACTGCTGTCAGGGTACGGGAGTTTTTCTGCATTCGCTTCTCTGAAGTGTATTTTCCCATCAAGGTGTTTCTTTCTGACCTTCTCTTCACCTTTCTGCAACAGTTCCAACGAAAAATCGACTGCCTCTATGTGTACGTTGCCCTTCCAGAATTTGCAGAGTTCTATAGCCGTATCCCCTGTCCCCGTACATACATCAAGTAATTTCCCGCAGGGATGAACAGCCGTCTCTTGTGCCACTCTTCTCCTCCATCCGAAGTCCATCCCGAAACTCAGCAGATGGTTCAGCAGGTCATAACGGGATGCAATTCCGGAAAACATCCGCTCAACTTCCCTGGCTTCACGTTCCCGGTGATTTACAGCACTCATGCTTCAAACGTCCTTATGATGTCGAATTCAGTATTTCTCAAAGCCGGCGTCTTTCCCGTCTTTCTGATAAGATCAACCATTTCTTCGAGGGTCATCCTGTAAGAAACACCCGCAGCCTTTACAACATTCTCCTCGATCATGATACTGCCAAGATCATTCGCCCCGAAAGACAGACAAATCTGTCCAATGTCTTTGCCCTGGGTAAGCCATGATCCCTGTATATTGTCAATGTTGTCAAGAAAAAGACGGCTGAGAGACAGCATTTTGAGGTATTCAGGAGAAGATATCTGTTTTCCGCCCAGGGTTGTATTGCCAGGCTGAAATGTCCACGGGATAAATGACATGAATCCACCCGTCTTGTCCTGGAGGTCCCGAATTTTCTGCAGATGCATAATCCGTTCTTCGATCGACTCAACTGTTCCAAACATCATTGTTGCGGTTGTTTTCAATCCCATCTCCTGCGCTTCTTCCATAACCTGAAGCCACTGTGATGACGATATTTTCCTGGGACTTATCCGTTGCCTTACACGGTCAACGAGAATTTCTGCTCCACCACCAGGCAGTGAATCAAGGCCTGCCTTTGTGAGAGCGACCAGGACATCATGCACCGTTATATGCTCCGTCTCTGCGATATGAACAATTTCAGGCGGGGAAAGGCTATGGATCTTGACCGCATATGCTCGTTTTATCTCTGAGAACATGTCTGTATAAAATCTCAGGTCGAGATCAGGGTTGATGCCACCCTGAAGCATGACCTGTGTCCCGTTTAATGCCACTGTTTCAGCAACTTTTTCATTAATCTCATGCTGGCTCAAGACATAGGCCTCAGGATGTCCTTTCTGTCTGTAAAATGCACAGAAAGAGCACTGGTTCTTGCAGATATTCGTATAATTGATATTACGGTCAATCTGAAAGGTTGCGATGTCATCCGCATGTTTTAAACGGCAAAAAGCTTCAGCAGCCTGTGCAAGATCAAGCAGTGCCGCTTCCCTGAAGAGGAAGACCGCGTCTTCAGTGCTTAATCTTCTTCCCTCGCGTGTCTTATCGAGTATCGACTGCGGTTTCACGTTCTCGCCCCTTGTGAACAGGAATAAAGGAAAGTTCCGGCACTTTTTCAAGCTCGCCGATTTCTACTGCCATCCGGTAGAACATAAGCAGCCCTTCTCTATACTCATTGTCAAAATTAAAATGGAGAGATTGAAAATATGCTTTGAGAAATGCCGGTTCGAAAGGCTCCCAGCGTGCTGCATAATCAGCGATTTCCTGAATATGTTGCAACGAATACTCTTTCGACTTTTTAAAAAGCGAAAATACATACTCGCTCAGTTTGGGTTGCACTTCAGCAAAGGTTCTGTTGACTGCCCAAACAGCATAGACCATCTTGTTGCCTGTCAACTTTTTCCATTCTGCCCCCAGATCGTAAAGATAAAAATCTCTGCCGTCTGTACAGTGTTCAAGGGCAAGGTCACCGATGAGCAATGCCGCGTCAGCATCGGTAAACATCCTGCAGAGATCAGGAGGGCTTATGACATATTCAGGCTGCACACTGTACCCTCTGTTGAGGATAAGTTTCAGAAGCACATGCGATGTTGCCGATGTATTCGTGAGGGCAACAGTTTTGCCGCCCAGTTCTTCTATCGGCAGTGAACTCATCAGAAGGATGCTCCTGACCTCTCCATCTGAACTGACAGTGAAATCGGGGAAGAGAAGAAGCGATTCACTATGGCGTGCATATTCAATCGATGATATCGGTGAAATGTCAAGTTCTCTCCTGATCAAGAGTGAATTCAGTTGGGTCGGTGTTCCCTTGATAAGCTCGATATCAAGCAGTGCATCGCTTTTTACCAGCCCATAATAGAGAGGGAGGCAATTCAGAAACTGTATATGTCCAACGTTAGGTCTCAAGAAAAGCTCCATCTTCTCTCTGGCTGTATCTCCTGATTATGCTGTAGACAGTATCTCTCTCTACCGGTCTTCTTCCTGTTTGGGAAATCAAGGTGAGCAGTTCTTCTTTTGAAATTGACCGATCAGTCTCGGCACCTGCTGCGTGAGTAATTTTTTCCTCAACGATCGTTCCGTCAACGTCATCAACACCAAACAGGAGTGAGAGTTGGGAGACTTTCAGTCCGAGCATTATCCAGTAAGCCTTTATGTGTGGGAAATTATCGAGAAGCAGCCTTGAAATCGCAAGCATTTTGAGATTCTCAAATGCAGTAGGTTTTGTAAAATCAGGAAGCTGCGTATTCTGTGGATGAAAGGGGAGCGGGATGAATGCCTGAAATCCTCCTGTCTCATCCTGAAGTGACCGTAACCTGAGCAGGTGGTCAATACGATCTTCCATCGTCTCGATATGACCGTAGAGCATTGTTGCGTTTGACCTGAGACCAAGGCCATGCGCAATCCTCATAACCTCAAGCCATTCATCTGCAGAAGCTTTCTCCGGACAGACAGTTGCTCTGATCCTGTTATTCAGTATTTCTGCCCCACCTCCTGGCAGAGATCCGAGACCTGCATCCTTTAATTTCCGGAGTACTTCTTTGTTGGACAGGCCGGATATTTTGGAAAAATAAGCGATTTCCACGGCAGTAAAGGCCTTGATATGCACATCAGGTACCGCCATGGAGAGGGAGGATATCACCTCTACATAATATTCGAACGGCAGATCCGGGTGAAGACCACTCACAATGTGGAATTCAGTGATGCCAAGATTTCTCGCTGAATGTGCGATATCCACAACTTCCTCAATGGTCATCGCATAGGCGTTCTTATCATCTTTATCACAGCTGAAAGCGCAGAATTTGCATCGTGATACACAGACATTCGTGAGATTAATATGATGGTTTACATTAAAGAACACATGATTGCCCGTTTTTCTCTCCTTGACCATGTTTGCCATCTGGCCGAGCAGAACGATATCATTCGTCTCCATCAGGCTCATGGCATCGTTTTTTGTTAACCGGATATTCTGTTGTACTTTTCGGTTAATCTCCTGCAGGCTCTTCCGGGGCATAGTGTCTCACAACCTTTCCAGTAACACTCATTCACATGATATTGTGCACACAAAATCAATCACTCAGATGAAACAGTGTGAACGTTTATTCTGCCTTCCAGCGTGTAAACAGTTTATGCTTAATATTGAGCAGGTTGAGAACCTTTCCAACAATAAAATCCACCATATCGCTCACGGTCTTTGGATGATGGTAGAATGCCGGGATTGCCGGCAGAATCTGTGCTCCTGCTCTTGCCATACTCAACATATTTTCAAGATGAATAATGCTGAACGGTGTCTCACGAACAACAAGGATAAGCTGTTTTCTCTCTTTTAGCGCAACATCTGCGGTCCTTTCCAGCAGATTTTGTGATATCCCGTTTGAAAGAGCAGCAAGCTTTCCCATGCTGCACGGAATTACAATCACTGCATCGGGTGCGCTCGAACCGCTCATGAACGGGGCTGTGAAATCATCATTCCCCCAGAGTGTTATATTCTCTTTCCCGGCGTGCCGACCTTTTATGATAGTAAAAAAGTCAGACGTTCCAACTTCCTCCTCCATCACTTTTTTGCCGGCTGAGGTAATGACAACATGTACATGACAGGTATTCCCGGCAAGCTCTTCCACGAGTCTGATTCCATAGACACTTCCGCTTGCACCTGTAATCCCAACAACATATTCAGACAAGCGTACCCCTCCGGAAGATAACTTCAATGGCCACAAAACAGAACAAGATGATGCTTATGACGCCATTCATGGTGAAGAATGCGACATTTAATCGTGTGAGATCATGAGTTTTGACTATGCTGTTTTCATAGGCCAAGAGAACCGCAGCGACTACAACACCAGAAAAATAAAAGAATCCCAAACCCAAGCCAAGCCCAGCCCAAGACAATAAAAGAATTGCTGTTATATGCATCACTTTTGTAATGAACAGTGAAGGCTGAATGCCAAACCGTGCAGGGAATGAGTACAAACCATGTTTCCTGTCAAAATCGATGTCCTGTATCGCATAGAAAATATCAAACCCCGCAACCCAGAAAAGCACAGCGCCTCCTATGAGAAAAATCTCAGGGCTGACAGAGTTCGTAACAGCTATCCACGCCCCAACCGGAGCGAGCCCCAGACAGAATCCCAGAACAACATGCGAAAACCACGTAAATCTCTTCGTATAGGGATAGAGAACAAAGGGGATTATGACCGCGGGCCAAAGGTAACGGCATATCGGTGCCAGATTGTAAACTGCCACAAGGAAAATACCAAAACTGATTACCGAGAAGATAAGAACATGCGAGACAGACAAAAGCCCTTTGGGGAGCGCCCGATCTGCTGTTCTCGGATTCCTGCGGTCAAGCTCCGCATCAATCAGTCTGTTCATGGACATCGCAAAACTTCGTGCTCCTGCCATTGCCAGCGTAATCCACAGAAGTGCACGGAAAGTCGGGACTTTCATTTCCGCAAGGAATGCGCCGAGATACGCAAATGGAAGTGCAAAAATGCTGTGCTGGAATTTGATCATTTCAAGGTAAACCCTGATCTTACCCAAGTCCGTATTCCTTCCATCGGCTCTCAACACGTTGTCTGATCTCATCAGACATTCTGATCTCCTCCGGCCATTCACGCTGGTACCCCTCTTCAGGCCATTTTTTTGTCGCGTCAATTCCCATTTTTGCCCCGTAAACCGGCCTGTTCGAGGAATGATCAAGCACATCGAGCGGCCCTTCAACGATGAGCAAGTCCCGTGCGGGATCAACATTATTAAATGACTTCCATGCTGCTTCAGAAGGATTCTGAACATTGACGTCTTCATCAAAAACAAAGATGAATTTTGTGAACATCATCTGCCCGAGTCCCCAGATTGCATTCATAACTTTTCGTGCGTGCATCGGATATGTTTTCTTGATTGAAATCAGAGCACAATTATGAAAGACTCCCTCGAGTGGCAGGTTAATATCGATAATTTCCGGGAGTTGCATTTTGATAAACGGTAAAAACATTCGTTCCGTTGCTTTTCCCATGTAGCAGTCCTCCATCGGCGGTTTCCCAACAATCGTAGCCGGATAGAGTGCTTCTTTTCGTCGGGTGATACAGGTAATATGGAAAACCGGATAATTCGCTGCTACAGAATAATAACCGGTATGGTCGCCGAACGGACCCTCGACTCTCTCTTCACCGGGTGCTACATATCCTTCAAGAACGATTTCAGCATGTGCGGGAACCATAAGATCAACTGTCACTCCTCTGACAACTTCAACCGGTTTCCCCCTGAGTGAACCTGCGAAGAACAGTTCTTCTATTCCATACGGGAGCGGTGCAGTTGCAGCGTATATTGTAACTGGATCCCCCCCGAGTGCAACTGCCACCTCTGTTTTTTTGCCGAGTTTTGACGACCTCCTGAAATTCACTGCACCGTCGTGGTGTGTATGCCAGTGCATTCCTGTTGTCTTACCATCATAAACCTGCATCCGATACATGCCCATATTCTGTTTGCCGCTTTCGGGATCTTTCGTGATAACGAGTGGCAACGTAATAAAACGCCCGCCGTCATCAGGCCAGCACTGAAGAATTGGGTAATCAAGGAGTGAGCCGTTCTCATCGACAATCTCCTGGCAGGGGGCTTTCCTGACGATTTTCGGTTTTGCGGCAGTCAGTTTATAGAGCTCATAGAGTGCTTCCAATTTTTGACGCAGCCCGAGATTGTGCTCTATTTTTAAGAGTGATGCAAACTTTTCCCCGATATCATTGAAATCTCCCATGCCCAGGGCCCAGCTCATTCGCTGGTATGTTCCGAAAAGATTCATGACAACAGGGACGTTCGAACCCTTCACATGTTCGAAAAAGAGTGCCGGGCCCTGTTTCTTTGAAATACGGTCGGTAATCTCGGTAATCTCTAAAATTGGGTCTACCTCTGCACGAATTCGAACAAGCTCTTTCTTCTTTTCAAGGAATTTGATAAAAGATCTCAAATCGTCAAAAATCATGATGTCTCTCCAACAAGACCGGATTTAAAAATCTCCTTCAGGGTTCTTGCGGCCCTGAGAAGAGAAAACCTGAACGTCTTATTTCGTACAGCCTTTGATTCGCTCAAAACCCAGCTCAGAAGAATTCCCTGGGCTGCTCCGAAGATTACCATCTTGGCTACACGGGTATCCAGATCTTTTCTGTAAATACCTTTCCTCTTTCCTTCCTTTAAAATCTCTTCGATGATATCTATAAATTCAACGATGCGATTAATCGTATAATTGTTCAGAAATATGCTGCTCTGCTTGATATCAATCATGAAAAGTTCTGCAATGTGCCTGTTTTTCTTGAACAGTTTGACAACGGTTGAAAAAATCGCTTTCAATTGGTCATTCGGGTTATCAACGCTGATGAGCTTCTTTTTGATGTCATCAATAATCCTGCTCCACTTTTCATCAAAAAGGGCGAGGAGAAGGTCCTCCTTGCTCGGGAAATAGTTATAGAGTGTTCCCTCTGCAACTCCTGCTTCAGATGCGATCTCAGCAACCTTTGTTTGAGGATATCCTCTCTGAACAAAGGTTCTGAGCGCGGCATCAAGTATAATTGCACGTCTGTCTTTTGTGTGTATATTCCGTCGCGTAAACATGGTGCAGACAATAAATATGAGTGAGCGCTCACTCAATAATATCCCAGGATATGCTTGACTGTCAACAGGTTACGGCGCTCCCTGCTGTCCAGATTATTGACAAAACCTATGTAATGCTGTATATAAGGGCATGTTTATGCGAAGAATGCCTCTTTTTATGCCTGCTTGTGCAGTTTTACTTATCATGATCTTCTTTTCTGTGCTTCAGGGGACTGCAGTTTCATCAGAGAATCCGTGTTCACCATGCCATCAGGATTTGATTCAGCCTGGAACTGTCGCACACCCTGCACTCTCATTTGGCTGCCTCGTGTGTCACGATCCTGTCCCCGGCAAAAAGCATCCCCACGAGAGGGGAAGCGTTCTTTTAAAAAAAGGGGTCCCGGATCTTTGTTATACCTGTCATGACGAATCCAAATTTCGAGGCAACTATGTGCATGCTCCGATATCAAAAGGTGATTGCACAAGCTGCCATATGCCTCATGCGTCAGGAGCCAGCAACCTTTTGCAAAAAGAAAGGCCTGACCTCTGCTTTATCTGTCATAAAGAAAAGAATTTTTCAAGGGAATACACCCATTCAGTCGCTATCAGCGGGTGTGGCAAAAGATGCCATAACCCACATGCAAATGCAAACCAATACCTCCTTCCTCAAAGAATCAATGAGCTCTGCATAGGCTGTCACAGCGCTCAGGAAACAGGCATGCATATAGTCACCCTCCCGGGAGGACGCATTCACCCCATCAGAGGGGTGCCTGATCCGAGGGTTCCCACCAAGGAGCTGAGTTGTGCAAGCTGTCATAATCCACACAGTGCTAAATACTCAAAGCTCTACAAATCGAGAAAAAACTGCAGAAGATGTCACAAGCTCTACTGACAAACAGATAATTTCTGAAGAATAAATACAGAGGTTTTACCTGCATTTTCAAAAAATCTCTCCCCTGTAAAGATTGACAATATGGGCTGTGCCTGCAGTAAAATAATGAAGCGCATTCTACAGGTCTAAAATGAAAAAATTTCTTTACCTGGTTGTATTCTGTCTGCTTATCGGGCTCTGCCTTTCCAGTTGTTCATCTGCAAAGAAAAAATATGATACCTTGCATCAGGAGGACAAACAGGTAATACGAACTGTTACAGGAGGAGTGCTCGGAGCACTCCTTGAGGCTACCACGTTAGGTGCAATCGCAGGAGCTTTCAGTGGTGATATTGTGAACCTCTTTCTCGTTGAGGAACCAAAGCCTCTTTTCCCGGAGGAAGAGGATGAGGCACGAAAAGTCGATTTTCGTACCGCAAAACTGTCCATAAAGGAGATTATTATTACTCCGCTGAGCGTCGAAAACGGCTCTATAATCGAAGCACACGTGCGATACCTTCTCAGTGGTCCAACACCCGCGGGAGAGGTACGCGTCACTGAAAAAATGGTACTTACAAACCTGTCAGACAAAAACTTCGAGCTCGCCAAACGAGAGGTCTTCAGAAAAGAAGGAGAGTACAACTTCTCAATTAAATTCAAAATACCTGATGACGTGCCTGAGGGCGACTACGTCATTTTTACCACGGTATCCAACGGCTCATCTGCCGGAAGGGCAAAATCTGCCGTAAAAGTCATCGAATCCAGACAGGCGCTCATCAAGTAGTACGACAAGACAGCAACACAATCACGGTGAGAATATTTTCCCTGGATTCAGTATATTCGTGGGGTCAAAGACCTTCTTTATCGATTTCATGATCTCAATTTCTGTCTTTGAAAGTTCCATCTTAAGGTAGGGAAGTTTGGTAAGTCCTACACCATGTTCTCCCGATATGGTTCCACCGAGCGCCAACACATCAGTAAATATGTCTTCAACAAGCTTCATCCCTCTTTTATACTCTTCAGCATCTGCCTTGTCAACCATGATGTTCACATGTATGTTCCCGTCACCGGCATGTCCAAAATTGACGATCTTGATATTGTTTTTTACCGACAATATCCTCAGACGCTTCAACATTTCCGTGACTTTATTCCGGGGTACAACGATATCCTCGTTTATCTTTGTTGGCTTGATCTTGTAGAGAGCCGGAGAAATTGATCTCCTTGCTTCCCAGAGCTTGCTTCGTGCCATTTCATCTTCAGCCATTTTCACATCAGCGCCAAGAGCATTGCAAATATCCACAATCTTGTCTGCTTCTTTTGTTATTGCAGAAGGGTTGCCATCAAGTTCTATAAGCAGTGCAGCCTCTGCATCCTTGGGAAGCCCGACGGGTTTGAACGTCTCAACTGCTGCAATTGACTCATGATCCATGAATTCCAGCGTTCTTGGAATTATTTTAGATGCAACAATCTGAGCCACTGCATCTCCTGCATGCTCGAGGCTCTTGAATACAACGAGCAACGTGACAATATCTTCGGGCAACGGGAGAATTTTCAACCGTATTTTGGTCAAGACCGAGAGCGTACCCTCTGAGCCGACAAACAACCGTGCGAGGTCATACCCGACAACACCCTTGGCAGTTTTGACTCCTGTTGTTATGACAGCGCCGTTTGGGAGAACAGACTCTATTTCCATGACATAATCTCGCGTCACTCCGTACTTGAGGGCTCTCGGTCCACCAGCATTTTCTGCAACATTTCCCCCGATCGTGCAGAAATTCATGCTTGCAGGGTCAGGAGGATAGAAAAACCCCTTCAGTTCAAGTTCCCGCTGCAGTCTCCCGTTTATCACGCCTGGCTCACACAGCACAGAAAGATTTTCCGTATCAATCTCGAGAGTCCTTTTCATTTTTTCAAAACTCAGGATAATTGCCCCATGAGACGGTACCGCACCAGCAGTTGTCCCGGTCCCTGCTCCACGTGGGACCACTGGTATATTATTTTCGTATGCATATTTCATGATCGTCACAATATCTTCAGTGTTTTTTGGCCATACAACTGCGGCAGGAGACGCCTGAAGACCTGATGCGTCGAAACTATAACAGACAAGGTCTTCCGGATCCGTCGATACTTTGCTGTCAGGCAGTATATTCAGGATATTATTCATATCATTTCAGTCCTTGTTTACAGATTATACGCGTATTAC
>Ga0180438_10010780_pt1 | contig 11159 bp, 17 predicted proteins | sample SS_ome_12_FD_132455 | JGI IMG/M metagenome (GOLD analysis project Ga0180438, IMG submission 132455) | Hypersaline lake sediment archaeal communities from the Salton Sea, California, USA - SS_3_D_2 metaG | ecosystem: Environmental > Aquatic > Non-marine Saline and Alkaline > Hypersaline >...
CTGGATGATAGATTACAACGAGGTCAGACCGCACAGGTCATTGAAAGGAAGTACCCCAAAGGAGTATGCTGAAGTAACGGCCGGACTCTAATCAGTAGTGATACTAATTACGGGGTAAGGTCAAACTATCATCAGGTCTTGTGGTTAACTATGTTTGATCTTCCCTGTTTTAAAATACCTCATCCAGTATCGTCTTTATCTGCTCAACACTCTGGATGCTGCTTGTTGCCTTAGCTACTTGACCTTTTTTGAAATAAACTGTGAATGGAAGTCCCATAAAACCGGAGCATTCCGGCAGATTACGGATATATGACGAGGCCGGTACATCGAAATCCATATCTCTGAATTGGACATTCGGGTATTGGTTCATCAACTTCTCCATGGCTACGAAAACCGGCACGCACATGGGGCCCATTCTGCCGCAACAAACCATCACATTTTCGTTGTTTACCAATACTTCTGTAATATCCTCCGGCCGCTCCAAATGTTGTAGATTCGTGCTTAACAATTGCAACTCCTTTCCGAGTTATTATTTTACACCATGGCACGGCTCCAGCGCATCACATACTACGATGCACTTGAAGAAGTAGGTTTAGAAAGCAGTCGGCAGTTTCATTGGCTGAGAGCCCTTGTTCTTGCGGGGATTCGTGATGCATCTTGCAGAATATCTTCCGCACAAGCTACAATCAGATTATTCGCCGGGAAGAAAGACTGATAGGGCTGTGCCGAGTAACTAAGCTCCGCCAAATCTTCAGCTGTTAAATTATGTTGGATAGCCAAGGTTATAATATCGACCTTATCTGTAACAGGCGCTTCTCCGATGACTTGACCTCCCAACACTCTTAAGCTGTTGACATCGGCAATCAGTTTCATCTTGATCTTTCTGGAATCTGGCATGATAGGGAATATAGTGGTTAATTCTGAGTGCCCGGTGATTATATCGAATTCATCTGCTAAAAAGGCCTCCGTAAAGCCTGTTCCGCCGATGAAGTATCGACCGACTTTGGTAGCGGCCCCGTTATAAAAACCTTTATAGGTCCTGTCTTCGCCCAAGAGATTCCTGGCAAGCACACGGGCCATAGGAACAGCATTGGTTGCCAGCTTTCCTAATACCACCTTGCCGTTTATGCCACTTATGAATTGAGTGCAGTCGCCCACTGCATAGACATCTCTAATGTTAGTTTCCATCCTGCTGTTTACGACTATGCCTTGTTTCTCAATTATCAAGGGAGTGTCTTTGAATATCCCTACATTTGGCCTCATTCCAACAGCAAAAACCACGATACCAGCCTCTCCCAGAGCGATTGTTTCACCATTACCTAAAAGGACACCCTCAACACTATTATCGCCTATAATCCCGATTACTTTACAATTCAGGTGCAAGGCTATACCTAGTGCCTCTATTTCTTCTTGAACGTCTTTTGAGAAGTCGGCGTCTATTAAATTCGGAAGGACGCTCGCGGCTATATCTACCAGATGGCACTCTTGCGTTACCTTGGCAAGAGCCTGGCAAAGCTCTACTCCGATCGCGCCTGCGCCGACAACAACTGCCTTTCTCGGTTTTGAATCCATGACAGCAGACTCAAGTAGATCCAAATCATCCCCCGTTTTAAATGTATGAACCCCTTTTAAGTCTGTGCCACTTATCGGTGGCAGGATTGGATCTGCCCCCGTGGCTATGATTAATTTATCGTATTTGCACAATGTTCCATCTTTGAGTGTCACGGTTTTGTCATCAAATGATACCTGTGTGACAGTACCACGAATCAGCTCTGCCCCAGATCCGGTTACCAACTCGTCCTTTTTGAGGGTTTTCTCTTTAGAGATTATATTCTCGATAACATAAGGCATGGCACAGTAGACCATTGAGTGCTCCTCAGGACGGACAATTCCTACTTTCAATTCGCTTCCTAATATCTTGGCAATCGTTATACCAGCGGGCCCTCCGCCGATTGTTAAGACATCATACGATTCCATCCTTACTTATTCTCCTCTCATTTAGTACTTATCCCGGATAGACGTAGCTATTATCGCTTTCAATTCACTCATCGGGTTACAGTCCGCCAGCTTGATCGCTGCTGATCATGGCCTTAACACTATAGTTTTTCTATCCTCGCCTTCAGACTTCTCGTGAACGACCCTGTACATGTTCCCGTGAACGGTTTGAATCGCGGTGCTGATGCTGTCCGTCTTGACCACTACACAAACGAATTTTTTCAACAGCCTGGTAATATTAGGCCCGAATTTCTTCCCTACCAAGACATCTACACCTACCAGAGCTGAGGATGTGGCCTTTGCCTTCTCCGGATCTCCATGCTTCATCGATTCATCACCTGAGAGCTTGGAGTTCGGCCTTTGTTCGATAAACTCATCTCTACCGTTAGAGAATCTGTAAATATGAAAATCCCTGGCCATTCCTACATGGTCATTGTTCAGATTCTCGCCATCATCTGTTCCGAAAGCTATTAATAGCTCGTCAGCCATCGCTTCCCCTTTCAATATCACGTTTGTACCAGTAAACTCTCCACTTCTTTGCGGATAAGCTGATACACTTCGGCCTCCAGATCTATTGAAGGCAATATCTTAGCCTTTTTGATGCCCAGTGCCGAAGTAATCTCGATGTAACTGTCTACGGTCATTCCCTCCCGCTCAAAAAGCAATTTGCCGCACTGTACTCCGCAGGAGTCAATAAGTATCCGCTTCTCCGAATTTTTTATAATTTCATCGAACTTCCATGGCACTATCACTGCGGGAAGACAGCCGATTTTGATATCATCCGGATGTTCTTCCCATATCTTGATACACGCTTTAGATGCTGCAACACCTGTTGCGCATCCACCATAGCAGGTGAAGATTAGCATTCTATACTTCATGGGCACCCCTCTTTAGACTTAACCAAGAACGCTAATTCTGTTATCGTATATAACACAGTGAACGAGCTGTCCACTCCCGCACAGCTTGTAAGAACTCGTTACCACATGCATGCAGTGTGGTCCAGCGTTTTCGCGATTGCTAACTGCCGCCAGTTCTCCTACGATAGTATTTCTTCCCGCCGTATAGCAACTCTACAAGGGAGCCGTTACGAAAGAGCTTGACGACCATCTTCCAATCAGCGCCGGCCCTGTTCAACAGGTCGATTACAGATTCCTCTTTCATGGGGTGAACAGAGGTGATCGCAAGCAATTGCTGCTCCAAATCTCCGGTTACAGTGAAGTCATCTCCCTCATTGCCGGTCAACAGCTCGACGTGATCCAGTCTGGACGAGAAGATAACGTATGCCATATCCAGCACACGTTGGCTGGCTCCCGTTATCGATTCCTCAGCCGTCGGCCTGGTAGGGACAGCCAGATATGCTATATGCGGCCTCAGTTTGCTAAGGAAATCGGCAATCTGGCTAAGCCCTTCGTTATCATCGTTGATGCCTTGCAGCATCATAGTCTCTGTGGTGAGGATGCCAGTGAAGGATTGTGCAAACTCCAGCATCCCTTGACGGATCTCATCCCATTTGAGAGACTTATGCGGCCGGTTAACCTTGAGCCACGTTCTCCGGTCTATAGCATCCACCTTTATTGATACCCAGTCAGCCTTCAGTAAGTCCTGTCTCACAGCAGGTTTCCAGACCAGGGACGCATTAGTGAGGACCGCAATTTTAATGCCAAGATTTTTCAAACCTTCAATCTCCCTGCCGAGATTAGCATCTAATGTAGGTTCGCCGGTAGGCACGAAGCTCAGGTAGTCTATCGTGGCCCCGCTTCTTTCTACTTCGCCAACCCTATCTTTTACTGGCAGGATGATGTCTTCTACATCGTAGAAATTCATTCGTTCAGGCTTACACTGTTGTGCTCCTCCTAACTGGCAATAAACACAGGAGTACAGACCTTGGGCGGTATATTGTTTATCCCCAAGCTCCACCCCAATCGCCGTGAAAGGACAGGCCCGTACGCGATTTGAGGAACGCTATTCGCTTCGGTATTGTTCACCGGAGCCGGTATTCTCTCCCCAGGGTTTTCATCACTGATATCGGCTTAATCTTGCCACGATTCCTAAACTGCCAATAATTCGTCAATACGAGGATTTATGGTTAACGGTTTCCGCTGTCTTCTTGCTGGCTATGATTATCACGAAACCGGCATCTTCATAGAGGCCCTGCTTCGGTTCTTCCATTCGTTTCACTTCACCAGGCTTTTGGGAAAGTGTAGATAAGACCTTTTCTATAGCGAAGCCTGTATTCTCCAAGAAGCTCTTTACCTCCTCAAAACTGTAAAAAGTGGCATGGCGGTAGAAACGATGACCCTGACGCTTTTTGTTCTGGTAGAATTGTCCCCAGGTGCTGTCCCGCAACACCAGACCTATCACTAACCTCCCCCCTCTTTTTAATATCCGGCGGGTCTCCAGCAGCACATCCGTCGGGGATTCGACAAAACAGAGCGTTACGATTAGGAATACAGCCCCGAATGTCTCCTGGTCAAAGAGGGAATCCTCGCCTCTCGACGAGAATACGTTTATACCCCTTCTTCTCGCTACCCTAGCCAGCCCGTATGAGGGGTCAATGCCTGTATCTATTCCCAGAGCCTGCGCGAAGCGCCCGCTGCCCACTCCTACCTCAAGCCAAGGCTCGGGCAACGAAGGTAATACTTCTTGGAATGCCCGGACCTCTATCTTGAATATGAGATGACCTTCATTATCGAACCAAGAGTCATACTCATTGGCCAATGAATCAAACACCGATTCGACATTGTTTATCATGATAATATATCAGCTAGCATCTTAATCACAATGTATCAAACCGGTTCAGATCCACTATATCCTCTTGAGTTGCACGTCATCTACGTTTTTATTGCGTTCAGGAGTAGCCCTTTAAATCTGTCCAGTGAGATTGTTCTAGGCTCCAGAGGGATGCCCATCCAATCGGAGAATCCCAGAATCTCTTCAGGATACTTTTCGATATACTCATCCCAGAACCCTATTCCGTCCAACATCATCGCTCCACCACTGTGTTTGGGAAAGTTCTCGTTTGCCATGCCCTGATCCCAATCCTGGAACACGTGTTGGCGGTATTTCAGCCACCCGGGGGTTAGCCAATATACATCCTGCCCCCCGCTTAACTCTTGTCTCTCTTCCTCGCTGGCTAACATGTCAATGCAATGAGACGCTTTTACTCGTGTTACCCCCGGGCCCTGCTCTTCGATTATAGTATCTATTGTCCTGTAAGGGTCGTCGACATTTATATAGCAGAACTTACCGCCGTAGACCACAATAATTTTATCGGAGTATCGCTTGGCGTTCTCTATCTGCCTTACCAATTGCTGCTCAAGCTCTCTTGGAACCTCATGCCTTCCGGGCTTTGTATATAGTATTTTCTTGGCATCCATAGAACCCGTTTTTTGGAGATAGTTTAATTCTAGGTTAAGGGTGCCGCACGCCACTATAGCCCAATCATGGAAGGAATCATTATCGCCCATATATGCCTCACAATGTTTATTACATGAGTTATGGCACTAAGCAACACTGGGAGCTTCATTCGGGTGCAGCTTCCGCCATTTAGCGAGCAGCCCTTCACGGGTCTCCTCATGTTCTGGGTCGGGAACGCATGCGTCCGCAGGACAAACGTCGACACATTGAGGTTTATCGAAATTACCCACACACTCCGTGCACTTATCGGGATCTATAACGTAACTCCCTGCATCTTCTGAGATAGCCTCGTTGGCACACTCCGGTTCACATGCCCCGCACCCGATACAATCGTCCGTGATTTTGTACGCCATCTTATACCTCCAGTTGCATCATGATATATTACGCGATTCTCCGGCTAAGATCACAGTTTATCGATGAAGGTTATATCCTCGAAGTCCTTTTTCTCCTTTTGGGGCGCTTCAGCAGGATGCCCTAAGGATACCACCGATAGCAATCTCTCATCATCCGGAATATGCAGGATCCGTTTCGCCTCGTTCTCGGACGCAGTGTCATATGCACTGATCCAGCAAGCGCCCAGGCCAAGCGCGTGGGCTGCGAGCAACATGTTCTGGGTCGCTGCTGCTCCGTCCAGCGGTGCTTCAGGACTATTATCGGTATTTATCGTTACCGCGATCCCTACAGGTGCTTGGGACAGGAACTTGCCGGTGGTTAACGTTGTGGCCAGTTCATCTCGTACTGCTCGGTCCTGCAAGATTATGAATTTCCAGGGTTGTTTATTGCCCTTGGTTGCCGCCCACCTGCCGGACTCCAGGATTTGCCTCAACTGCTCTTCAGATATTGTACCTTCAGTGTATTTCCTTATACTTCTTCTGCTTCTGATTGCTTCTAACGCTTCCATTCACGTCTCCTTTTTCTGACCTTCTCTATCGAACTTCCTTTGAGCCCGCTCTAGCTCCTTAATCAACGCTGTTATCATGTGACACGACATACGGCTAATCGGCATCACTTATCTAAAGGGACTATCAGGCTGCCAAGTTGTCTCTTAAACCCTACTGAAATCCAGGACTCCAGTCCCTAAAACCAGCCTTTTACATACCTCTCCCAGTTCCATTCCTCGGGATATGCCCTGGCAATATCTTCTTCTCGAAACGAATACCTGTACCGCTTGCAGTAATCCATAATGATAGTGTAAGCCCAGTTGAGCCGTTTCATGGCCTGTTCGTCTTCTTGCCCTTGCTCCGATTGATCGGGATGGTGCTGGAAAGACATCCTGCGGTAAGCCTGCTTGATTTCACGCATGCTTGCTGTATCCAGTAAGCCCAGAATATTCCGCGCCTCATCGATCTCTTCGAATGTCGCCATACCGGCCTCCTTCAATCAGAGAAGACACTACCTAAACAATAGCCTCAATCTTGGGGCGTATTAAATCTTCGGGAACAGCTCCCAAGCTTTCGTCAAACTTTTGTCCGCCATTAAAAAACAACAGCAAGGGTATACTCATAACCTGATACTTCATAGCTGTTTCATAATTTTCGTCCACATTCAATTTACAGAACTTGATTTTGCCCCTGTATTCTTCCGCGAACCTCTCTGTTATCGGAGCGATTCTCCGGCATGGGCCGCACCAAGGAGCCCAGAAATCTACGACCACAGGTATATCTGAATTTATTACTTCGTTTTCGAAATCACCGTCCGTAACCTCTTGTACCATCTTTCACACCTCTTTCATTTAGGAGTATTAAGCTCACCTAGACCTCCTATTGATTCCTCCAGCCAGCCCTTCAGCGAGCCTCTATAATGGAAACCAAACGACTTCTGGATCAATGTTGATTTATCGAAAAAGAGGACAGCCGGCAGGGCTTTAATCCCGTACAGATCTGCGACTTCGAGGTTCTCTTCAATACTCAACTTGACGAACTTAATCCTGCTAGCATACTCTTTAGATAGTTCATTGATTACCAAGCCGAGAGCAAAGCACGTGTTACATCTGGCAGATATGAAGAAGACCAGCACCGGCATATCAGCCTCAAATACTTCACGTTGAAAATCTCGGCCGTTTATCTCTGCGACCATATCTAACTCCAAATATTCAGGTTATCTGTGTACGCTGAGCTGTGATACTGGTTATACAATTTGCGATATTACCTCGAAATACGCTTGTGGTATCTGCGATTGACGCTCGGGCAATTTAAGCTTCGCTCTGGCCTCATAATAGTCTGTAGTTTCGAATGATTCATCCGGCCCGAAGGCTATACACAGTACCTGCCTAAGGTTTTCAAGGGCTTCAGTAAGTTCATCGTCGTTCCAGCCTGGCATCACGAGAGAGTAATTCACATATCTATTTGCTAACTCAAAGCCGTAGTTCTGCTCGATCCAGGCTCTGCAGAGATTGTCGACCTGTTTTCCAGTCATTGATCACACCCCCATCGCAACGCTGCGCACTTACATCGGGTTATGTGGTAGATTAGTACTCTCCCGCAGATCTTCTTTACAGTTCTTGCAATAGCCTTCCAGATATAAAACAGCTTTACTGATGGTAAAGTCGATTTTGCGCTGCACCTCTTCCAGCACTTTTGAAAGCTCCGGGCTGGCGAATTCTATAACATCCCCACAGCCCTGACATACCATATGATAGTGCTCGGAAGAGGACTTAAGTTCGTAATAGCATTGTACTTCGTCCAGGCGCTGTTCCTCTATCAGACCCAGTTCCTTAAACAAGCGTAAATTCCGATAAACAGTAGCCATGCTGATCCGGGGATCCTTCTCTGAAGCCTTCCTGTAAAGTTCCTTCGCGTTTAAGTGGCCTTTAGCCTCTCGAAATATGTCTAGAAGCAGACGTCTTTGCAAGGTGTTATGGCGTTGCTTAAGCTTGTTGTTGGATTTGATATTGATACTCATTATCATGTTACATGGTAATGCTCTCTCAGTTTTTTGTCAAGCCCCGAATTTTGTGATTGTCAAGTTACTGGCATAGATCGGAGAATGGTGTTAGTTGGGGAGTAGATTAACCAGAACGCTATTTCTTTCAGAAGGCTGTAATCAAAAGACTAACTGTTTAATACTTGGAAACTCCTATTTCCTCCATTTTACCGGTGACCAGATAGACTACACGCTCGCAGATGTTTGTCACCCTGTCGGCGCTGCGCTCGAGATTATGCGCCACCCAGATCAGCCTGGTGGCCCGGCTGCACACCTTCGGGTCCTCGGCCATAAACAGGAGCAGCTCTCGAAAGACCTGGTTGTATGTTTCGTCCACTTCGTCATCTTCAGCGGCGATGGCTCTTGCAGCATCCGCATCGCGGTTGATAAATGCATCCAGGCTGCGATGCAGCATGTCGACAGTCTTTGTGGTCATACGCGGCAGGTCGATCAGGGGCTTGACCGGCGGTTCATTGCCTATCATCAAGGCGATATTGGCTATCCCCTCGGCGTGATCCCCGATGCGCTCCAGTTCCGAGGTAATGCTCAGAACCGCAACTATTGTTCTGAGATCGCTGGCCATAGGCTGCTGGGTAGCGATAAGTTGAATGCACTTTTCCTCGATCTCGTACCGTTTATCGTTGATCTTCAGGTCATCTTCAACAACCTGCTTGGCAAGCCCCAGGTCCCTGTCCTTCAGGGATTTCATGGAGCGCTCCAGCGCCTTCTCCACCATGCTGCCCATATGCAGCACATCATCCTGAATCTTAGACAGCTTCTTATGAAAGGTTGTTCTAATCTCCATTTCCCTACCTCCAATTCGTTCTAGCCGAACCGGCCGGTTATGTAGTCATCGGTCCTTTTATCCTTAGGCCGGCTGAAGATATCACTGGTTTTCCCGTGTTCGATAAGCTCACCGAGAAGGAAGAACCCGGTGCAGTCGGATACCCTGGCTGCCTGCTGCATGTTATGGGTCACTATGACGATTGTGTAGTCATTCTTCAACTTCTGCATCAACTCCTCGATCTTGAGGGTGGCCACCGGGTCGAGGGCCGAGCAAGGCTCGTCCATTAGTATAACCTCCGGCTCTACTGCCAGCACCCTGGCGATGCAGAGGCGCTGCTGCTGACCCCCGGATAGCGTGAGCGCCGATCGCTTGAGTTCATCTTTCACCTCATCCCACAGCGCGGCCTGACGCAGCGTCTTCTCCACGAGCTCATCCATATTCACCAGCCGTTTCATCCCCAGCATCTTTGGACCAAAAGCAACGTTGTCGTATATCGACTTGGGGAACGGGTTCGGCTGTTGAAATACCATTCCCACTCGCTTCCTAAGTTCCACAACATCGATACTTTTATCATAGATATTCTTATCATCCAGTATAACCTCACCTTCAATCTTAACCCCCGGGATAATGTCGTTCATACGGTTCAAGGTGCGCAAAAACGTCGACTTCCCACATCCCGACGGGCCTATAAGCGCCGTAATGTGATTCTCTTCCATCTCCAGGTTAATGTCTTTTAGTGCCTGTGTCTTTCCGTAGTGGAAATTGAGATTCTTAGCCAGTATCTTTGATCTCATGACAACCTCCCTCTCATCTTCACCTGATAGCGGTAGGATAGCCAGTTGGTGATGGTATTGATAATAATGATGGTCAGGATTAGCACTGCGCCGGTGGCCATGGCTTTCTCGAAGGCGTTGGTCTCCATCGCCAGATAGAAAAGGTGCAGCGACAGCGTTCTTCCCCCGGACATCAGCGATGTGGGCATGGCTGCGCTGCCTCCCAGCGTGACGTAGAGACATGCCGTCTCCTCGATAGCACGCCCGACACACAGGATCACCCCGGTCACGATACCCGGCAGGGCGGCCGGGAGCACCACATGCCTGATCGTCTGCCATTTTGTGGCCCCCAGAGCCAGCGAGCCTTCGCGGTGGCCGCGCGGAACCGCCTTTATCGCCTCCTCGGTGGTGCGGATAAGCGTGGGCAGCAGGAGACATACCAGGGTCAGTGCTCCTGATAGCAGGGAGAACCGGAAGTGCAGTGCGGTTACGAAGAGAGCGAACCCGAACAGGCCGAACACTATTGAGGGGATGCCGGCCAGCGTCTCTATGCCGTAACGGATTATATGAGTCAAGCGATTGTCCGGAGCGTATTCCGCCAGGTAGATACCCGCCCCTATTCCCGGTATCAGCAGTATGGCAATCGTCAGGCCGACGAGATAGATGGTACTGACGATTACGGTTGATATGCCTCCGTCCCCACTGAGGCCACCCTCCGGCTTGGTGGTGAGGAAGCTCCAGCCGATCTCCGGTATCCCCTGCACCAGCACATACCCTATTATCGCCAGAAGGATGAGCATGGTGACCGCGCCGGCTCCCCAGACGAAGACCATCGCTGCCCTCTGGGTGGATTTTGAGGAGATGGCCTTAACCCGCAGCACGGAGACGCCCCCCTCTCTTGAGAACCAGCAAAGCGACACTGTTCAGGATGATTATAAGGAAGAACAGCACGACCCCGGTGGCAAACAGGGCGCTCTCGTGCACCCCGGTGGCATAGTTGATCTCGACCGCTATGTTACCGGTGAGGGTCCGTGCCGAGTCGAGGGGGGAGTTGGGGATGATCACAGAGTTCCCGATGACCATTATCATCGCCATCGTCTCCCCGATAGCGCGTCCCATGCCCAGTATCACCGCGGCGATTATACCGGAGCGCGCCGCCGGGAGCAGCACGTGCCAGATGGTCTGCCACTGGGTGGCGCCCATGGCCAGTGAACCTTCCTTGTATCCGCGAGGCACGGCTCGAATGCTGTCCTCGGTGATGCTGA
>Ga0180438_10010782_pt1 | contig 11157 bp, 11 predicted proteins | sample SS_ome_12_FD_132455 | JGI IMG/M metagenome (GOLD analysis project Ga0180438, IMG submission 132455) | Hypersaline lake sediment archaeal communities from the Salton Sea, California, USA - SS_3_D_2 metaG | ecosystem: Environmental > Aquatic > Non-marine Saline and Alkaline > Hypersaline >...
GAGTTGTTTTCGGACGGTACGAAAGAGAATAAAATTCTGTTCAAGGGCCAAAGGTACAATATTTATATTGACGGCGAATCGAAACCGATTCAGGACCCGGCCCTATACCAGGCCATGATTGAGGCTCTGGAAACGGACCTGCAAACCGACAGGGAAAAACTCAAGGCTTTAAACCGGGGGGAACTCGAATTAAGCGAGGGGGAAGCTCGACGCCTGCGAATCCAAACCGCCGGCCTGGAACAACTCTGGCAAAAGTATCAAGCCGGACAAACGCTCCGGGCCTTCCAGGCGGACTATAACGTCGGCGGCTTGATCAGTGCCGGGGGGGGAAAGAAATTTCAAAAACCTACCGAGATTCTGCGCATCCCGATTTTTCGCACTCGAAGTTATATCGTCGAACGATACATGGTCGGCATCAAAACCAGTAATATTGTCATAGGCCCCCTGGGACGATAGACGGTACGTTCTCAACGTGTAGGTTTCCAGTCAGAATTTGGATTTTGGACAGGATTTACAAGATACTGTGATCTTCGTGGATTCTACGGTCTTATCTTCGGGAAAATTCGCGCTGTTTATGGTAAGCCCAATTGCGAGATGCTTTGCAGAAGATTCTCCCTCAACGATTCGATGAGAACGTAAAATTCCTCGCGCCGCAACTGCTCAATAATTTGCAATATTTTATTATAATTTTCGGTAATTTTCTTGACAGGACAGTTGGCCAGCCTTTCAATAATTCCTGCGTGGGAAACGCTGGGGCATAAGCGGTCGAGTTAATTCAATAGACTCAGTTTAGATTGTCGTAACGTCCATGGGAATATCGCTTCCAAGCCGTCGAGGGCGGCGGCAAGAGTATCTCGTCCCGCATCGTCGCATGTACTCTTTACGGGAATCGTTCTAGATGAATCGTATGTACCCGAAGGTACGGAGTGTGGATACTCTGCGCTTTGGGCGACATCGGTACGAGAAAAAACAAACGGTCTTAGGCGATCCGACTTGTAGCGGGACGCCGCTTCGGAAAGGAGAATAGCAATGGGCTACACACTGATTAAAGGAGAATTTCACATTTACTATCCGGACTTGCCTCGGCAAGGCCCCGAACCGGACGGGGACACCCTGAAGTTTTTACCGGACGATCCTACACTTGTGGAGGATCTTCAAGGATGGGCGGATTTCAACGGCCGTCACATGATCAATACACGATTTGAGGGTCTGGATGCCCTCGAGACTCATTTTTCCGGCATGCATCAAAATATGGAATGGGCCGAAAACGCCCGGGATCGCGTTCTCCAACGCACGGGCTTTGGAGAAATTAGATTCTGGGCAGACCTGCCCGCCAAAGTTCATTCCGTACAGTATCATCCCAAACGGGGCTACGTTCTCGCCAGATCCTGTGACGGACACGGGCGCATTATTTCTTTCGTATATCCCGGAGAAACCAACAGATCGGACGGCAGCGATGTATTTCTTGATGCCAATCTGCTCAACCAAAGTCTGAACGCCAAGCTGCTATCCGCCGGTCTGGCGTATCCCCTGTTTTACACGACATTGCCGGTTGATTTACAGCGTCGGCTGATGAATTTGGCGATAGTTTCCTGGAACAACCAACGAGGATTGTGGCCCTTCGACACGGCAAACGCAGCTTATTGGCAAAACATTGCCAACGTACAGACATTGCAGACCCTGGTACTATGGCCAAAGTTATTCCGCCGTCTGGCAAAATATTTCGCCGCCGGCCACAGCGGACTGGGCGGATTCGATGCGTGGCTGCGCGAGGATCCCAGAGATCGCGACGACCGGATCTTACTGCCCACCGGGGAAGTGGGAAACATGCATGATGTACTGGAAACCGACGGGAACTGGATTCACATGAATTACTGGCCGGAAGAAATCGTCATCTTGCCGGATGACGCCTAAGTCGCCCTTGTTGACGGCGAGAAAAATCCATACGCAAACGAAACGTTCTATCGGAACAGAATGGGAGGTCTATGATGAGTTCGCCTGAACGAATCACTCCTGCGCTTTTGTGTGCGGCAATTTTCACGATCCTTGTCGGCTGCGGTCACAGTTGGATTCCCCGCAATCCGCTATCGGAACAGAAACAAGCAGAGAGGTGCACCATAACATTTGAACCTTATCCGGAGGCAGAAGTATTAGTAGCTGCTGCGCCCTTGATCGCAGAAGCCGCCGGCAGGGGATTGGACTTAACGATCAAGTATATTCAAAAAGAACTCGATAAAGAAGCGAAGCGATACACGGCGAAATATGCGGCGTACGGTGCCGATGATGAATTCTATTATTCAGATCCCAATGTAAAGATAAATGAAATTATCTTTACCCGCCAGGTTATACCGGAAAGAAGAACAGATATTCTCGCTCTTAAAACCAAGAACATGCCTGAAGAGTTTAAGACGTTTAAGGCGAGTCTGAAAGGCAAACATGAAGATGAACCTGTAGAGGCAATGAAACTTAATCTTAACATAATATCTTCTGACGACGGTTTCTATTTCCGACTCGTTCCTAACTATTTACGCATAAACTTAACCAAAGCAAAGCTAAGAGGGGGTTGGCCCATTTTTGGAGGAGAGGACGACGATCTTGATATAGACATCCTCGTTACCTTTTCGGTATGGTGGACGGATAAAGAGCAAACATCACATCGCGAGGATTACAAACTGCCCCCGATTCAATTAAGAAGTATTAAGTTGCATGAAAAAGTTGACGTAAATAATGCAGCATTACAAGAAGTCAGTAGTTATTGGATTCCTATGATAAAACGTTCAGAAAACAAAGACGCGAAAAAAGAAGGCAAAGGTACTTATGCGGTAAAAATCGAGGTGGTCGAATTCGATGATTTCGGTGAAAGAGTTGCTTCGGTAGCCGAATATGTCGAAGAACACCGCGAAGATTGGACCAAAACACTTGTAGAACTGCTGGAAAAAAAGTTGGACGAAAGCAAAGAAGAGTAAGGATTCGTCGCTTCGCCATTGTAATATAGCGCATCACGGGGTATCGGCTTCGGTGGTGGGCATGGCGGGGGGGGCGGAGGTGGCCGACAGAGGCGGCGCCTCGATGACGCGCATGGATTTCCATTTGCCGTGTACAAAGCGGAGCAGATACACAAACGCCAACACGCATACGTAAATGGTGGCAAAGATCCAGGCGGTATAGAGCCCGCCGTCGAATTTCACCACGAGGTAGGTGGGCAGGACCATAATGGACCAGCTCAAGATGACGGCCACTCTCATCACGAATCGAGTATCGCCGGCGCCTTTCAGGGCGGCGGCGAAGATAATATTACCCGTGTCGAACAGGCAGTAGAACCCTACGAAGCCGAGCAGATTAGTGATCATAGGCGCCAAGCGGGAGAATTCCGTCGAGTCTCTTTCCATAAAGGCGGCAATATAAGACTCCGGGAAAAACCAATATCCCAAGGCCATGAGGCTCATATACGTCAACGTCAGGAAAAACGCCGACCAAGTCGTTCGCTGCGCCAGGGCCGGTTGATTCCGCCCCAGGGCCTGGCCCACCATGGTAGTGACCGCGATCCCCAAACCAATCATAGGTAAAAACGCCAACACGTTAATTCGGAACGTCATGGAGGTGGCTTCCAAGGCGGGCTTGCTGATCCGGCCGACAAAGATCACAAAGAAACTGAATGCCAACATATCCAGAAAGAACTGGATCCCATTGGGCGCGCCGAAGCGCAAGAGGCGGCGAAACAATTTTCTATCGAGTCGAAAACCGCCGATCGTATGAAATTGGCGTCGATATTTTGCTTGCATAAACAACAGGAAAAAAACGATGGCGGAAAACGAATGGGCGACGACGGTGGCCCAGGCCGCCCCTTTGATGCCCCATTCGGGAAACCCGAAATGGCCGAAGATCAGGCAGTAATCGAGAATCAGATTCACGACGGTGCCGCCACTGTTGACGAGCATGACGGTCCAGGTCTTGCCGCGGCCGGTGAAGAAACTGGCCAGCGAGGAATTGATCAGCAGCGGGCCGGCACTGATACAGATAATCCGAAAATAGATGATCTCATACTGACGATGGGTCTGATCATGGCCCACCCAGTTAAAAAACGGTTCCGCCAGGGGAATTAAAAAAAGTATCAAGAGTCCCGATGCGAAGGAAAAATGCACGCCCTGCCAGACCGCCGGTCCCACGCGCCGCGGTCTCGCCGCCCCGGTATATTGCGCGACAAAGGCATTAACATATTGAGCGATCCCCAAAAACAGGCTGATGACCGTGAAGCTGAGGATGCTGGCCTGTACGGCGGCGGCCATCTCCTCTTGCGAATGCCGCGCCAGGAACACGCTATCGACGAACATCTGGATCGTATGCGCGCTGGAGTTGAGAATCAAGGGAAACGCCAGGGACAAAACATTTGCACAGCCTCCGGGCCCCCGCCAGCGTTTTCGGATACGTTCTATCATAAACCCTGAATGTAACATAAATAATACCCGGGGGAAACCAAGACATTTAAAAGAATAGAGAATATTAATCACTTCGTACGAGCAGCATCGCAAAGTCGGTGTGCATTCGCGCCGCCCAGGCGGGTGAGATATGATGCAAACCGGAACAGAATTGATTCACCAGCCACTGCCGACCGCCGCCGGTTTTCTTCCTCGCCCGGCGACGAATCTCGTATTGAAAAACATTCGTATAAGAGAGGTGGTGAAGGATCCCACAATGTTCTTGAATCTGATTTCGCAGGGTTTTTGCATTATAGTGGTTCACATGGCCCAGGTCCATCGCCAGATGTTGGTTCGTTTGACCTTGATTAAATAAATTCGTCACTCGGGTGAGCAGATTATCTTCCAACGGCACCTTGAAAACTATATAGTTCGAGATTCGTTTTAATTCCTGCAATGCTATCGCCGGTTCCGGCACATGTTCCAATACGTCGATGATTAGCGTCAAATCGACACTTTTATCCGCTAAAGAAGTATGAGCGATGTCTTCATTCAAAACCCGCACCAGGTCCGGATTGTTCTTTTGCTGCTGTTCGAGCATCCCGGGACTGAGATCCAACGCCTGTTTCCGCACCGACAAGGAATATCGATCTTCCAGGTAAGACGATACTCCTTTGAGAATCAAACCCGCGCCGCCGCCGACGTCTAAGACATTGACTTCCTTTTGTTCGGAATCTAACTCGCCTGCCCAGCGATCCAGTACGGGAATAATCTTAGTCAATTTCCACGGCGTATCCTCCTGAAACAGATCCGGAAACTTCGCCAGATATTCATCCGAAGTGTAAAGCCATTTGACCTGTTCATTGATCTTGGTCATATAGGACAGCATTCTGTATCACTTAAAAATACGAGTTTAGGCATGCCACCCGCCCCTCTCATTAGCGCCGGGCTGAAGCCCGGCATTCTGCGCGCGCGTAAAGTTCTTTTAACCGTTTCAACGGTTTATTGCTGGTTGCTGAATACTCTAGACACTTAAATTAAAACAAGGTCGCATCCTCATCCGGTTCGGATTCAATATGACTGCGACTTACCGGCGTCGGCGGTTCCAGGCCCAGATGTTTACAGGCCGGGCCGGTGGTCATTCGGCCGCTGCGGGTGCGGGCGATAAAACCAATCTGCAGCAGATACGGCTCGACCACATCCTCCAGGGTATCGCGGTCCTCTCCCAGGGTTGCCGCCAGGGCTTCGATCCCCGCCGGCCCGCCGTTATATATCGTAATTAAAGTTTTTAAATACGCCCGGTCCAGGGTATCCAATCCCAGGTTATCGATCTCCTCAATCTGCAAGGCTTCTTGCGCCAACGTTTCCGTCACCACGCCGTCGCCATGGACCTGGGCGTAATCCCGCACCCGCCGCAATAGGCGGTTCGCGATCCGCGGCGTGCCCCGGCTGCAGCGGCTCAACGTCACCATGGCTTGCGGCACCACTTCTAATTTGAGAATTGTTGCCGAACGCTTCAGACATTGCTGCAAGTGCTCCTCCGACCAGAATTCCAGATGCTGCTGAATCCCAAACCGCGCCCGCAGCGGCGCCGTAATCAGTCCCGCGCGCGTCGTTGCCCCGATGAGCGTAAAGGGCTGCAGCGGAATATTGATCGTCTTGGCGTGCATGCCGCTATCGACGGTGAAATCCACCTTGAAATCTTCCATGGCCGGATAGATAAACTCCTCCACCACCGCCGGCAGCCGATGAATCTCGTCGATAAACAGCACGTCTCCTCGCTGTAGGTTCGTCAGGATTCCCATCAAATCCCCCGGCCGCGTCAACGCCGGACCGCTGCTCGTCTTAAGGTGCGCCCCCATTTCGTTCGCGATTACATGCGCCATCGTCGTCTTGCCCAGTCCCGGGGGACCGTGTAGCAGGATATGTTCGACCGGCTCGACCCGCTGTTTCGCCGCCGTTAAGGCAATGCGAATCTTGGCGATGGGTTTTTCCTGACCGATACATTCGTCCAGCGTCTGCGGCCGCAGCGTCAGATCATACCGATCCTCTTCCGGCTCCTGCCTCGATGCATCAATAATCCGTTCTCGCGCCATAATAAATTAGTTTCGAGTTTCTCGTTTTTGTTAGGGTGGCATGCTTAAGTACTCTTGAGCATGTTGTTTTTTGAAAGATAATTATGTAGTAAGCAATTTCCGAAATATTTCCACCGCTTCGGCAATTTGTTCCCCGGATACATCCAGGTGCGTCACCGCCCGAATCGTATCCGGTCCCGTGGCCAACACGTGCACGCCGGCCTTGAGCAATTTGCCCGCCAACGCCGCCGCCGACATCGTCGTGATCTGAAAGATCACAATATTCGTTTCCACAAAATCCGAATTCAACTTTATCCCCGGCAGCGATTCAATACCTACCGCGAGCGTCTTGGCATTGGCATGATCCTGCGTCAGACGCGTGCGATGTCGTTCCAACGCAAACAACGCACCGGCGGCGATGATCCCTGCCTGCCGCATACCCCCGCCGATCATCTTGCGAAACCGACGTGCCCGATCGATAAACGCTTCCGTCCCCGCCAACGCCGATCCGACCGGCGCCCCCAAACCTTTGGAAAAACAGACGCTCACCGAATCGAAATACGCAGCATACTCACACTCCGGAATTCCCGTGGCGACCGCAGCATTCCACAACCGCGCACCGTCCAGATGGATTTTTAGTTTCGCTTCCCGCGTCACTTGAGCTACTTCTGCAATGGTCTCGATCGGCCAGATGGTTCCCCCGCCTCGATTGTGCGTGTTCTCCACACAAAGAAGTTTGGTCGGCGCGAAGTGATAATTCTTCGGCCGCAGCGCTCTTTTCAAGTCCTCGGCCGTAAATACGCCCCGCACCCCCGGCAGCAGCCGACACATCACGCCCGACAAACCTCCCGGGGCGCCCGCTTCGTAGAAATAACAATGGGCGTTCTCGTCCAGCAGAATCTCATCCCCCGGCTCCGTATGGGCACGAATCGCTACTTGGTTCGTCATCGTCCCGGATGGCATATACACCGCCGCCTCTTTGCCAAGCAGATCCGCTACGCGCTTTTCTAACGCGTTGACCGTCGGATCATCGCCTAAAACGTCATCGCCCACCTCCGCATCCGCGATCGCCTGCCGCATCCCCGGCGTCGGCTGCGTCACCGTATCACTCCGCAAATCTATCATGAGACTACTCCCGCTTTGAGTCGATACACCGCCTGGACTAACGCATCGGTGGATCGCACCTCGTCGAACGTCTGGGTGGCACGAAGGATCAGTTCTTCCGCTTCGGTTTGGCGCTCGCCTAACTGTAATAAGATTTCCAGCGCTTCCCGTTCCATGTCCGAGAGCGGCTTGTGCGCCACGCCGGCCCGGGCCGATGCCAGGGCAAAGTCACTCATTTTCCCTTTCAATTCCGCTATGACCTGTTGGGCGGTGCGTTTGCCGATCTCCGGCAGGGTGGAAAGCATTTTATCGTCTCCGCTTTCGATATAGGATGCGACCTCCGCCAAGGGTTTGGCCAGCGCCCGCAGCGCCTTGCGAATCCCGATTCCTTTCACCGAAATAAACCGCTGAAAAAACTTCTTGTCCCCGGCATGCGGAAAACCGATTATACGAGGGATCAGATTTCCCCCCGTGGAACTGCCCTCGTAATATTCCAGGCAATATAACGTGATCGCTCGATTCCGCTGTTCCGACAGGTCGCTCACCGCATAGCCCGGCACCATCAACTCATACGCCATATCCCCCAACTCCAGAACCACCGAATTCGACTCGGTATCCAGTTCCACCAACGTGCCGGTTATCCGTGCGATCATAGTAAATCAGTTCTCAGTTGTGAAAACGAAATTTCATTTTTCCCTATAGTCCATGATCAGACTTTCAGGTTCGGTTTCGAAAGTTCGGTAAAGCAGCACATCGCAATCGCCAAGGCGTCCGCCACGTCCGCCGGTTCCGGTATTTCTGCCAGTTGCAACTGCGTCTGTACCGCGCGCTGCATCTGCTCCTTGCCCGCATGACCGTTGCCGGTCACGGATTTCTTGATCCGCGTTGCCGAAAAATCCCGTACCTCGATTCCCTGCCGCGCCGCCGCCAGTAAAAACATCGACCGCGCATGCCCCATCAAAATCGCCGTCCGGGGATGTTTATAATGCGAATACAATTCCTCCACCGCCATCACGTCCGGCTCCTGCTCCGAGAGCAGGGCATCGGCATCGATGTATATCTGCTGTAGTCTCTGCGCTAACGGCAGATTCTCCTCCGCCCGAATTGTCCCGGCATCCAGCACCCGCACCCCGCCTCTGCCCGGCGCGATCACCGCATACCCGCTTACCCGCAATCCCGGATCCACTCCCAATACTTTCATGATCGGATTTTAATACTCCCTCCCCATTTACCCATGTACCTATTTACTCATTTACGCTTTCCGCCACGTGGTTGTTTTATCCGGATGATCTTCCAGCGTAATCCCGATCGCTTTAAGCTTATCTCGAATCGTATCCGACAGCGCAAAATGTTTCTGCTCCCGCGCTTCGGCCCGCAGTTCGATCAGCAACTCCATCAACTCCTCTGTCAAACCGTCTCCTGTTTCCTGCGTTTCCAGCGGCCCGACCAGCAGGCCCAGCGCTTGCCCCAGCGACGTCAACATCCGCGCCCCCTCCCGCACCAGATCTTTTGCTTCTTTCCGGGCCTGGATCTCCTGCCGCTGCTGATCGATGAAACGATTAATCCCCGTACAAAGCTCATACAGCACCGCCATCCCCCCCGCCGTATTAAAATCATCATCCAGCGCTTCCAGGTACCGCAGCTTTGCCTGCGTCACCTTCTCGATAAACTCCTGATCGGCGGGGGCGTTCGCTTGTTCCTTATATTTCTCAATCGTACACGTGGTATTATACACCTCCTCGCCCGTCAGCCGTTCCGCCCGCTCCAGCAGCCGATACAGATTCATCATGCCTTTTTGCACCGCTTCAATCGCCTCATCGGAAAAATCGATCGGTCGGCGATAATGCGTACTCAACAGGAAAAACCGTATCACTTCCGGCGGGAATTCGGCCAGCAACTCGCTCAGAGGCTTGATGTTGCCCAGTGACTTACTCATTTTTTCCGTTTTCCATTCGCCGCCCGTCGCCTTCGTCTTCACCCGTGTCAGACCGTTGTGCATCCAGTACTTCGCGAACGGCTTTCTCGTCGCCGTCTCCGACTGCGCGATCTCGTTCTCGTGATGCGGAAACACCAGATCGATCCCGCCCCCGTGAATATCAAAATTCTCACCCAGGTATTTCATACTCATCGCCGAGCACTCGATATGCCAGCCCGGCCGGCCCCGTCCCCAGGGCGAATCCCAGCCAACCTCCTCGGCTTCCTTGGCCGACTTCCACAACGCAAAATCCCCCGGATTGCGTTTCCCGCTGCCGCTCAATTCCCGCGACGCTTCCAACTGATCATCACTCTGCCGATTCGACAGCTTGCCGTATGCCTTGCACTTGGTAATATCAAAATACACATCGCCCCCCGCCGCATACGCCGCATCGTGCTCAGCCAATTGCTGAATGAGATGGATAATATCGCCGATATGCTCCGTCGCCCGCGGATAGTGATCGATGCTGTTCACCCCCAGCTTCTCCATCGCCTCGAAATACGCAGCGCCAATTTTCTCGGCCAGTGCCTCCGTTGAGATCCCCAGCGCCTCCGCCTCGTAGATAATCTTGTCATCCACGTCCGTAATATTAATTACCAGCTTGACATCATACCCCTTGTACGTCAGGTATTTCTTAAACGCATCGAAGATCACCGGACCCACCGCGTGCCCGATGTGACTTTCCTTATACACCGTCGGCCCGCACACATAGACACCCACTTTGCCCGGCTCCAACGGCTCAAACAATTCCTTCTCGTTCGTCAACGTGTTATAAATACGCAACGCCACCCTTTACTTCCCTTATAATATCATCCCTGTGCAGGCAGGAATCCAGATTTAAAATGTCATTCTGAGCGCAGCGAAGAATCGCATCCATTTTTAATTTTTCCTTTTGAATTTTTAATTCTTTCGTGCCAATCCAACTACCGCCCAACATGCTATCGCCTCTCCTTTACCGATCTCTCCCACTCCCTCATTCGTCTTCGCCTTGATATTAACCGCATCCTCGGCCAGGTTCAGCATCTTCGCCAAACGTTGCCGCATCGCAGGCTTATGGTCTTTCAGTTTCGGTTTTTCCGCAATGATCGTTACATCCACATTCACCGGCGTATATCCACCCTGCCAAACCTTATCCAACGCCTGCTCCAGCAGCAATCCGCTGTCGATCCCCGCATACGCCGGGTCCGTATCCGGAAAATGCTCCCCAATATCTCCCAGCCCCGCCGCGCCCAGCAGGGCGTCGATCACCGCGTGCAGCACCACGTCCGCATCACTGTGTCCTGCCGGCCCAACCTCCGAGGCCACCTCCACACCGGCCAGAATCAGCTTCCGACCCGCCGCCAGACGATGCAAATCATATCCTTGTCCTATTCGTACGATCACTCTAGCCCTATCCTCTGAATTTCCCCCCCACCTTACCACATAAGCCCCCTGTGTCAACAGGGGGATCGAATACCCTGTGAAAACGTATCCCCGAGTAGCACCTTTTTATCAAAGCCGCGCACGTAAGTAAGCGGTATTTTTCCCCATTGGGTGGCATGCTCAAGTATTTTTGAGCATGGTTTCAAATGACTAAAGATCCGCATAC
>Ga0180438_10010783_pt1 | contig 11157 bp, 19 predicted proteins | sample SS_ome_12_FD_132455 | JGI IMG/M metagenome (GOLD analysis project Ga0180438, IMG submission 132455) | Hypersaline lake sediment archaeal communities from the Salton Sea, California, USA - SS_3_D_2 metaG | ecosystem: Environmental > Aquatic > Non-marine Saline and Alkaline > Hypersaline >...
AAAAGAAAGGAGTAAAGAATGAATCTAAATATTGATGGGTTTATCGTTAAAAACGTGCTTTGGTATTCTCATGGCTTCGAAACGATTGGTATTGTTGCGGGAGAAATAGAGGGATCTGGAGGGCAAACAAAAGCATATATTGGCTATGGTCATGGCATTAGCGTAAAGAGCGATATCAGATTAATTGTTAAGCATGGGGCACGTTTCCATCAAAATGATGCAATTTATTTGAGTGAATTTTTAAAGAAGGAAATGAATCTAAATATTGATGGGTTTGTCGTTAAAAACGTGCTTTGGTATTCTCATGGCTTCGAAACGATTGGTATTGTTGCGGGAGAAATAGAGGGATCTGGAGGGCAAACAAAAGCATATATTGGCCATGGTCATGGCATTAGCGTAAAGAGCGATATCAGATTAATTGTTAAGCATGGGGCACGTTTTCATAAAGAAGATGCAATTTATTTGAGCGAATTTTTAAAGAAGGAAATGCCATAATGGGAAGAGAAATAAGATGCGTACCTCCCGAGTGGAAGCATCCTATAGATGAAAATGGTTCTTATAAACCATTGTTCCGTTTTGATTTTGATGTGGATTTGAACTACTGGCTCGCTGCTTATAATTTATGGAAAGATGGCAACCATCCTGAACAAAAAAAAATACATAATATACATGATTTTGTAGATTATGAAGGATCTCCTCCAGATCCATTAGATTATGCGTTGTATAGAAAAGAAGACTGCAGTTGGTTTCAAGTTTATGAAACTATATCGGAAGGGACGCCTGTTACGCCACCATTTGAAACAAAAGAACAATTAATAGATTATTTAGTCAAATATGGGGATTTTTGGGATCAACACCAAGGCCTAAATGGGTGGGAACGTGAAGTGGCAGAAAAATTTGTAAAAATTGGTTTTGCCATGACTGGGGCTATTATTGATGGCAAATTTAAAAGGCCACGTGACGGTCAATTTTAATAATAGAGGAGAAATAATTTATGATTACAGACGCTAGCCTAAGAACTACCACAAGTATAACATTAACCAATGAAACGTGGGCAAAAATAATATCGCAGATTGAGTATTTGTTGGAAAATTTTCTGCTTGAACGCCCGTCTTATAATCTCAATCATAGGTATTGGCGACCATTAGAACGATTTTATATGGATATACACTCTGAAGTTCATAATGCAAAATACAGAACAAAAATTGAAAATCTCTATCTTGAGTTTGATGAAACTTTAACTTTTAAAGAATTAGCTCAAAAATTTATAGAACAAGACTCTGACGAAAAAGACGAAGAGGATGAAACGGATGAAGGATGAAAATAACCAATAATTTTTATTATCGGATATATCACCAATTATGCGCAAAAGGCACTTAATAATAAGTTTTAAGATATATCCGATAATAAAAATTATCGGATATATCAATGGAATAAGAAGGTTTATTAAAGGATTTGTTGAGGTGGGCTTCTGCCCTTTTAACTGAGGAGAAAAATTACATGACTAATACAAAAAATATTATAAAAATGTGGGAACATGATGGATGGGGTAATAGTATTTATTTTTTATTTCCCCGCCCCATTGACAAGATTAGCAGAATTACAGGGCATTTGAAACAAAAACCAAGAATTGGTGATGAAGTATTAACAGAAATGCAGGATGGTAAAATAGGATCTTATGAAGTGATAAAGGTCAGGTATCCTGGTAACCCTCCAGATCAATTTTTTTGTGACGTTAAGTTTTTAAAATATATTGAAAATATAGATAATGATGGAGAAAAATAAAGTGATTATTAGGTTGGCTTCTGCCCTTTTATTAACTGAGGAGAAAAAACATGATTATTAGCGGTAAACATATATGGGATAGATGCCCTAGATGCGGCAAAATGATTCGTTTAAATAAATTTTTAATTGGTGATTTGCATTTATGCACTGTTACACAAGAAGAAGAAATTAACTTAGAGGCAATCTTGCATTGCAAAAGACAACAACTAATGCAACCGAGGAAAATTGATTTAGCAACCCTCTTTCAGTGCAAAGATCAACAAGAATTTATGAACAAACAGGAGAAATAATGAAGAATATAACCTTAATTATTATTATCGAATCTTTATCACAAGAAAAACCTATTTCTTATGCGCTAAATACGGGATCTTTTCCAAGATCAAGGCATGCAACAGATTTCAAAATTATTATTAAAAACAGTGAAAATGGCCTGATTAACTGGATTCAAGTTATTAAATATAATACTGTTATAATGGAAATAAAAGAAAGTGCTTGCGCTATTTTTGGATGTGATGAAATAAAACCATAATTAAATGCAAAAATTAATCATCCCTCACATTTCAGAATCAAAAATATTTTGGACAGCCCTAGAAATGCCCTGCCCTGTCGCTGAATATAAATTCCGCAAAGAGCGGCGTTGGCGCATTGACTATGCGTGGCCTGAGGTTAAATTAGCAATTGAAATTGAAGGGGGCGTCTATAATTATGGCGGTCATAATAGCATATCAGGATTTAAAAAAGATATTGACAAATATAATGCGCTTACTGAAGACGGCTGGCATCTGCTTCGCTATTTGCCTAAGAAAATTAACTATACACAAATTCAAAAAGTCTATAAAATGTTAACATAATGAAACTGATAGCACCAATACCTATTATAATTTTTATTGCATTATTATGGTTAATATTCTGGTTGGCTACAAATGTTAATCACAGTGCAGCTATGCGAATATTGCAAGAAACTAATTATAAGAATATCCAAATAACTGGCTATAATTGGTTTGCCTGCTCTTCTGATGATTGGTCACATACTGGCTTTATTGCCGAAAACTCATCCGGAACGCTGATAAAAGGAACGGTCTGCTGTGGTTTAATATTTAAAAATTGTACAATAAGATTTAAATAATGGACGCTCTTCAATATAACTGGCTTAAAGCAGACTATTATAGCTTATTAGAACAATTTAAAAACAGTATCTCTCACAAAGATATTTATGATCACTTGCGATTATACATAAAATTCGATAAAAGGAAAAAACTCATTCATTACAACGGTAACAATGACGAATTAATAAAAAGTTATTTTCCACTCTCATGCTTAACAAGACCCAAGGAAAAAAAATACGAACAAAGAAAAAACCACTGGTAAAGACTGAGACTATATCTTTTGGCGTTTATGCTTTCGAGCCATTATCCAGTTACCTGCTACAGCAATGGTTCTGCTCTTATCCACTTAACCAAGTCAAGTACATAAACATGACTGCTTTTTTTAAAGTGTAGCATATCACTTGTCGTAATAAACTGCTCAAAGTTCAATCTACCGTCTGCCTTGCGGGCAACAAAGGATTTAACCCCACCGTGCGATTTCCCTTCAATTCGTTCAACCTTGCGAGTATCCGGAAGCTATATTCACTTGAGTGTATAGCATTAAGCCACTTTTCATTTATTACCGAAGGCGTCTTTACGTTTTAATATTTACCAATATTAACGATAGCTGGATTTGAACCAGCAACCTCATGAGACTAGCCATGCGCTCTACCAGATTGAGCTATATCTATATTAACAAAGATGTGCGCCTTCAATAGTTTCATCATCTTTTGGACGACAAAATGCTATACATCTTTTATCTTTCCTCTGCCAAGTACTCAATAGTTTTTCAAGTCTCGCGGTATAACCCGTTTAACTCTCAAACTGCAATACGCCTTTGTTTGCAAAACTCAGACTATTATTGCTACCCTTCATCTTCACAGCACGAAATTTAGCTCATGGAGGAATTTTGCTATTTTTCTCTTTAACTGCTCCAGTTCCCAATAAGGCTGGTAAACAGTTATTCTTTCCCATGATTTCTTACCTGTTAGTTCCGTTATCCACGAAACCCTCTTTCGAGGAGACTAGGCTTGCTTCATGTTGCCTATTGCTAGGCGGCAGTTAAGTTAAATCCCCACCTTTCCTCTAGTTACCTAGATTTATCTGATGAAGCCAGTATTAAAAGCTTAACATAAAGTTAATGATTTGTCAAGAAATTAATCAATCAGCCCGGTTGATTGATTAATCGTCGGTTCTTCAATAATTGCAAACTTACCGCTTTTAGTAGATCCATTGCCCTTATCATCTTGGTCTTTTAAATAATTAATATCGTCATTTAAATCAACCATAACGTGGGTTAAGTTATCTATCTTGTTGTTTAATAAAATAAGTTTGTTTTCAATTAAAGTTATTTTTTCGCGAATTATCTCCTGACCTTCAAAGATATGTCTCAGAGTTTGGTTTAATTCTGTAATTTGGGAGGTAGTATTTGGATAGTAGTTCATAATTTATTTCTCTATACATTTAAAATGACTTTCTAATCCTTTGATGTTAATAGAGTTATTATCTACATCTTCATCTAATGCTTTAAGCTGCATATTAATTCTGCTGATAGCTTCGTGGTTGCTCTTAACAATATGTTCGTTTTCAAACCAGATTGTACAAGCTAATAATATTGTTACGAAAATCCAACCATTATCACAGATAAATTTAAAAAATTTCGTTATGCGATTGATTTTCATTTAGAAACGCCCTTTACTTTTTCATAAGTTCTGCAAAGACTATATAGTCCTATTATGCCACCCATACATTCGTATAAAATATTTGGGATCGCTCTAAACCATAATTGCATGCCAGTTATTATTTTCTCAGCGATAACTGGATATCTGGCATAAAAGACACCAAAAGGAATGGCTAAAACGATAAAAAACAAAGTAACATAAATTACAGATGGCCTACCCCGCGAAGTCCATTTATCTTTACTGGCGGCTTCTGTTTCTAACAATTTATATTGCCCAGCAATTGTTGCTAATTCGCCATTTGCCGCTAGCTTGTCTATTTCGGCTTGAGCTTTTAAAACTTCAGTTTTATCTGGGAAAAATTTATCAATTATACTTTTTGCAAAACCTGCGATATTTAAAATATCAGTTATCATTTGTTATCCTTCGGACGCTCTATCCATGTGTGATTTTCTTCTTCTTTAATTTGAGCTTTTCTGGCTTGAATATCTGCCTCTAATGCATTAAGCAATTCAATATTACATATTGAAGTTAAAATTTTGCTCCAAATGCCTATAAAATAATATTTTATATTAATATCCTTAAAACCATTAAATGCTATATCGATAAATTTATGCGCCTCAGGTTTGATAAAATTCTCTAAAGCAGCATCATCCGCTTTGGTAGGCGTTTGTTTAACATAAGCCCCGATTGTATTATCGATCACAATATCAGCTCCAGCATGCGCTCCGCTTCTTAAAAACGGCTTAAAAATAGCTTTTAAATTAATAGCTTTTAAATTAAACATCGACTTACTCCTTATTATATTGATGAATTCCAGCTGCATCTCTTGGGTTCGTTACGGGTATTTTATAATTTTGAATTTTGCCACCACACGTTGATATATATTTACAAACAATTTTAACAGCTTCTTTCGGAGTAGCATTCATATTTAAAGCTCCTAATGCTATCTCTTCCCCTCTCCCAATAGCACAAAAATCTGAAACTTCATGACAAAAGCATCCTTCAGATTTAAATATTATGCCATTTGTTTTTTGTATAAAAATAGTTTCTAAATAAACATTTTCATCATTATATGAAACTCCCATGTGGCGATGGAATTCTGCCAGGAAGTCAAAATAAATAGCTATTGAAAGAGATCCGACATCAAATTGCTGCCCTAGGCAAAAGTATTTAAAAAATTCACAAATTTCAGCATGTCCGCTTGCTCCTATTAAAATATCGTTATATGCGCCTATTTTTTCTGTTATTTTTTCTACCTCATCTTCTATAATTAATTGATTGCTCATGGAGCGGCCATCTGACGCAATTTCTATTCGATCATGATATTTTTTTGCTGCTATTATAGTCATACAACCCTCACGTTCTACGTGGAACATTTAACATGTTTATTATAACTATCGATAAAATGCTCAACAGTCCCCTTCCCTGCCTCAGTATTATAGTACTTTTTCCAGTATTTTGCCAGCCCTTCAATATCATCTGCTGCTGGCAATGGCTCGGGAATCATTAGATATTTGCATCTGGCAATAGCACATTGGTAATAAAGATTGCCGATAAGATTTGCTTTAGTAGCCAATATTATCTCGTCATTACTTTCTCGAATCTTTGCCCGAATAATTGGGTTAAACATAGAATATTGCAGTCCAAGCACATCCATCAATAATTCCTGTTTGCGAGCAGTTCTTTTTTCATCTAAAACCGTTTTAGATATCCCTTTTATTCTTTTTTGTTTATAAGATGGACGATCAAGGTAATCTGTAACAGCTTTTTCGGTTTTTAATTCAATTTGCCAAAGCCCGAACGCTCCTTCATTACTATCAAGTGAATAATTAATTTGACGTAAATATTTGCCGTAATCGCTTTCGCAGGCAGTGCCGAGTATCAAATTAACAGCCGATTCGCTATTTAATCTCAAATAATCTAGCACCGGAATTATTACAAAATCTTCTAAATGTTTAGCTAGCATTTTTTGCAGATTCTTTAGCTACAATTCTTGCTTCATCTATGGCGTTCAAAATAGGAGCTGCAACAGCATCTACAAATTGAATGCCCTTAATCACTTCCTCAAGAAAATTCATATCAGACGAATCAAGATCAATTACCCCATTTTCATATAGTTTGTCAGCGATAAATTTAGATTTGCGCGGATCTTTAGAACGATAAGTGTCCATATTATTAGCCAAAATTTGGCTAGCAGGTTTATCGTCAATTTCTTTTCCGGCGCGAGTCATTAATTTAAAATTTAAATCAAGTTTCATAAATACACCTCCGTTCGTATTATATCATAATTATGTTGTGCTATCATAATATGGCACATATTTAACAACTCCATTTATTTCTACTGGAATTGATCCGGCAGAGTCAGTCGTACTTGTAGCTATTGAATTAGTCATTGTTCCAAGAAAATCAATAAATCCCTCAGAAGTATCTAATTGTTGTAACCATAACGCTGGAATAGCCGCATCAACGGTATTTTGATTAACTGCTAATTTGCCAAGTGGAGTACCGGTATTTACACCAACTCGATTATTTCCAGCATCAGTAGCAAATAAATATTGATCACTAGCACCTTTAATAATTATATCTTTATCAGCACCAGCATTATTTATGGTAAATTTAGTAGTGCTGCTACCAAAATTCATTGCAACTGCAGCAGATCCTTGAATTATTTCCCAAGAAGCATTGCTATCTGAGCCATACTCGCCACCGACATAAGATTGCCCCGCACCATTACTTATAACATTTAATCTTGTTGATCCATCAGTCGTTGTTGTTTGTAAATTGATTATTGCATTTGTGCTTAATAAATCTGTTTCAGTCGCTCCCTCATCTATTTCAAAATATTCTGCTCCTGTTCCAAATCTAAAAGCTGCCTCATCCTCCATCCAGGTAATCACACCATCACTAGTTTCTCCATTAAATGTTAATGTATTATCAACTCCAGCAGCCCCATACCCAATCGTTACATTCCCTTGTAATGTTGACGTTCCTGCTACATTAAAATTACCATCAGCAAGTATTTTGTCTGCATTAAATTCGATTGTATCAGTGCTATCTCGATAAACAATATTTCCATCTTGAGTTGCTCCATCAAAATAAATGCGAGGATTAGCAGAAGCATTTCCGACCGTAATATCACCATCAAACTGTGATGTGCCAGTTACGGTAAAATTTTTATCGATAATACAACTTGCAGCAGCCGCATCAAATGTTACAACATCGTTATTTGTCGAATCTTTTATAACCAATTTACCATTTGTAGACGAACCGTCACCTAATGTTAAATTTTGCCATATACCAACATTTGTTTTAAATAAACCAGCATTATTGCTAATTACATCATTAAAAACGACATCGTCTGTGGTAGCTAATGGTTGATTTAAGCCACCTAAATAGCCCCATTGTGCAGCACTTATAGTTGTTGTTCCTATATTTTCCAGTTGATCTACTTCTGCTGAGGTTAAATCTAATACACCATTAGCATTTATCGAAGTACCATTTACGCTCGGCATATTTGTAATTTCAAGATTTGTAAACCATCCTTTCGTAATTCTTGCGCCTGTAGCCCCAATATCATCTGCTGCTGTATGTGGTATTAAATAATTTGGTGTACCAGTAACTCTATCCCATAAATGAAGTGCATCTGTAGCAGTTTTAACAACATGTTCAGTAACAAGAGCAGTATTTGAATCATCACCCAAGGTAGTATCCGTTGAAATTTCATCTATAACTTGACCGCCATTGACGCTTAATTGATAAGCATCCGTCTTGCCGTTTGTTATATCAATATTTAATACAGGTATCCATGCAGAACCAGTCCAATAACTTCCAAACCTACGCACACCACCACCATAATCATCAGTAATACAAGACGCTCCGCTATTTACATTTGTTAGATCAAATAATCCTTGACGACACTCTAATATTAAAACGGTCCCGCTTGCCGCTTGAATATTTGCATTCGTTGCTTTTTCTATTTCAAGACGAAGCGAACCGGCTTGAACATCCGCCAATCTTTTACCGGATGCTCCAGAATATTGATAAACTTTAGCGGTTAATTGACCTCCCGTGACAATAAAAGCATCATCAATATTATTAGCTGACGTGCCAACAACTAAAGCATCGACATACGATACATTGCCACCTGTTTTCTTAATTGCATAGGTTTCGCCCGCATCTGGTATAAAATTACCCCAAATAACGCGAGAATTATTGGCAATATCCAGCTCTTTTGTACAATTAGCAGTAGGAGCATCAATGCTTACATAATCTCCGATACTTCCGCCATCATATTCACCGCCATCTGCTATATTAACAGTAATTCTATTAGAAGCACTTCCTGCCCCGATTGCTGTAAGGGTGGTGGATAAAGTATATTTTGCTTCTTCTATGCTTTTACCATTATTAGCGTCATCACCTGCTAATGATACAAAATAAGCCTGAATTTGATCTTGCATCTTTAATTGTTTTTGTTGAATTTGAGCCATTGTTTAATCCTCATTAAGTATTATTTTTATGATTACTAACAACTGCTGCCAAAACAGATTCCTCTTCAGTTGTTAGTTCAGTTTCAAAAGCTATCTCAACTTTTAATGGGTCGCCATCACAGTTACATTTAACTTTAAATGGTTTGGTCGGAATAGCATTTTCGACCTCTTGATAAAGCCAGATTTGATTCTGTTCGCCATCAAGGCGTAATGGATTATTGATATTATATGACCCATTAACTAATTCTCTAGTATAATTATAAGTGTACATAATTATTTCTCCAATTAATTATAAGTGTATTCAATTCCATAAACATCGGCATACGTCCCTATACCATTATTATCCCAAAAAATACCAATTCTATCGCCAGCACTTACAGATGATAAAATTCCTGAAAGATCTATAGTATAAAATGTATCGGCACTAGCAAAATTATATGTGCTTGTCGTGTCGCTTTCAGTATGTGTGTTAGTTGCTTCTCCATTACCAGCATAAGTCGAGGAAAAATCTATATCTCCATTAGTCACAGTTCCTCTTGTAGATAAAACAAATCTAGGAGATATAACAAATGAATTAAAATCTAATGGAATTTCAAATGTAAAATATTGTGAGCCTGCTCCAGCAATAGGATTTATTCGATAACCGTTACGATTTGCCGTATAGTTAGTCGCTGCTAAAAATACATATTTATCTGAAGAAGTTCCAGCAACTCCATACCATGCAATTAATTCGTCTGTAACTGCCAATGCAACCCCTGTCCAGGTCAATGACGTTCCCCCCAGTGTATAAGTGGTGGCTCTTTGGCCATTTAGATATAAGTTTACTGAGGCATTAGAGTTTGGTGTTTGGCTTAATGTAAATGCAGTTTGACCAGGAGAGCTTATCGTTAACGTGTCTACAATCGGTACAACAGCAGCACAAACTGCCGCATCAGCATAAGCTGTGCTAGCCGGTTTTGTGCTATTATCGCCGGGAGATTGAGTTACTACCGTAGTTCCATCAGGCAAATGTAATGCGTCAAAATCATAAACTTTAATTGTTCCTAAGCCGCTATCGCTTCCCCCCGTTCTTTTGCCACAGCGTATAATAATCTGAGCACCGGGTACGGTCGCTGAAGTTGTTATATTACCATTAAATTCACCGTTAATTACCATATATATATTTGCACTGCCTGTGTCGCCTACAATTATATTGCCCGTATAATTTCCGGTTAATTGTACAAAAGCATAACCGCCAGTGCTTTGTATTTCGATATCGCCTGATACATTTTTACCGTGATGAAACAAAGTAGCTCCATTATGTAATCTAGCAAATTTCTCACTTGCTAATATATTAACTTCTTCAATCGCGCTATCCATTGTCCCTTCATATAAATCAAATGCGAATGTTCCAACTGAAGCAGATATATAAGAATTTCCCCTTACATATGAAATACCTGCCCCCGATGCAACATTACGATAAATACCGCGTGTTTGAAATGGCAATGTTTGAACCGTAAGCTGATCGAAAACAAAAGAAGTGTTTTGTTTCATTTTGATAGTGTTATTTATTTGAAACGCTGCATTATTTGCATTGATATAAATATATTCTGAAGTATAATCCAGATCGGTCGCTAATATGTAAAATCCTGCATCATTAGTTTTTATTGCGTATTGATTCGATGCGGTGGGAGTTTGAAGTGTCGCGGTATCAATACCCTTTTGATGAGTAAGAAAAGAATGTTGATTATTTAATCCAGTATCAGAATCATTTCCGTTGCTTTCTACCCAATATATTTGAGCATATGATTTATTTAACTCATTGACAGATCCCATAATAGTTTTGCTAGTCGTAGTAAAAGTATCAGTAGGATTATCACCCAATATCAATTTATTAGGTATTGAGCCACCGATATCGGTTTCTAACTGCATATTTCCAGTTGGATTTGCCTGTACAGCCAAATCATTAATCTTTGTATTTGCCATTATAATTCTCCGTTAATAATCTGAATTTGCGGTAATTCTAGTGTTACCATCTGCTGTAATTCTGTCGTCTCCTGCGGCTGTAATTCTAAAAAAATTCTCATATACATGCTCCCAACGATTATTTATCATCATAAAGAATTTTTTTAAATTTGT
>Ga0180438_10010790_pt1 | contig 11155 bp, 11 predicted proteins | sample SS_ome_12_FD_132455 | JGI IMG/M metagenome (GOLD analysis project Ga0180438, IMG submission 132455) | Hypersaline lake sediment archaeal communities from the Salton Sea, California, USA - SS_3_D_2 metaG | ecosystem: Environmental > Aquatic > Non-marine Saline and Alkaline > Hypersaline >...
CAGCGGTCTTCGTCGAAGGTCACATCCCGCACCCAGTGCAGTCGGTTCTCGATTCCCCAATGGCCCCGCACCAATCGCAGCAGTTGCGCGGGGGTCGCCTGTTGCGGGGAGAGGCTGGTGATGGTATAGGAAGTCTCGATCTTGGTCTTCCCCTTGCGCCGACGCAGACTGGTGAGTCGGCCCATCTGGGCCAGGCCACTCTGCCCATTCGTTGAGCTCTGTCGACAGCTCCAACTCCCGCACCTCTAACCGATCACCATACCGGTTGCGCCGGCGAACAACGCTGGGCGCAGATGGGGGATGCTCGAACAACAACGCCACCACGGCGTGCAAGTCCGACTGGTTTGCCTTCAGCCGGAAGAGCCAGTGGCCCCCTTTTGCTTGATCTTACGGCAGATGTCTCTCTGCTCCAACAGGGCGTCTCCTGTGACGATCTGGCCCTTCATTCAGGTCCAGGCTCTCCAGCACCGCCTTGGCAGCCTCCGATTCTCGGCCTTTGCCAGGCGCGGCCCCGGCCGCCCTCGCGGGTCCGGCACCCGCCCCAACGCCTCCAACAAACTCTCTTTCCGCCTCGCTGCTGCCATGGGTGTGTAACCTCTGCCACAACTGATCTGCTCCTAGATACCTCCTCCTGATCTCATATCAAGATAACGCAATGACCCTGATGACAAGCTTGACAATCGACAAACGTGGTGGTATTTTGGCGCGTGCTGGGTGTTGCCCGCAGATGGAAACGGGTCTGAGCGCGGCGTGAAGTTATCCGGTCAGCCTCTTCCGTTGCCGTTCAGACTAAGAGAAGGGAGGTTGTGCGTGGCCACTGGCAGAGTCAAATGGTTCGACGACGCCAAGGGGTATGGCTTTATCGAGAGCGAAGAAGGTGACGTATTCGTTCATTACTCCGCCATCGTAAGCAGCGTACCCGGGCGGAAGAGTCTTTATGAAGGCCAGGAAGTCGAATTCGACGTTACGCCGGGTCCGAAGGGGTTGAAAGCAGCGAACGTTCGAGTTCGCTAGGGATACCGGAGAATCCGACCGGCACGTCCCCGGTAGATGTGGGGGCACACTATAGAGTTCCCTAATTCAGTGAATAGGGGACATGGACTTTGGCGCAAAAAGCGTACTTGACGAAGCAGGAGCGTTGGCAGGTACGCCTAACAACAGAGAACTGTCTGAGCGAGAGGCAGTTCCGACCTGTGTGACCTTGTTGTAACATCCCCCGAAGTGTATCCGCTCGGCTACGGAATACTGCCTGTAGATCGAGCTAGGAGAAGTTCGCTCAGCAATCACTCACTCCGCTGATCGGAGGGGGGATGTCGTGGATAGGCACTTAGCCACGGTGTACGTGGCAAACTTGCCGTGGCGGACAACTGAGGATGAACTCGCTAATTTGTTCGAGGCATATGGACCCGTGGTCGACGTACGGGTTATTCAGGATCCTAACACCGGTCGATCGCGCGGGTACGGCTTCGTGGAACTGGGTGCTGCCGATTCCGCTCAACGGGCCGTGGCAAGCCTCAACGGACACGAGTTCAACGGACGACGCTTGGTGGTAAGCCCCGCTCGGCCGAAACGGGGACGCATCTGAGCTATGTCCTCGTCAGTGCTCAATGATCTCCGCTAGCACCGGAGAAAATTGCTGGAATTGTTCGCCTATCTGAAACGCCTTCTGTACGGCCTGCACGATGCTGGCTGACACGGTGGGTTGGGGGGGAGATATTATGTGTGCCAGAGGCTCCCCTTTAGACACTTTTTCACCCACCTTTATTCGAAGCCAAACACCGCATAGCTGGCGTCTATGGCTCTCTCCCCAAGTTGCTTTGAGATCACGCGATATAGTTCCAATGCGCTTAGCGTCGATCTCGGTGATATAGCCGGAATTCGGCGACTCGACTGGGGTGCGTATAGCGTTCCGAAGAATCATTTCGGGATCGCCTAAAATGCTGTCATCGCCACCTTGCGCCAGGATTAGCTCTCTGAACTTCGCTAGACCAGCGCCGCTGTCGAGTCCCTGGCGGGCAAGTTTCCGCCCCTGCTTCGGTGACTCGGTTTTTCCTCCAAGCGTTAGCATATGGCCTGCGACGATCTCGCAGAGCTCGACGAAATCCGACCGTCCTCCACATCCACCTTTGAGTGTCTCTATCGCCTCGACCAATTCGGGGCCATCCCCAACCGCCTCGCCAAGTGGTTCTTCCATTCTCGTCACGAGTGCGACGGTTTTCTTTCCCGCCTGGAAACCTACCTCGACCATGGCTCGAGCGAGCGCTTGGGAAGATGCAAGGTCTTGCATGAAAGCTCCTCGGCCGAACTTCACATCCAGCACGATTGCATCTGCGCCCACCGCCAGTTTCTTGCTCATAATCGAGCTGGCAATGAGCGGTATACTCTCCACCGTCGCTGTCGAGTCCCTCAGCGTATATATACGTTTGTCGGCGGGTACCATGGCGTCGGTTTGGACAGCAATTGCGACACCGATATCTCGGATCTGAGCACGGAACCGATCTGGCGAAAGTTGTGTAGTTAATCCCTGGATGCATTCCAGCTTGTCAATCGTGCCACCCGTATGTCCGAGCGCGCGCCCAGACATCTTTGGGACTGGGATGCCAAAAGATGCCACCAGCGGAGCCACGACAAGGGTTGTCTTGTCTCCGACTCCGCCTGTCGAATGCTTGTCGACTTTCGTGCCGGGAATTCCTGTTAGATCGAGACGTTGGCCGGACTCGACCATTTCCATGGTCAGAGCCGTCGTTTCAGCAACGGTCATGCCGCGCAGGACAATCGCCATGAGTAGCGCTCCCATTTGTCCTTCCGACATGTCGCCCTTCACGTAGGATTGGACTGCGCGAGCGATGTCATCGCTGCTCAACTCACGACCATCGCGCTTGTCCGCAATGATCTTCCTGATGCTCACGCGCGTCCTCCGTTAGGCCGAGTGTGAATTCTATCATCTCCAAGAGGAGAATGGCAACGGACAGAAGGTTTTTCGTTTAGGGGGTGCGCGCGCAGGTTTCGATAGGCATTGGATTGATTTCAGAATCCCCCGATGTTCGGTTTGCATACTCGGCCAAGGCGGCGCCCGACGTAAAAGCGATTGGCGACATGTTCTCTCCTGAGTCAACCGAGGCCGCGCTGGCGATCTTCTGCAGGTCATTCATGAATCGGTCGGCCTCATACTCGACCTCCATCACTGTCACATCTTTCTTCGCGGTAACGAGGGAGAGGACATCTCGACCGATAAGCATGTATAAGACCCCAGCGACAACAGCTCCGAGAATACGGTAGTGCCACAAAGATCGTTGGCGCGCGGCAAAGGCGCGCTCAGCCGCCACGCGATGGCGTAAGTACGCGCCGGGCGGACGAATCGAAATTATCGGAGAACCAAGTCTCTCTCGGCCGATAAGAGGCCGTTGCGGCGAGGTGGACACATCTTCCTCCAAGCGCGCCATGCCGATGCCGCGCCCCCATACCTCGCCTTCCCAGTTATGCAGTTATTCCATAGTCTCCTTACTTGGCTGTGACATGGTGAGCAGATTGAGTCACTGCTAGCTTCTATTTCGCCTCTTCCCCCGGCGTCGTCCTAGTTCGAATGCCGTGAAATTGACCTCCAGCAAGGATGGGCGTAGGCACGCTTCGAGTGCATTCTTCCATGCCTGCTTCGGAATGTCGATGTGCCGGGAGAGGGCTCCAATGAGCACGGTATTTGCAGCACGGGCATTGCCAGCCTTCTCGGCCAGCCTAGCAGCCGGAATAATGACAGCATTCTTCGTGAAAGAGCGCAATCGATCAACGATATTTACAGGGTACTCAGGGGCTCCGGGAGGACGCACTGCCGGCGCAAGACGCAGTTCATTAGCAATCAGTATGCCATCGGGTTTCATGCGATGCGCGTGCCGAAGCGCCTCGAGCAGTTCCAACGCAACGAGGATATCCACCTCCCCATCGGGTATAAGGGGCGAGTAGATTCGCTTCCCAAATCGAATCTCACTGACGACCGCCCCGCCCCGCTGCGCCATTCCGTGCACCTCATTTTTCTTGATGTCGTAGCCCATTACTAGTGCGGCCGACGATATGATGTCACCGGCCAGGATAATCCCTTGTCCACCGACTCCAGCAATGGAGATGTTCGTTGCCCTACCCACTCTTCGAAACCTCCGTGATCGCTCCAGCCGGACAGAGCTCGGCACACACGCCACAGCCGGCGCACAGCTCGCCGACTATTTCCACCCGTTTCTTCCGTGCACCCTTCGGTGTACGATCCACAATGGCGGGGCATCCATGGCTCAAGCACTGCCCGCAACCCACACAGCGATCGGCCTCTACTTGATAGGAACGACGAATACGACCGCGGTCGAGCAGCACACACCGGCGTCGAGCGATGATAACGCTCGGCTCTTGCCGCTCAAGTGCTTCTGCGATCAGCTTCTGAGTCTTCTTCACTTCGTAGGGGTCTACGACCGAGACATCTCGCACTCCTACGCCCCGACAGACATCCTCTAGCGACAATCGGTTCGTGGTTTTGCCATTGGCGGTTTTCCCAGTAGCAGGGTGCTCCTGATGTCCCGTCATGGCCACAGTTTCGTTATCGAGGATAATAACGGTGGTTGAGCCCTTGTTGTAGACGACATCGATCAACGGCGTGATCCCTGAATGCACGAATGTCGAATCCCCGATAACGCCAACGATGTTGTCGCTCCGGCCGGTGGCTTTTTCGACTCCATGAGCCACTCCGATCGATGCCCCCATGCAAATACACGTGTCCATCGTCCGCAATGGCGGCTGCACGCCAAGGGTATAGCACCCGATATCGCCGGAGACGAAGACCTTCAACCGCTTAAGTGCTGTGAGCAGGGCGCGATGGCCGCATCCCGGACAGAGCACCGGGGGTCTGGGCGGCAATCCACTAGCCGGAGGTCTTGTTCGGCGCCGCCTCGCCCCCAGGAACGAAGCAACTAGGTCTGGCGTGAGTTCTCCGTTCTTAGGCGGAGCCGGTTCGTGAGCGAGTGCGAGGCCCATGGCCCGAACTTGGCTCTCGAGAAATGGATCGAGCTCCTCGACGACGTATAACTTCTCGACGCTCGCGGCAAATTCTCGAATCAACCTTTCGGGGAGAGGGTATGTCAGTCCCAGCTTCAACACCGAAGCTCGTGGTCTCGCTTCTTTGACGTAGTAGTAGGATACGCCGGAGGTGATAACCCCAATCCGAAGATCGCTCATCTCCATTCGGTTCAAGGAACACGATTCCGCGTATGTGGCGAGTTCTCTCATGCGGATCTCAACCAGCTCGTGGCGGCGGCGCGCGTGCCCGGGAACCATTACGGTCTTCGCTGGCTCGCAAACAAACCCCGACGGTTCGTACTCCACCCGGTTGCCGAGTTCCACGACTGTATTTGAATGGGCCACTCGCGTCGTAATCCTCAACAAGACTGGCGTGTCGAACTGCTCGCTCAGCTCGAACGCGGCAGCCGTAAAATCTTTCGCTTCCTGACTATCGGAGGGCTCCAGCATCGGGATTTTGGCGAGTTGCGCATAATGGCGATTATCCTGCTCGTTCTGCGAGCTGAACATGCCCGGGTCGTCGGCAGTCACGATCACCAGGCCGCCCCTCACCCCAACATAGGAAGCCGTAACCAGCGGGTCCGACGCAACGTTGAGCCCGACGTGCTTCATCGACACGAGCGTTCTCGCGCCCGCTAGAGATGCCCCGAGCCCGACCTCGAGCGCAACTTTCTCGTTGGGCGACCATTGTGCGTGAACGCCCGGACACTCTACGATTGCCTCGAGAATCTCGGTCGAAGGTGTGCCGGGATAGGCAGAGGCGAAACGAACTCCCGCTTCGAATGCTCCCCACGCAATTGCTTCATCCCCGGAAAGCAAAACCAGATAGTCAATCGTTTTTTTGCTCATTAAGATACCTCAAAGAATTCAAGGTTTACAGAGGCGAGAATAGCACAGTCATTCCCCTGCGAACAAGGCTCGCCGGAGCAGAGGAAACGCTTTTAATTCCAAGAGAGGTGGTTCACGACAACAGTATCTGAGTTGGGTTTGCAGCAGATAGAGAAAAAAAGCATCAGCAGCTCATTTCGGTGAGTTGGACAATCCATCTCGTTCTCCAGCACCCACGCCAAGACGACGGCACTGAAGTCGTGGGCAGAACAGCAGTCATTGGCAATCACACGACGGAGAACTCAAGCCCCCAAACCACATCTGCGCATCAAGACACAAACCGTCCCCCGCAAACTAAGCTTCGAATCGACCAAGTCCTCCCCGCAGTGAAGGAGAAAACTCCGCCACGTCACAAACTATACCTTGTATGGTGTAGGGTTCTATTGAACCGCCAAGACGTAGCCCCATACTCGATCATCGATCATTTCATTCAAGCAGGAGGAGTATCGTGACGAATGATACACTGGCCGCGCTAGCCGAATCGGCAAAGCCAGGCATAAGCCCAGCTCTCGACCTCGACTTTCGACCTGCCGCACTTGCCAATCGAGCCTTCCGGGAAGCCGTAGATGCGTCTAGGAGTGCCGTCCCGCTCGTCATCGGGCTCGAGCGCCCCGATGGCACCATATCCCGCTACGAAACCCGAATCTTCGAACCCGCCCACAAATCCGCGCGTCTCAATCTCGCCTATGCTGAGCGCCTCGTTAAATTCCTTCTCTGGCAGAAGGGCGGCTACCGGGTCATCATTGGAGGCCCGGAGGCCGTCGGCAAATACATCGCGAAGATCTATTCACCCGATGGCCGCCGCTCCTTCGATTTTGCATTCATGGGTGAAACCACATACGAGCGTCCCTTCGAAGTCCTCTTTACAACTCCCGACGAAGTCCCGCCCGCCAAGGAAACCTCTACCCCAATCGGTCGTCATCTCGAAGGCAATCGTATCGGCTTCGATCTGGGTGCCAGCGATCGCAAAGTCGCAGCCGTCATCGATGGGAAATCCGTCTACAGCGAAGAGGTTGTCTGGGATCCGCGCAATCATGAAGATCCCACCTATCATTATAACGAGATCAACGCAGCACTCAAATCCGCCGCCTCCAAGATGCCATCGGTGAACGCCATCGGCGGGAGTTCCGCTGGCGTCATCATCAATAATCGTCCCATGGTCGCATCCCTCTTTCGCGGGGTGCCCCGAGATCTTTTCGAGAAGAAAATCAAGAGCCTCTTCCTCGATCTCGCCAAAGAATGGGGCGTTCCCTTCGAGGTTGCCAATGACGGCGATGTCACTGCCCTTGCCGGCTCCATGTCGCTTGAAGACAATGCCGTATTGGGAATCGCAATGGGCTCCAGCGAAGCTGCCGGTTACGTCAACGAACAAGGCAATATCACCGGTTGGCTCAACGAGCTTGCCTTTGCTCCTATCGACTATAACCCCAACGCCCCCGCCGACGAGTGGTCGGGCGATACCGGTGTTGGCGCTCGCTATCTCACCCAGCAAGGTGTATTCCGGCTGGCCCGTCAGCAGGGTATCCCATTTGACGAGTCCCAGCTTCTCGCCGATCAGCTCAAGGAAATCCAGCAACACCTAGAGGCTGGTGACGAAAAAGCAGTCCAAATCTGGGAGACCATTGGCGTCTATGCAGGCTACGCGATCGCCCATTACGCCGACTTCTACACGATCAAACATCTCCTGCTGCTCGGCCGCGTCACCTCCGGCAGCGGCGGCCCCATCATAATCGAAAAAGTCAAAAATGTCCTCGCCACGGAGTTCCCCGACAAACAGATCAACGTCCAGCTTCCGGATGAAAAGACCCGAAGAGTTGGCCAAGCCGTCGCCGCTGCCAGTCTACCCGCAACAAAGTGAGCAACACATCGCTCAGACAATAATATCTTTTGATCGAGCGACTGAAGGGCCGTTTTCCAACTGCCTGAACCCGGCGCGATCTCGGTTCTTAAGCGTGGTACTCCGTCATCGTCCCCCTCTAGCTTTTCTGCGCCTTCCAGATAATCGTTGCGGGAACCATTCTCTGCCGATCCGGCGAGTAGTACGCACCCCAGTCCTGACCACTACCCTCAGTGACCGGCTCTGGCTCAACGATATCCAATACTTTGAATTTGGCGGCATTCAAGGTTCGGTAGTAGTCCCCCACCGTCCGTTGGTATTGGCGCACTCGCGGCCGGCCTTTCAGCCCGGTCTGCTCCCATTCGTAGGCGTACTCACCATCGAAGTAGCTGTGCTCAATTCGCAGGTCTTTCTCCGCAAGGCAGTACCAGAACGGATGGTCGACGCTGAAGACAAACACGCCACCTTGCTTCAGCACGCGGTTCACCTCGGCAAAGCATCGGGAGAGGTCTCGCACAAAAATCAGTGCATAGGCCGAAAACACGATTTCTTGGCTCGAATCGGCAATGCATGAAAGCCGTTCCGCATTCGCCCGCGCGAACACGGCATCTACACCGTTCTCCTTGGCCAAACGTTGGGCAAACTGCACCTGTGCATCTGAGATGTCGAGCCCCGTCGCGATGGCTCCCCGCTTTGCAAAGGCGATGCTACATTGTCCACCGCCGCAGCCGATCTCCAGCACAGACTTGCCGCTCACATCGCCGATGAGCTGGAGTTGGTCTTCATTAGGGCAGTGGGGGCCGTAGTGGGCGAAATCACACGGAATCCGGTGCTCTGCCTGGTAATGCGGAGCAATGGCATTCCACGTCTGCCGCATATTGATTTCACCCCTTGCCCTCACTCCCTCAGCCTCTTCCGCAATGCCACCGTCGTGTCGGTCACACGATATCCCATATTCGTATACATCAACTGTGCTCGATAGTTCGTCATGTTCGTGCTAATGGTTGCGTGTTTGCATCCCACCTCCCGCATTTCGCGCATCCCGCGGACGAGCAGATAGACCCCCAAACGCTTTCCGCGCAGCCTGTCCGCCACCCATAGCCAATCGCAATGACACCAATCATCCGCGTCAGGGGCCGGCGACGGCAGCCTGCGGTGCATATCGCAAAAACCGATGCGCTCACCCGCCTGCATCGCTTTCACCGTCAGCCAGCGACCATCCCACGCCGGAATGATCTCAAACTCAACCTCAGGCATCGACAAATCCAGGCCCCCAAAATCCCGCCATACCATATATATCTCAGAGTCGTGCTCTTCATAGCCATTCGCCCCGAGCAAAGCCCTCACGTGCCCGATTTGCACCGATAAATGCGCCCATTCGAAGTAGTAAAAAGGATATCGATATCCCGCATGCCACGCGTAGACCGCTTCCCTTTCTCGCTCCTTCGCCCATGTTTCGACCCATTCCAGAAGCCCCTGCCCAACTCGTCTCTCACCAGCACGATAAGCAAGGCAACGGATCACAGCCGGCTCACCCTGCAGCTCATTCTCGTTGCGCGGCGGCAGAGCAATCCCCACATGTGCGAAACCGATTACTTCCCCGTCCCGCCGCGCAACGACAATCTCCTCGTCGCGTACCAGTTTGTGACCAAGAGCCTCGACCGATGCAAAGCGTTCCACAGGTATCGGGTAACAAAATTGCAGCGGTTCGATCAACTCGTTATAGCATTTCGCAACCCCATCGGCCATACTCGCTTCAAAGGAAATAATCTCCATGTGACCTCCTCATCAATAAAAAGCACGCCTACTTCGCTCCACCCTTCCCCCCAGATGGCGTCAAGCAGGCGCGTCATGAGTTGATATTGCTTCGCGCTCTCAGTCAGTCTATTCTTTTTCGTTCTTAGCTATCACTACGATATCCAATTTGCAAGCCCCTGTCAACGCAGTTAGAGTCTGCGATTTCCGCACGTTTTTCTTTAACCGATACCACGACCATTCCTCGAGCGTGGAGCGGCTGGAGAATAGGCTGCTTGACCTAGCTAGAAAGCCATCCATCGATTGCTAATCGAAGCTCCAGCACCGAGAACGGCTTTCGAATCCGATCCGTCGCCCCTGCGCTCAAGCACGCCTTGATGATCGTCTCCTCACCCTGCCCGCTCACGATCACCACTTTCGTCCGGTGATCCTTACACAGCTCCTGGCACAGCAACACCCCAGACGTTTCCGAACCTGGAAGCACGATGTCGAGCAGCACCAAGTCCGGCTTCACCTGTTTGGCCATTTCAAGCGCCTGGTCACTTGTTATCGCCTCGAACACCCGACATGGCACCGCAGCACCCTTGATCGTCGTCTTTAGAAGCTCGCGGGTAGCCGCCTCGTCCTCTACAATCAACACCGTTGCCTGCACAGTTTTCTCCGAAGCAGCTCCCGATGTTGGATTCACCCTCTCTCCTCTCCTACCTCTGCTGGGCGCGATCTCGTAGAAGTATCCGCTTCCTTCATTCATAGACCACATTTCGACTCTATCCCCATATGCAACATGAGCGCCTTCGCCGCTCGTTTTCCCCGCGAGATTCTTAGCCCGAAATGGATATGCCAAGGGCTATGATGAACATGAGCAAATCAACAGAACCGGCGCGAGCAGCAAGAAGATCAAGGCAGTCCCGCATCCCACTGTACGCGTATGCGGTCGGCGGTATATCTCCGACAATGGGCAAAGCGGAGCGTAGGGCTGAGGTTCGCCGCCGAGGCGTAGAAACCATGCGTTCAAATCATCTACGCGCGAATCTTCTGGAAGATAGTGATTCAGAAAAGACAACAAATGCCCGGCTGCCCGACGTAGCTCGCTCGGCTCCGCTATCCTCTGATCTATCGCCTCGAGAAGCCGCTTGACCGCCGGAATCGCTTGCTCCAACGTCCGTTCCCGGCTGCGAGCAATCTCCTCCATACCCTCGTCGAATCGCTCGGAGGCCGTGCTCGGCATCAACCATTGTGCATCCTGCAGCTTTCGTTCCGCGAGATCGAGCGCTTCCAGCTTCTCGATAGCATTCTCCGTACGCGCAGCACGCCGCAACTCGCTGACCGCAATCTGCATCGTCCGACGATACATTCGCGCCTCCGCCCAACGCCGGAACATTTCACCACCTCGCTTCTAACACTTCATTAGCCCGAAGTTCACAGCCTGAATGGCCTGAAAACAGAGAAGGCACGGCATGTGCCGCGCCTTCGAACATCATTTCGACCTCGAATCTTCGCTACTCCAGAATCTTGGTAACGACGCCGGCGCCGACGGTGCGGCCGCCCTCTCGGATGGCGAAGCGCAGCCCTTCCTCCATCGCAATCGGCTGGATGAGCGTCACGGTCATCGTCACGTTATCC
>Ga0180438_10010792_pt1 | contig 11152 bp, 9 predicted proteins | sample SS_ome_12_FD_132455 | JGI IMG/M metagenome (GOLD analysis project Ga0180438, IMG submission 132455) | Hypersaline lake sediment archaeal communities from the Salton Sea, California, USA - SS_3_D_2 metaG | ecosystem: Environmental > Aquatic > Non-marine Saline and Alkaline > Hypersaline >...
GGCACCAACGTCAGCGCTCGCCATGGTAGCCATATATACACGAGTGGTATCTCTCACGAGTGCAACTGTGCCATCTACGCTCCAATGCGACCCACAAGTATACTACGGCATTCAACATTGCACGCAGGGCGCTGTTCAGATCCTCAGGATCGACCCCAAAGCTCCACACGTGCGCTTTGAAACCGTGTTGTCTCAGGGATATGATCGGGATGGCGATTTCGGTGAGTGCCGCGACGTAAACATGCTAGAAAACAGCACCGGTCCAGGATGCCAGGTTGATGGGAAGTACCCGGTTGAGCTGGTCGGAGATATGGCAGGACGATACCCTGGTGCCGTTGCTGCTTTCAACGCCGATTTCTTTGGCCGCACCCGTGGTCCCGGCGGCCTCACGCTCAAGAACGGCATGCGCCTTGACGGCATATACGGTGATCACGACGAGAACGAGGTGACACGGTGCTCATTGTCAATCTCCAGTGCCGGCGATGTGCGGATCGGTATCGTAGACCGCAGCAGCCTGCCAAATCCATCAGAGCCGTGGACCTGGATCCCGGACCCGCTCGCCTACCACAACTCGGTTGGCGGTATTCCTCTGCTCGTACACGACGGAGCTCCCACCAACATCAAGAAACAATGCATGGTAGAGACTCCCCGCCGTGGGAGTAACACCGGTTGTTCCATAAGGCACCACGTATTCAGGCGCCTGCACAGGAGGTTCATGAAACACGATGCTTCATCAAGTAAGGAGTATGAATGCTCCTCTAGAAGAATCAACTGGTACAACTGTCCTTCCCCGAGCACGAGAAGAGCACGGACAGCGGTAGGCAAGACAGAGGATGGACAGCTCATCGTCACTGTCGTGCCAGAGTCGGCTGGATTGACGCTGTATCAACTGGCGGACACTCTGATTGAGCTAGGGGCTGTTGAAGCCATCAACCTGGACGGCGGCCGATCGTCGCAACTCTGGTATGATGGTGACTACTTGGTCTCTCCAGGCAGGCCCGTCGCCAATGGGATGCTCATCTTCTCACAAGTTAGGCAGCCACCGACAGGATCTTGGTAGAGACGGCATCGACTATCTCACGGTCGCGGCTTGTGAGTCCCGTCGGGAAGCGCGGGTGGCAACGGAAAAACTATAGATGTCGTGCGAACTGATCAACTGGACCTGGTCGCCGTGCTCGCGAGCCAGCTTGCGCAATCGCGGCACGTGCGGTCCCAACAGCCAACGGACAAACCAGGCCGGGAAAAAACAGAGTCGGTAGAACTCGTCTCCCAGTTGATGCGGATCTGCCTCGCGGTGATAGGGCGACGCGGCATCGCCACAGTGGAACAACCATCCCTCCGAGGTATTCACCGCAACCCCACAATGCCCCCGCGTGTGGCCTGGCAGCGGCACCATGAGGATCTCGGGTGAAAGACCATCCACGATCGGTATACAATCGAACCCAAACCACTTTCTCTCGTCCGCAGCGTGCAAGTCGTGCAACACCCACCTGGGTCCGTGCGCCCAGTGTGCCGCGTCGTAGAACAGCTCCACGTACCCACGCGGCTGCATCGCGGCCTCATACTCCGGCCTGAAAACGTGTACCTGTGCATCCGGGAAGTCTCGCAGACCGCCAGCGTGGTCCAGGTGCAGATGGGTCATCACAATGTGCCTCACGTCCTCCCTTGCGAACCCCAGGCGGGCGATCTGCCGGACAGCCGTCTCTTCAACATCACCCGAAACGGGTGTGACCACCCACCTGAACAGGCGCATCAACCGCGTTGGGTTGATGCAATCCTCGAGGCCGAACCCCGTGTCCACCAACACCAGGCCCTCGTTCGTCTCCACCAGCAGGCAATAGACAATCCCCTGGATCCGTGGGAAGTGAGGATACAACGAACCACAGTTCAGGTGATATACGCGCATTGCTCGATGCCCCCTATCTCGGCCTGCCCAGCCGGCTTGCAGCCCGGCAGATTCCCTGGCATACGCACCGTCCGGCCTCATCCGCGAAGGCCACGGTAAGCTCCAGATGTGCGCTGAAGAAGCGGTCCGAGCGGCCATTGTACACGAACGTGCTCACAGCGCAACTCGCTGATTGACTGGCAAAACTCTGAGCAAGGTGACCGGCACTTGGAATTCGGGATAAACAGAGCATTTTCGACGCGAAAACCTGGCCAAACTGAGACCCAAGTGCCGGTCACCTTAGTCAAGGCAAGGTTCAGCCGAGACACTGCCGTCCGAGATCCGTCGGGCAGCACACAGCAGGTACCTGGTCACCTGACCAGTGTATGAGAACTCCAGAAGCACAGACAGGAAGATGGACAGGCGGACAGTCTTGGCGCGATGCGCCCAAACCCTAACAAGAAAGGAGATCAATCAAGTGAAGACCAACTGGCTTACGCTATGGGTTCTAGATACAATAGTGGGATTGGCCGTGGTGCTGAGTGGATGCAGCCGTTCATAGGACTCGCTATGGCGGAATCCATCAGGGGAGGAGAAATCGCGTGCTAGCGCAACAAGCCATGACACCGTATCCCCAGGGATGATGATGCTGTCTGTTCAAAAAAGAGGGAAAAGGTGGTAGAATAGATACACAGGAGACCCCATAGAGACCGGCAATGAAACGACGCCGACCCGCGAACTACACGAGTCTCTGCGGGTCGCTCGTATCCCAATCTGCAACAGGCCTGATCTATGAAAAAGATCCTGCTCCAGCTAGACAGCGACAGGCTTGCCAGCGTGTTCGACGCCCTCGTGGCCTACGACGCAGGCGCGGACCACGTGCTCCAGTACGGCGGGGTCACGCCGGACGACGTGCGTAACCTGGTCTACGGCGTGATGTTCACCCGCCGTGGAGAAACTCTAAAGAACTCGGCTGTCTTTATCGGTGGTTCCGACGTCGGCGCGGGCGAGGCTATATTGAAGGCAGCCACAGAGGCCCTGTTCGGCTCAGTACGAGTTTCGATGATGCTCGACCCCAACGGCTGCAATACCACTGCCGCCGCCGCCGTAGTCAAGATGTTGTCGGTATGCGAGGTGAAGGATGACAAGGTTGTTGTCCTAGCGGGCACGGGTCCTGTGGGACTCCGTGCGTCAGCCTTGTTCGCCAAAGAGGGAGCGCAAGTGACGGTCACCTCCCGCAAGCTGGAACGAGCGGAGGCAGCGTGCGCCTCTATCGAGGAGCGTTTTGGTGTGCAAGTCAGCGCTGCGGAGGCGGCGGACGAGGACGGGGTCCGCGGCGCCCTGGATGGCGCCTACGCGGTGCTGTGCACCGGCGCGGCAGGCACCATGCTGCTGCCCGAGGCGGCTTGGATGGGGCACCCGACCCTCCGTGTGTTGGCCGACGTCAACGCTGTGCCTCCGCCGGGCATTGAGGGGATCGAGTCCCACTGGAGCGGGAAGGAGAAACACGGCAAGTTCATCTTTGGCGCTTTGGACATCGGCGGCCTCAAGATGAAGGTCCACCGGGGTTGCATCGCCCGTCTCTTTGAGCGGAACGACCTGGTGCTTGACGCGGACGACGTCTACGCGACCGCCAAAGAGATCAACGCAGAGAGTGAGAAGCAGTGCGCATCCTGATTGCTGGACTGAGCACGCGGGCCATCGCCGAGTCGGCTGCGCGGGGCGGTCACCAGGTCATCACACTGGACTACTTTGGCGACCGGGATCAGCGAGCGTTGGTGGAGAACTATGCGCTCTCGAGGGACTTTGATCTTCCCTTCAGTGCTGAGGGGTTACTTCAGGCCAGTCACCACCTGGACTTTGGGGCGGTGGTTTACACCTCCAACCTGGAGAACCACCCCGAGGTAGTAGCGGAACTGGCACAGGGTCGCCTGCTGCTCGGGAACGCGCCGGCTGTGCTCCGCCGGGTACGTGACTGGCGGACGCTGCGCAGCTTCTGCCTCGAGGCGGGGATTCCCTGTCCGACCACACTCCTGCACGGAGAGGAGAAAGAGACCGACTCGACAGTGCGTTGGCTGCGCAAACCAGTCCGCAGCGGCGGGGGGCACGGCATCCGACCTTGGGCGGGCGGGGTGCTGGACGAGGATCACATCCTGCAAGCCCACATCAATGGCCGGCCCGCCTCGGTGGCCTTTGTGGCCGACGGGCAGCGGAGTGTGGTCATCGGTCTGACGGAGCAACTCATCGGCCAGGAACCGCTCGGGGCGCGGGGCTACACCTGGTGTGGCAATATCCTCCCGCTGGCGCTTCAGCCCGCCGAAGGGGCCGTCGTCCTCGAGAGGGTGGAGAGGATGGCCGCCAGTCTGACCTCTCGCTTCGGCCTACGGGGCGTAAACGGCCTGGACCTGGTGGTGGCGGATGGGCCAAACGATCGCCCCCACCCCGTTCTGGTGGAGGTCAACCCACGCTACACCGCCTCGATGGAACTGGTGGAGCGGGCCTATGGGCTTAACGTCTTCTCCCTGCACCTAGAGGCAATGGCAGGTCGCCTGCCCAACTTTTCTTTGGCAGAGCGTGTCCAATCCCCTGGCCCGTGCTTTGGCAAGGGAATCGTCTACGCGGGACAGACGGTGACCATACCAGAGACGAGAGGATGGACAGAACTGGGTAGGAGGGACATCCCCTTCCCTGGCGAGCGGATTGAGGCCGGTCACCCGGTCTGCACGGTGCTGGCGGAGGGAAGCGAGCGAGACGCCTGCTGGAACCACTTGCTGGCCAGTGTGGCAGTTGTCAGGCAAGAGATCGGCGACATGACCACGGACGAGATTCGGCAAAAGAGCGAGGATGAGATCGAGGACGGGAACGGAGGAATGGCTTGAGCGAGCATTTCACGCTAATCACTGGCCGCACCGCGGAACAGGGGCGGGCACTGCACGAGGACAAGGATTCAGAGGCGTACTACCGGGCCATGACGTTGGTGGAGATGAACGTGGAGGATATGAACCGTCTGCGCATCGAGGAGGGACAGGTTATCCGCGTGCGGACGGCGGCCGGTCAGGTGGAGGTGCCTGCCTACGCCGGGGAGCTCCCCTCGATGTTGTTGTTCATCCCAATGGGGCCTGTGGCAAACGTCCTCGTCGGAACGGACACAGAGAGCACGGGCATGCCGCCCTTCAAAGGGTTGATGGCGGAGGTGGAACCGATATGAGCGACGTCATTGAGGCCACCAAGAGTGAAACCGCCGAGGTTCGTGTCGTTGAGAACGTGGTCTGCTCCTTCTGCGGTTGCCTGTGTGACGACATCGTCGTGGAAGTAGACGACGGAGGGATCACCCGGGTGCGGAAAGCGTGCGCCAACGGGCGCGGGTTCTTCACCCACTACAGACCTGCGCCACGACAGCCTTCCGTGAATGGGCAGGGGGTGGGCTGGAAGGAGGCCGTCGCGGAGGCGGCGCAAATATTGAATGCAGCCGATAGCCCCCTCATATACGGTCTCAGTTCCACGGTCACCGAGGCCCAGCGCAAGGCGGTGAAACTGGCTGATCGGCTGGGGGCGATGATAGACACTACGTCCTCCGTCTGCCACGGCCCCACCGGTTTGGCGATGCAGGCGGTGGGCGAACCCACGTGCACGCTGGGGGAGGTGCGCAACCGGGCCGACCTGCTTGTCTTCTGGGGCTGCAACCCGGCCGTCTCCCACATCCGCCATTCCTCCCGCTACTCAGCGAGGTCTAAGGGTATGCTTACGCCAAACGGCCGCCAGGACCGGACCGTGGTCGCGGTGGACGTACGTCCCACCGCCAGTACTCGGACGGCCGATATCTTCCTCCAGGTGCAGCCCGGCGCCGACTTTGATGTACTGGCAGCCCTGCGCGCGCTGGTGCAGGGGAAAGAGATCGCCATGGAGACGGTGGGGGGCGTGCCTGCGACCCAGCTATCGGACCTGGCGGACCGCTTCAAGACCTGCCGCTTTGGCGTGGCCTTTGTGGGAATGGGGCTGACTCAGAGCCGCGGACGCGATCTAAACGTGAGCGAGCTTTTCACGCTCGTGGCGGACCTGAACCAGTACACGCGGTTCTCTGTCATCCCAATGCGGGGACACGGTAACGTAGCCGGAGCCGACCAGGTACTCACGTGGCAAGCCGGTTATCCCTTTGCCGTCAGCTTTGCGCGGGGATACCCTCAGTATGGCCCTGGCGAGTTCTCGACGGTAGATGTGCTGGCACGCGGAGAGGCGGACGCAGCATTGATCCTGGCCTCGGACCCAGTGGCGCACTTCCCCCGTGCGGCAGCCCGGCAACTGGAGCACATCCCCACTATTGTCTTGGATCCTATGCCGTCGCTGACGGCACGGGTGGCGCGGGTCGTCTTCCCCACGGCCTGCTACGGCGTGGATGCCGCCGGCACGGTCTACCGTATGGACGGCGTGCCCCTCCGGCTTCGCCCGGCGCTCCCTCGCGCACGCCCCACCGATGAGGAAGTACTGGACCAGATCATCGAGGCGGTGATGTGATGTCAGAGACCATCCTTGTGCAAAACGGCCAGGTCTACGACCCCCAGAACGGGGTCAATGGCGAAATACGCGATATCTGGATCAAACATGGGCGCGTGGTGGCCCCAGAGGAGATGGACCGCAAGAGGGCACAGACCATCGACGCCACGGGGCTGGTGGTCATGCCCGGCGGCGTTGACATCCACAGCCACATTGTCGGCGCGAAGGTGAACGCAGGACGCAAGTTCCGCCCTGAGGATCATCGCGACCACGTCCGGTCGAGGACATCGTTCACCCGGTCCGGGGCGGGTTACACCGTGCCCACCACCTATCTCACCGGCTATCTCTATGCCGAGATGGGCTACACCACGGTGATGGAGGCCGCCACTGCTCCCCTGGTCGCACGCCATACGCACGAGGAGATGGAGGACACCCCCATCCTCGACAAGGGCGCGTTCATCACCATGGGCAACAACCACTTTATCATGAACTGCATTCGCGACGGGCAGCGGGACAAGGCACGCGATTATGTGGCCTGGCTGTTGGGAGCGACCAAAGGGTACGCTATCAAGATCGTGAATCCCGGCGGGGTGGAGAACTGGAAGTGGGGCAAGAACGTGAGCGAACTGGACGACGAGGTCATCGGCTTTGGCGTCACACCGCGCCAGATCATCACCACGCTGGCCTGGATTAATGACGACCTGGGATTGCCCCACGTACCCCACATCCACGGACTCGGGCTGGGGAGTACCGGAAATGCCCGCACCACGGTCGAGACCATCGAGGCTCTGGGGGGACGACGTGCCCACTTCTGCCACCTCCAGTTCCTCAGCTATGCCGGTGAGCGGGGGAACTTGCCTCGCTCCGGCGCCGCGGCGGTCGCCCGTGCGGTCAACGAGCATCCCAATGTGACGGTGGACGTGGGACAAGTGGTCTTTGGCGAGGCGACCACCATGACCTGCGACGGCCCCTTCCAGTATCGCCTTCACCGATTGACCGGTCACAAGTGGCTGAACGACGACGTGGAGGGAGAGACGGGCGGGGGTGTCGTGCCTATACGCTACGATCGCAAGAATCCAGTCAACGCCGTACAGTGGGTCATTGGCTTGGAGCTGTTTCTGCTCACCCAAGACCCGTGGCGGGTGTTCCTGACCACCGACCATCCCAACGCCGGACCTTTCTTCTACTATCCGCAGGTGATCAAGCTGCTGATGGACCGCGACTACCGGGCCGAGATGCTACAGGGTATCCACGACCGGACACGGAGGAACACGCTGCTCCACGAGCTGGACCGGGAGTACTCGCTTTACGAAATCGCCATCATCACCCGTGCTGGGACGGCGCGGGCACTGGGCCTCAAGAACAAGGGACACCTGGGTGTGGGGGCAGATGCCGACGTGACCATATATGCCCCCCTCGACGACAGAGAGGAGATGTTCGCCCGTCCCCCCTACGTCCTCAAAGACGGCGAGATCGTCGTCCGCGATGGGCAGCTCGTGCGCGAACGGCCGGGACGCACACTCTACGTCGACCCACCCTACGATCCGGCAATCGAGACAGACCTGCGCGCGCACTTTGAGGAACGCTACACGCTTTCTTTCGACAACTATCCGGTCTCGTGCGAGTACCTGCCCCACGGTCAGGTGGTCGCCTGCGAGTGAAAAGCTGATCCCAGAGCTCGATGGGGCGGCATGTCGGGCTATGGCCCCTTGATATCGGAGGCTAACACAGAGTGTTTATCAACGGCGTAGAAATAGAGGATACCTTTGCTGAGGCATTCGATATGCGGGGTGCCCGGCTGATCATCACCGCCGCCAACCAGCGCTGGGCGATGACGGCAGCCCAGGCAGCCACAGGCTTTGCCACATCTATCATTGCCTGCGGCTGCGAGGCGGGCATCGAGGGAGCGATACCGGCGGAAGAGACCCCGGATGGCCGCCCAGGCGTAAGCATCCTCGTTTTCACAATGGGCCCCAAGGGCATGGAAGACCAGTTGATGCGCCGGGTGGGCCAGTGTATCATGACCTGTCCCACCACGGCCTGCTTCAACGGCCTGGAAGGCGAGAAGTGGCTCACGATCGGCGGGACGCTCCGCTACTTTGGCGATGGCTTCCAAACAAGCAAACTCCTGGAGGGAAGGAGATTCTGGCGCATACCGGTGATGGAGGGAGAGTTCCTGGTCGAGGAGAGATTCGGCATCAACAAGGCCGTCGGCGGTGGCAATTTCCTCATCCTGGGTGAGTCTTCCAAGTCGGCCCTTGCGGCGGCAGAGAAGGCGGTGGAGGCAATGGAAAAGGTCAGGAGCGTTGTGATGCCCTTCCCCGGAGGTATCGTCCGCAGCGGGAGCAAGACGACGTCGAAGTACAAGTTCCTGCGTGCCTCAACCAACGACGCCTACTGCCCCACCCTCCGCCACCAGACGGAATCCGCGCTGCCAGAGGAAGTCAACTCCGTACTGGAGATCGTGATCGACGGGCTGGATGAGGAGGCAGTGCGGGAGGCGACTCGAGCGGGGATCGAGGCGGCCTGCCAGACCGGCATCGTGCGCATCTCGGCCGGCAACTATGGCGGCACCCTGGGGCAGTATCAGATACACCTGTGGGAGTTATGGAAGTGAGCGCAACCAGACTACGCTTGAAACAGCCCGTCACGCTGCCAGTCGAGGCGGAGAGCATTTCCCCGGATCGGTTCGCCGGACTCGGCCAAGAGGAGGTGATGGCGCTACCCATCCTCTACGGGCGACGGTCGTTGACTGTAGCCGACCTGTTCAGGGTGGAAGGGGATGGAGCAGAGGAGATCGTCGTTGAAGGTGACCTAAGTCACGTCAAGCGCATCGGACAGGGAATGGGCCAGGGGCAGATCACCATCCACGGCGACGCGGGGATGCACCTGGGAGCAAATATGCGCGGCGGGGGGATCGTCATCCACGGCGCCGTGGACGCCTGGGCTGGCGCGCATATGTCCGGCGGCCTCATCCGGGTGCTGGGCAACGCCGGCCCGATGCTCGGCGCGGCCTACCCCGGAGAGACACGCGGCATGCGCGGCGGTATCATTCTCGTTTCGGGGAACGCGGGACCTCGAGCCGGGGAGCGCATGCGCCGCGGGCTCATCGCCGTCCAAGGTGATCTGGGGGAGTTCGCGGGGGCGCGGATGATCGCCGGCTCCCTTTTCGTTTTTGGTAGGCTGGGGGCGCGGGCTGGGGCGGGGATGAAGCGAGGCACCATTGTCGCTCTCGGCGGATTGGAGGATAACCTCCTTCCCACGTTCCGCTACGCGTGCTCGTACAAGCCAACCTTCCTGCGCTATTACCTGCGCCGCTTGCGCGAGTGGGGGCTGCCGGTTGTGTCAGAGCAGGTCGAGGGCAACTTCCGTCGCTACACCGGCGACATCACAACTCTGGGAAAAGGAGAGATCCTGGTCCATGATCAGCATTAACGAGCGAGCATTGGAGATCGTGCGGCGCATGATCGCCGACGCGGAGGCGCTGGAGCTGACAGTGACACAGCTCCCCAACGGGACCACGGTCGTGGACGCTGGGGTGAAGGTACCAGGATCACTGGAGGCGGGGCGGCTCTTCGCCGAGGTCTGCCTGGGTGGACTGGGGAAGGTCCGCTTCTGCGAGCTTACCTTCGATGACCTTTGGCTGCCGGGTGTGGCCGTATGGGTGATGCATCCACCGGTGGCCTGTATGGCCGCGCAGTACGCAGGATGGGCCCTGAACCTGAAAACGAACAAGGGTGATTTCTTCGCTATGGGCTCGGGCCCGGCCCGGGCGCTCCGTCGCGGAGAGCCCGTCTTTGAGCAGTTGGAATACCGGGATGGGGCAGATGTGGCAGTGCTGACGCTCGAGGGCCGCAAACTGCCCCCGGAAGAGGTTGCCGCGAAGGTGGCAGAGGAATGCTTCGTCTCCCCAGACAGCCTTTACCTCCTTGCCGCCCCCACCGCCAGCCTGGTCGGTTCGGTCCAGGTGGCAGCGCGGATCGTGGAGACCGGGTTACACAAGATGCTAGAGGTGAGTTTCGACATCGGCACGGTGATCTCCGGTTTTGGCACCTGTCCTCTGGCTCCCATCGCAAAGGATGACCTGCGCGCTATCGGGCGCACCAACGACGCCGTCCTCTACGGTGGGCGGGCCTGGTACACGGTACGGACGGACGACGCGCAGATCGAGGAGGTGTTGGAGCAACTGCCCTCCTCTGCCTCGCGGGACTATGGTACTCCTTTCTATGACCTGTTCCAGCGCTACGAGGGCGACTTTTACAAGATCGATCCGCTGCTCTTTAGCCCGGCAGAGATCGCCATCAACAACGTGTCCACCGGTCGCACGTTCCACGCCGGCCGGGTCAACGGAGAGATGATAGAAAGGACATTGCTCGAGTGAAAATCGGCATTCTTGGGCAGCAAGGCGGCTGGCACGTGACGGCCCTGCAGGAGGCACTGGCCCAGCGGGGCATCGCCGCCCCCGCTCTCCCCATTACACGGCTGACCGCCCGTCTGTCGGCCCGGCCCTGGCTCGCGGCGGCCGAGGAGCCGCTGGAAACCTACGACGCTCTCTTCGTCCGCACTATCCCCGGAGGTTCGCTGGAGCAGGTCATCTTCCGAGTGGACGCGCTCCATCGCCTGGAGAACGTTGGAGTCCGTATCGTCAACGCGCCGACCGTCATCGAGCGTACGGTGGACAAATACTACACCTCAACGCTCCTGGAGGATGCAGGCCTTCCAACGCCCCGCACGATCATCACGGAGCGGTTCGACGAGGCGATGGCGGCGTACCAC
>Ga0180438_10010793_pt1 | contig 11152 bp, 8 predicted proteins | sample SS_ome_12_FD_132455 | JGI IMG/M metagenome (GOLD analysis project Ga0180438, IMG submission 132455) | Hypersaline lake sediment archaeal communities from the Salton Sea, California, USA - SS_3_D_2 metaG | ecosystem: Environmental > Aquatic > Non-marine Saline and Alkaline > Hypersaline >...
GATTTTATGAGAAGCGGAATAGACGTCAACTCCTTTCTCTTTTACTCATTATGTGTAATTCGGTTCTTCGAGTTACAGATAAAATAGAACTTCATCCGTTGAGTAAGACTGCTCAAGAAACAATTGATGCTTCTGTGGTGTTAAGAGCTTCCAGTACTAAGGGAGTTAAGAAGACTACATTTAAATCCAGTCGGGTAACTCCGAATGAAATGGATAGTGGTTATGTTTCTTGGAGTGTAAGCGGGGAACCTCAAATTTTAAAGCAAACTACTCTGGTTCCGGCTAAAGGTTCTACTGTTAATAGCCCATCTTCTGAGAGTCTTGATTTGTTTATGGTACATGATACCCAAGACGTTCAGCGATTAGGTACTCTTTATTTTCAACGTAAGTTAATGATGGAAAGGAATAATTCCTTTAGTTCTAAAGCTTCGTTGATTGGTAGTCAGCCGGATGATGTGGTACAGATAGACGAAGCCAAATATGGTGGAACGTATGATACCTTAACTGATAAGATTACAATTCGGAAAAACCTTATTCTGGATTTTTCGGTTGTTAAGTATTCTGTAGCTTTAGATGATTTTACAGATTTAACTCCTTCCTCTATTACTCCTGCTACAAATGATGCATCTGTTGTTTGGACTGGTGTTTATTCCGGTCCTCAGTCTACTCCTGATTCTGGAGACGGCCCAAATGTACTTCCTGGTCAAGTAGTTATGTCTGCAGATGTAAATCGGATTATACTTGATCCAGAAACTCCGATTATTCGTTTAGACCAAGGTGGGACAGATCGAGTTCTTATTGGTGACTTAGGAACTGGTAACTACGGTCTCAGAGTAAACGACAATTCTGGCAACATGGTAATGCAAGTAGACACCACGCAAGCAGTTGTGGGTGGGTTTACTATAAATAATACAGAAGGGCTCTATGCTGGCACTGGCGCAACAAGAGTTCAAATGAAACCGGGAGCGGGTTTTTGGGCGGGTGGAACAACTCGTGGGACAGCCCCATTCAGAGTAACAGAGGCCGGAGTACTAACCGCTACCAGTGCAAATATTACAGGAACAATCACAGCCTCTGCCGGGGCTATTGGTGGTTGGACAATAGGGTCAACGACTATAACTACTACTGGCCTTTCTTTAGATAGTGGGAATAACCGTATTAGAGCATATACCGGAGGTAATTATGTTGATATGACTGCTTCTGGTCTTGTTGGGTATGATACTGTATTGGGAACGACCTTTACTATCCCAACAGACGGCTCCGCTCCAGAATTTAGTAGTGGGATCATTAAAGAATGTGTATATGAAATTTACACATCCGGAGTAATAAGAACAGATGCAGATCCAGCGAGTAATGGTGGACTGCTAATAAACAATACGGAAATAAAAGGTTACAACTCCTCCGGGGCGTTGACTTATCAGGTGGTATATGATGGGGCAAGTCAAGGTTATTTCTATTCAGGAGATGCGGCTAACGAGTATTTAAAATTTGATCCGGCAGGGGGAGTCGGAATTAGCACAGCCCAACCTACTGCTATTTCTATATTGGGTGGTGGGGATATATCATTAACCGGGGATGATAGTAATCCCGGTAAGATTATTTGGAGTGGGACTTATAGTATAGAATTATATGCAAATACGCAGGGAAGCCAACTTTACTTATTTCCCTAGACGGATATGGGTACTGCATTTTCTGTAGGTAGTGGTGTTTCAAATAATTTTACAAGTATTAAGGGGTATGTAAAAGATGACGGAGGCATGATTTCCAATGTGCTTTTCCAAGCCATAGAAGAATCGATGGCGGTTGAAAGGTATGCTTCTATAAATATAATGGGGAGTGGAAATTTAATATCTGATAATGCGGAAGTTATAATAATAACTGATTATAACGATGCTAACGAAGCTTCGATTAGATTACAATCTGGATCGAGTGGTAGTGCTCTTGTGATAGCGACGGGAGATGGTACGACTGCACTTTCGATAGATACAAACCAAAATGTCAAACTTCCTGTGGATGGCTCTGCAAGTGATGGATATTATTCTGTAGGGGCTGTGGCTGATTTAAAATTATACCATGATGGAACTGATTCTTTTATTAATAACTCAACAGGTGATTTGCGATTAATAAATAATTCTATAGTGGGAGTAGAAATAGATGATGCTGGAAATGTAGCCATCGGTCCCGATGCTGCTATAAATACAAACTACATACTCACAGTCCATGCGGATTCTGCGGATTTACATGGAGTATTAGTGAATTGTGATAATTGGGACCATGATGCAACTCGGTACGGATTGTATGCAGATGTAGATAGTTCCGATACTACTAATTTAACGGCTAACCGAAATTGGTATGTAATAAGAGGCGCATTAACATCTACTGTTCCCGGTAATGCTTCGTTTGTAAGTGGAACCCAAATGGCATTTTTCGGTGGTAATTTTAGAGTAGAGCCAACCGGAACGGGTGACTTGCAAGAAGCAACTGGAGTTGAGGGGTTTATTACTAATAGTAGTAGTGTTGCAATAAAAGTTGCACAAGGATTATACGGACAGGTTACACACGCTTCTGGAGCTGGCAACATGACAAGTGTGCATGGCGTCAGAGGATTTTGCAATATGTCCGCAACCGTTGTCACTGATGTTTGTGGAGGCGAGTTTGAAGTAGAAGTAAATGACGGAGCCTCTATCCCTACTGTTAAAGGGATAAACATTTTATTTGACGGAGATGAGACAACAGGAGGACCGCTTGTAACAAATGCTTATGGAATTTATTTAAATGTTATTGATGCTGGTAATACATGGCCTTCAACTGTTTATGGCATTTATATGAATGATAATGGGAATATCACTGATAATCAAATCGCGGGGGATTTATATCCAGCAACTGATTCATCTTATACGCTCGGGACAAGTTCTCTTTGTTGGTCAAATATTTATGGTGACGCTGGTGTAACTTCGTGTAGTGATAGAAAGTGGAAAGAAAATGTAGTGGCCTCTCCGTTCGGTCTTGATTTTATTAAAAGGTTGGATGTGATTGAATGGAATTTCAATAAAGACAAAGGGGAAACCCATAAACGAAAGTTTCATGGGATGCTTGCTCAAGATGTTTTGACGGTAGTTGAGGAGATGGGTTTTGAGTATGAAGATTTTTCAGGAGTGGTCATTAGTGGCGATAACTATGGTCTGAGGTATGAACAATTCATAGCCCCGCTAATCCTGTCTGTTCAGGAAGTGGATAGTGAGGTAGTTCAATTAAAGAAACGAGTGAAAGAACTTGAAAGTGAAGTAGAATTGTTGAGGGCCGCATAATGGAACCCGATACAATACTATGGATTTCACTAATCGGACTCCAAATATTTAGTGCCGGTAATATGATCTATCAACAAGAACAAGGTATGTGGGAGATTAATCCTTTGTATGGAGATAATCCGTCGAATGAAAGAATATTCCTAACCAAAGGACTTCAATTAGCAGGAGTATATGGAGCGACTAAATTATTTCCCAAACACAAGAGAGGGATATTGATTGGGAGTAATAGTTTAGTCTTTGGGTTCATCATACGTGATTATATGGTGGGCATAGAAATGGAAGTAGAATATTAATCCTAACCAAGGAGGAAATAAAATGAGCGAGAAGAAAAAAGAAAAGAGTAAAGAGTTGGAACTGCCGATGAGGGATATCATTCAGGTAGTAAACCAAATTTCCCAAAAGGAAATGCAGGGCAAGGAGACATTGCTTGATAGAAATATTCCGGGCTTTAATTTAAACATAGCTCTAATTATCCAAGCTTGCCGAGACAAAGGTGAAGTCTATAACAATCGCCTAAGAAAAGAGCAGGAAAAGCGATGTGAAAGGGTAGACGACAAACTCCAGTATCACGATAATGGTAGTTATAAAATTGATCCTGCTTTTCAGAGTGAGCTCGCTGGAGTCATTGAGGATATGCAGAAAGAAAAGGTCAAATTGGGAGTGGATAGGATTGACTTCGATCTGAAATCCGATGCGGCAAAACAACTCACTCCTAATGAACTATTAACCATGATGAAGTTCGTAATAAAGGAGGGATAGGTCATGCAATTTTATAGACCAGAATATTTTAAACCTCATGAACTTGTACCCCCGGAAGTATGGGAGAAGTATAAGCACAAAGGGGATGATTTTATTTGGATGTTCTTTCGGCCTGAACTACTCTTCTCCCTTGATTGGATTCGGAAGATACACGGCCCACGGACATGCAATAATTATATCTGGGGAGGGCAAAGAGAGGAAAGTGGCTTGCGCCTTCATACCGCTACAGGGGCTTCGATGTCTCAGCATAAATTGGGGGCCGCTTCCGACTCTGTTGGTAGTACTCCTGCGGAAGAAATCCGCCAAGCCATTATTGATAACCCGTGGTTTGTAGGTTACCAGTACATTACTTGTCTTGAAGTTGGTCCTGATATTAATTGGTTACATTTTGATGTGCGGAACTGGGACAAGAAAGCCCATGGAATATTACTTGTAGAGAGGTAGATTATGTCGCCCGAGAATGAAGACCAGAAGTTGTTTTGTCCTAATCACGGTAAGAATGAGGCTACTATCTGTCGTAATGTGAAAGATGTAAGAGACCTCCAAGACAGGCATGAAGAGGATAGAAAGTACTTTGAACAAAGAATGCAGGGATTGGAGAGGGCAGACAGTCAAAAGCATGGAGAAATCTATGAACTACTCAGGGAACAGGAGAAGGGAAAAATGTCAACTAAAACATTTTGGTCTGCATTATCGGCAATTACAGTTGTGGGAGCAGCGCTTCTTGGTATAGTTTTCACAGTTCAAAACATCCAAATAAATAACACAAGGGAAGATCAACTCAATTCACAAAGGCAAGTAATGGATAGTTTAAGGGAAGTGGACAATAAAGTTGATTTGGTCCAAACAAAAGTTGGAGAAATGAGTTCTAATGTTGGGCATATCAGATCCGATTTGACTAAGCTTGAAAATAGGGTAAACAACCACTATCCATTTCCAAGAAATAATCCATATAATATGCCTGATCATTATAACCATAGAGGCGAAGGGGACGGATAAAATGTTACCAGTATTGGGAGCTGTAGGTATAGGATTAAAACTACTACCGCAAGTGCCTAAAATGTGGGGTGCGGTGGCAAGTATATTTGGCAAAGGCGTTCCCAAGTCAGTAGAGGAAGCGGGTAAACTGGCAGGGGAAGTAATGGGCAAAATTGAAAGAGGGGAAGTCTCTCCTGAACAAATAGCAGTTCTTGAAGCCCGTATAATGGAACATAAAGAAACAATGACACAACTCCAAAATGAAAAGGAGGAGATGCGTCTTAAGGATGAACAGCATCAACGGGATACTCAGGTTCAGTTATGGGCGAACGAGGCGAACTCTACTGATATAGAGGTAAAAAGAACAAGACCTAAAATACTAAAAGAGATGTGGAGGACTTGTCAAATTTTTATACTTGTGGTAGTAATTGCATATGCCGTTGCAATGTTCATGCCTATAAAAATTGAAAAGGAGGTGATAAAGAAAGGTATACCAGCAGTAGAAATGACATACCAAAAAAGGGACATGTCTGATTTTACATTAATAGTTAAGTATCTTGGGGCATTTCTTTTTAGCACTTTCTCTGCCGGGTTTCTCGGATACACTGTAGCTCGCACGGTGGATAAGAAGAACCCAGAAGCAGTAAAAAGTGAAGGCGCGACTGGCAAAATAATGCGAGCATTTTTAGGTGGAAGTTAACCATAAACTAAGGAGGGAAGAACAATGACAAAGGATGAACTTTTTACTTGGGGAGAAAAACTGTTGCAACCGAGTTCCATTAAGGGATTTGTACTTATCATCGGAACGGTGCTGGCCTATTTCCTTAAGCCGGAACAGGTGGACAATATCTCCATTGATATTGCGGCAATCGCCGGGGCTGTGTATGGGCTGATTCAAATCTTCCGCAATGAGAGCAAGCAGATTACAAATGTTGTGGAAAAAGCGAAAAGTGCAGGAGTCCTTTCCGTGTTTCTCGTTATGGTACTTTTCACACCACTGGCTCAAGCAGACCCGTTCTACTGTTTCGATCCGATTGATGGAATTGGCCCGGATTCGGGTACTTATGAAATCACGGTGGATGGCGGTGACTCTCTATTCTTTACAGGAGCACAGATCATCGTTGCAACGGATCAAGCCACCGACGATACCCATTGTGTTTATGATGTAGGTGCGTTGGGAGCGGGAGGCCATACATTCCGGTATCGCGGAGTTGATGTGTCCGGCTGGGAAGGGGAGTGGTCCGACCCTTTCGTAGCCTCAAGACCTGGTATGGGTTCAGGTCAGAAGATTTTCAATCCGGGATTGTAGTAGATTACATATGCTACGATCCTGCTTGGCTCTTGCGCTGGATACAGTGGCAAGAGTTCGGTGGACCCGCTCCATAATATTAGTTCTTTTGGTAGTAGTGTCCTTCGCTGTAATGGCGGAGGGCGCTACCCAAACAACCTCATGGAGTTGGGTTCACAATCATCCAAACGATAGCGTGGACTACTATCGGATTTGGTGGAGGACTTTAGATGGTGAATTTTACTGCTACTTATACAATCCATACGACCCGCCCGATCAATGGGTCTATATCGGGTGTGAAAATGTTGGATATACAGATGAAGCAACAATTACTACTCCTGAAGGAGAGTATTGCTTTGCAATTACGGCAGTTGATGACGATTATAGTACACCTCTGGAGTCGGATTTTTCAGATGAGGTATGCATTAGAGATACCGACCCAAGGAATCAAAGATTACTTTATCTTGGAGATTTGTCTCCCCCTGACCCCGACCCAGACCCTGATCCACCTGAAGGCTTTGTGGAGGAGGAAGTAATGCACTACTTATCAGTAGACGAACAAAGCACTTACATTGACATTACCTGTGATGGGTATGTGGCTCGTGTTGAAAAGGGCAACACCTTTGGATCTGCTGTTGTTAATATTTATGACCCCGCTTATGCAGGTGATAATGATTATCGATGGTTCAGATTTGGTGGTGCTACATATGTTTCTAGTACAACATATTCAATGGGCTATGACGCCAATCGGACAACGGAAATATTAGAGATAACTCCATCAAGGGTGACTGTACGAGTTGTTGGAAATTATAGGGACAGTGGTGGAACTTACCTTGGGGGAGCCGAGACAGATCATCAGTTTGTTTATATATATACCTTTTATGCTGATAGGGTGGCTGTTGATTTTAAATTTACGGCTGGAGAAGCTTTAACAATTGCAGTGAATGCTACCAACAATTTCATTCAGGTTTATGAAGAAGATGCCTCAAACCCAACCAATATAAACGAAAGTGGAGGTTCAGAAAGTACTGGAGGAACTTATTCAGATGATGATGACTTAGATTCTTGGAATTACGTTGGTTTTACTTCAGACGAAGTTAACGTCCAAGCAGTTTGTACTCATTATTCAGCAAACGGAGTATCTATTACTCCTACCCAAAGATTACGTCAAGCTGGTTCTTTCTGTTTTGATTTTGATGACGGTACTTTAGCCGCCGATGATGTTTTAGAAATGTCGGTAATGATGGTTATTGACTCCGTGTTTCGCAAGCCGACCACTGACCATGCCGATCATCTGTTTAATTGGGATTGTTCCGACGTTGATGATCTGCCAACAGGTTTGACCAAAGTAGGCTCACCTACGAATACAGAAGGTGGGTTGGAGTGTAACGCTTCCGGTGAATCAATTACTCTTACCACTTCTGGTAACTTGGATATTTCCCAAGGAACACTGAAATTTAAATTTAAGAGTAATCAGGTGTTTTCCGATAGTGTGCTTCACGTTCCTTTCGGCTCAGGTGGGGCAGGCACTGATGCTGGAGATTTTATGATATTTAAATCTTCGTCTAACTACTTACGTTTTACCATTGCAGATAGTAGTGGTGGAGAGCATAGTGCAACATGGTCAACATCTGGAATAGTAGATGATGACTGGCAGAGTCAAAATGAATATATGTTTGTGTGGGATAGTTCAAATACCGTCGATGGGACGTATCATATTGCATTGTATAAAAACAAACAACATGTTCCAACTACTTCAAGGACTAATATTGCATCCTCTTGGACAGACGCAACTCTTGATAGTAATGTCGGTATAGGCAACGACTATGAAGATACCAGCCGTTTTATGGACGGTATAATGTGGGATCTTTGGATTTTTGATGATCCACATGCTAAGAAATATAGCTCCGTAGAGCGCCTTGAAATAGGTGAGCAGTATAAAGACACTACTATGGCAGATCCAGACAACGGATCGTGGGTTGATGATTTACTTATTCCAGCTAATATCGGAGTTGATGGCTTTGCAACAGATGGAGCATGGCATGTGGAGTCCGATTCTGATAATGTAATAAAGATAGAACTTGACCGCACCCGACATGGTATAAATATCGTACAGGAAGACCCACCGATCTTAACCGGAATAGTCGGCTACGACGACTCGGTCACTTTCAGTTGGGATTGTTCTGACGTTGATAATCTGCCAACCGGACTGACTGAAAGTGGTACTGCCGTAAATAGTGAAGGTGGATATGAGTGTACAGATACTAATCATATCTATTTAAGCACAAGCGGTAATATGGATATTTCTCAAGGCATAGTGGAGTTTGATTTTAAGAGTAATGCTTCTTTCACAGATGGCACTTGGCATGTTCTTTTTGGATGTCGTGATAATGGAGGAAACCAGCCTGGAGATTTCACAATATCTAAATGGACAGATAACCGGGTTTATTTCTGGATCGAAGATAGCGGAGGCACTGGTCACTATGTTTATTATGATAGCTCTAAAATAACCGATTGGCAGAGAAAGCATAGGTATAATTTTTATTGGGATAGTTCCAATCCAGTTGACGGAACATATTATTTAGGGCTTAAAATAGATGGTGTGGAAGTCACTCCAACCGGACATGCTAATGGCACTTCATCTTGGACTGATGCCACTTTAGATTCTACTGTTGGCTTACTTTACAATGTAGACCAGGCTGGAATGGATGCTGATGGCATTATGTGGAACCTTGCCATAGGTGACGATCCGTCTGTTGCATCACTCCAGCAAAAAGACCACCGTATTTCCCATTGGAAATGCAATGACGATGCTGCCAGCACAACCATTACAGATCATCTTGGGAGATATGACGGCACTCTAAACGGTGGGAATAATACTGAGGATATAACCAGTACGGATTCAATTAGGGGCAGTTCGTTTTTACTTTCCTCAGCCGATACTGATGAGTTGGATTTAGCTTCAGCCTTAGCTGGTTTAACTTCGACAGATGAATTTTCGATATTTATCAGATTTAAACCCAATTTTTCCATCACGACAGGTTCAAATCAGTATCTTATTCATATTGGAAGCGGATCTACTGACAGGCTAAGTTTTTACTACGATAGAACCCCTGACCGATTTAATTTGCTTGAAAGAGTCAACAATGTATCTGAGTCAAACTATGTTGGGCTTGATTATACTGCATATACAGATGCTCAGTTACAGCAGTGGCATGAGCTATTAATCAGTATTAATCTTATTAACAATTTCGGACTGGTGATGTTTAATGGTGAGATAACATCATTTCCTATAGCTGAAAATTGGTCTGGTACGGTTGATGAGTTTGATATTAATTGGATTGGGGCGGCAGATTATTATGTTGATGAAATAAAGCTTATTGATGGTTGCCTGCTCCCCTTTGGCGGTGGACCTTTTGTCGGAAACGGCGAGGTCGATGCTGATGTGACGCATAGTAGTGTGCTGTTTCATTGGGATGCTGAGTCGAGTGGGGCAAACGCCAGCAACATTCCTGCCGACAAAACCATTACTTTGAATGGTGGGGCTTTAACTACAGGTGCGGCTTTAGTTGGAACATACGGATATGATTCTCAGGACAACGACGCAAGCATATCGGTGGTTGATTCAGACATCATAAATCCCAAAAAAGGTTCTATTGGTTTTTGGTTTAATCCTCAAGAAACTTCGACTTGGGCATCTATTTGGGGGTTTGGCGATATTGATGATTATATCAGCTTATCATTGAATGGCTCAAGTATCTTTAGGGCTGTATATTGCTCAAACACAACCACAGAAGTAATTGACAGCTCAATAACGGCAGTCATTGGTACATGGTATCATTTAAGAGTAACATGGGACGATTCGGATTATGTGCATTTTTATATAAACGGCGTGGAAGAAGGAACCCCACAAGCGATTGCTAATGTATGGGATGGAATTACATCTGGATCAATGTACTTTGGAAGCGATTATGCCGGTCAGGGCAATTTAGATGGATACTTCGACCAAATCTACATCACCAACAACCCAAACACTCCCGACCGCTGGAGCATTTTCGGAACCCCAATTCATCAACCCTTAATAGAGGTGGTGCAGTAAAATGGCTGTGACTCCATACGGTAGTGGAATTGAATTAGTACAACTCCCTGACGGTAGTTTTCTAATTACCTATGCGGGTGAGTTGGGCTCTGCGGATACATTAGAATTAAAGACTGAGTTTGAAGACTCTTCTACGTTTGAATTTTCTACTACTGCAGCGATTGTTTCATCTACTGGCTCCGCAGACATGAATGTAGTCCGTGAATTTTCTACTACTGCAAATATAATTTCATCTACCTCTGAAGCTGATTTAAATATTACGAGGGAATTTTCTACTGCTGCATCCATAGAGTCATCTACAAGTTCCGCGGACATGAATGTAGTTCGGGAGTTCTCCACGACCGCAAATATTCAATCAAATACTTCTGAAGCTGATTTGAATATTACAAGGGAACTCTCCACCACAGCGAATGTTCAATCTGGCACTTCTGCTGCCGATATGAATGTGGTGCGCGAGTTTTCCACCACCGCTAATATTCAGTCGAGCACTTCCGATGCGACAATGGAAGTGTCCGACTTGAATGAGTTTTCTACAACAGCAAATATCAGTAGTAATACATCTACTGCGGATATGAATATAACAAGAGAATTTGCCACATCTGCAGATGTGGTGAGTTCAACGAGTTCCGCGGACATGAATGTAGTTCGGGAGTTCTCCACGACCGCAAATATAGTCAGCTCTACTTCTGATGCTACAATGGAAGTGGGCCAGACGTTTGA